>Ga0214190_1000010_pt1 | contig 89470 bp, 89 predicted proteins | sample TroBogEpilimnion_41_FD_153028 | JGI IMG/M metagenome (GOLD analysis project Ga0214190, IMG submission 153028) | Freshwater microbial communities from Trout Bog Lake, WI - 15JUL2008 epilimnion | ecosystem: Environmental > Aquatic > Freshwater > Lake > Epilimnion/Euphotic zone | place: Trout Bog...
GCACTAGAAGTGGGTTACAACAGCTTGAGCCATTTCAGCGCCGCGTTTCATGAAACATTTGGCTGCTGTCCCGGTTTGTATCCACTGAAAACGCCGGCGCAAAAGACGAATTAGATTTTTCTGCGAATCACGCCGGCGGGGTTTGGTTTTCGCTGGCAGGCTTGATGACTGGTTTGGGAATCACTGGCGCTTTGGTCGCGCTGTGATCCATTTTTAAGCGGATGCCATCCAAAGTGGAAGTCACGGTTTCGCGACGTTTGTTAATCGTATCAAGCCGCTGGTGCATGGCAGATTTATTGATGCAATACAGCAATGCCGTTTCCTGCGTGACCAGATCATTTTCGTAAGCGCGCACAAGCGATTGTTCAAAACTGTGCCAGCCCGCCGTGCTGCCCGCTTCGATGATATCCGCGAGCCGGCGATTGTCGCTTTCACCCAAGCCGATGGCTTCGCGCGAACGCAGATTGCTGCCCATCAATTCTGTCACGAGCAAACGTCCGCCGCCTTTTTTCGGCACGAGTCGCTGACTGATGACGTAGCGCAGCGAACCGACGAGGCGCTCGCGCAACTGCTGCTCCTCATCTTTCGTGAACATGCCGAGGATGCGGTTGATGGTCTGGCTCGCGCTGATGGTGTGCAGCGTGCTCAAAACCAAATGGCCAGTTTCGCCGGCGGTCAAAGCGATTTCCATCGTGTCGCGGTCGCGGATTTCACCGACAAAAATAATTTTCGGCGCCTGCCGCAGCGCCGCGCGCAAGCCGTCGGGGAAATTAAAAAAATCCCGGCCCATCTCTCGCTGGCTAAACGTAGCCATTTTGTGCGGATGCAAAAATTCAATCGGGTCTTCCAGCGTGACGACGTGAATTTCCTCGGTCTGATTGATCTCGTTCAGCAGCGCCGCCAGCGTGGTCGTTTTGCCGCTGCCCGTGCCGCCGGTAACAAAAATAATTCCATTCTTCTCCTTTACCACCTCACGAAAAACCGGCGGCAGTTGCAGCGCGTCTAGCGAAGGAATTTTCGATTGGAGGCGGCGCAGCACCATCGCGTAGTTACCGTTTTGCTTGTAAACATTGACGCGAAAACGGCAGTTGTCCTGCAACGAATAACTGCAATCGCACGAGCCGTGGTTGTCCAAATCCGTCAACAGGCGCAGATTATTATTGATGATGGCTTTGGCGAGTCCTTCAATGTGCGCGCTCGTCAAGATTGGCGCGGGCGGATCGGAAACGAACGGTTTAATTTTGCCGTGAACCTCCATCTGCGGCGGCCGGTTGGCCACGAATAACAGGTCGGAAATCCCCTCGGCGCTGCCAATCATCGCCGTCAATAAGGCGTCCAGTTCAGTCGTTGAAATAGTTTCCATGCAAGTTGCGCTGATTCTTATCGGAAAATCTTTTCAATGCAATTATTTCTCCTGATTTCCTTAATCAGCCATGCGATTGCAATAAAACTCATTTCATTTTCCGCTCGCGCAGCCACAGAAAAATCACCGGCGTCACGATAAGAATGTGGACGAGACTGCTCAACATACCGCCAATCACCGGTGTCGCCAGTGGTTTCATGACTTCCGCGCCGGTGCGCGTGCTCCACAAAATCGGCAGCAGACCGGCAACGATGGTGGCCACGGTCATCACTTTCGGCCGCAACCGCAGCCGCGCGCCATCTTTTACGGCTTGAATTAAATCCGTGTGCGAAAAATTTTCGCAGCGCTCGACCATTTTCCTTTTCACCGCTTCGTCCAGATAAACCACCATCACGACGCCGGTTTGAATCGCCGTGCCGAACAGCGCGATGTAACCGACCCAGACCGCGACGCTGAAATTGTAGCCGAGCCACCATTGCAAAAACACACCGCCGGTCAAAGCGAACGGCACGGCAAGAATGACGTGCGCCGCTTCCTTGAAGCTGTGGTAAACGACGAAGAGCAAAATGAAAATCACAAACAACGCCGCTGGCACGATGACCTGCAACGTCTTCTGCGCGCGAATTTGATTTTCGTATTGGCCACTCCATTCGATTGTCATGCCGGGCGGCAAAGAAATCTCCTCCGCGATGCGCGCCTGTGTTTCCTTCACGAAACCAGCGAGATCACGACCGTCGACGTTTGCTTGGACGAACACGCGTAGACGCCCGTTTTCACTGGCGATTTCGCTCGGGCCAACTTCGCGGCTGATTTTGGCGACTTGCGCGAGCGGAATAAATTTTCCATCGCCGACGGGAACTGAAATATCGCCGAGCCGTTCAATGTCATCGCGGTCGCCACGTTGAAGGCGCACTTGAATCGGGATGCGCTCACGGCCTTGAATTGCCGTCGAAATATTTTCGCCGCCGATGCCAGCTTCGACGACATCCAGAATATCCTGCGCACGCAAACCGTGATGTGCCATCGCCACGCGGTCGGCCTCAATGTCGAGATACGGTTTGCCCTGCGTGCGCGACGCCGCGACGCCAACCGCACCGGGAATTGTGCGCACCACGCGCTCAATCTCGAACGCTTTTTTTTGCAGTTCGTCCAGATTGTCGCCAAGGATTTTAATTCCCACCTGCGCGCGAATGCCGGTGCTGATCATTAAAATACGGTTCTCAATTGGCTGCAAAAATCCCGGAACGTAGCCGGGCATCTTCGATAATTTTTCTTCCAGCTCCGCGATGAGTTTTTCCTTCGTCATGCCTGCGCGCCACTGCGCTTCCGGCTTGAGCATGATGGTCGTCTCGATCATTTCGATGGGTGCGGGGTCAGTGGCGGTTTCCGAACGACCAAGCTTGCCGCCGACGGATTCAACTTCCGGCGTCTGTTTGATGACTGCGTCCTGCCACGCCATAATTTTTTTTACTTCCGTAAGCGACGTGCTCGGCAGCAACACCGGCATGAACAGCAAACTGCCTTCATTCAACGTCGGCATGAATTCACTCCCCATCCCGCGCGGAAGCTTGGCGGCCAGTTGCGGGTTCACGGAGTGAATTTTTTCAACAATGGGTTTGGGCACACCAAACGCAAGTGCCAGCGCGGCGACCAAACAAATCAGGGCCAAACCGAGAACGGTTTTACGGAAGCGCAGAGCCAAATCCAAAAGTGGATTGTAAATCGCCAGCAGAACTTTCATCAGCGGATTAGAATCCTCCGAGTGAAACGGCCCGCGAATGAACGTTGCGCACAGCGCCGGCACAAGCGTGATGGCGAGAATTGTCGAGCCGAGCATCGCGAAAGTTTTTGTGAAAGCGAGTGGGTGAAATAATTTTCCTTCCTGTCCGCTCAAAGCAAACACCGGCACGAACGCGAGAATGATGATGACCATCGCAAAGAAAATTGGCCGGCCAACTTGTTGCGCCGCTTCGAGTGTGACTTGCAGCGATTCGGCCTGGTTCAAGCGTGAACCTTTCTTCGTTTCTGCCTGTTCGCAATGACGGATGGCATTTTCGGCCATGACAATACCCGCATCCACCAGCACGCCGATGGCGATAGCGATGCCGGCAAGCGACATGATGTTCGAAGTGATGCCGAACTGATTCATCAAAATGAACGAGAACAAAATCGAAAGCGGCAGCGGCAGCGTGACGATGAGAATGCTGCGGAAGTGGAACAGAAAAATAATGATGACGAGCGTGACGAGAATAGCTTCTTCCGTCAGCGCGTGCTTGAGCGTGTCGAGCGTGCGCGAAATTAATTCGCTGCGGTCGTAAAATGATTTGATGCTGACGCCCGGCGGCAGGCTCGGTGAAATCTGCGCAATCTTCGCCTTCACATCGCGGATGACCTGCATCGCATTTTCGCCGGTGCGCATGACAACGATGCCGCCGACAGCTTCGTGGCCGTCAATGTCCAACGCGCCGCGCCGAAAATCACCGCCAATCTGCACGTTCGCGATGTCCTTGAGATACACCGGCAGGCCGCTGTTTTGTTGCAGCACGATGTTTTCCAAATCGCCCGCCGACTTCACAAGACCAATACCGCGCACGACAAACTCCATTCCATTTTCCTCAATCACCTTGCCGCCGACGTTCAGATTGCTCTGCTTGACGGCGTCCATGACGGTTTGCAGCGACACATTGCGGTCGCGCATTTTCAGCGAGGAAACTTCAATTTGATATTGCCGCACGAAGCCGCCGACAGTTGCCACTTCCGCGACGCCGTGAACGGAATTCAACTGGTAGCGCACAAACCAATCCTGCGTTGCGCGCAATTGGCCGAGGTCGTAACCGCCGTGTGGAGATTTTTTTGGATCAACGTCGAGGTAGTATTGATAGACCCAGCCGAGGCCGGTCGCGTCCGGGCCGAGTTGCGGCGTGACGCCGGTGGGAAGCTGGCTGCCAAGATAATTCAACCTTTCGAGAACGCGCGAACGCGCGAAGTAATTGTCAATTTTGTCATCGAAAATAATTGTGACGAGCGAGAAGCCGAACATGGAATTCGCACGGACAGTTTTCACACCGGCGAGTCCTTGTAAATTCACCGAGAGTGGATAAGTAACTTGGTCTTCAACTTCCTGCGGGCTGCGGCCAGGCCAGTCGGCAAAGACGACAACTTGGTTTTCGCTCAAGTCGGGAATCGCGTCCACCGGCGTGCGATACACCGCGCGCACGCCAAAACCAACGAGCAGCGCGACACCGCAGATGACGAGGAAGCGATTACGCAGCGACCATTCGATGATGCGATTGATCATAAAATTATCTCCCGCCCTTGATTTGCGCCTCAGCATCAATCAACAAATTACCGTTGATGACCACTTTGTCACCGTCGTCGAGACCAGCCAGCACCTCGGCATATTCATCACCCATGCGACCGAGCGTCAGTTTTTTTGGCGTGTAGTAGCCAACACTTTTCTCGACATAAACAATCGGATTACTGTCGCGCGCAATCACGGCGCTGCGCGGGACGGTCAGGACTTCCGGAGTCGTCGTAGCAATGTGCGATTCGGCGTGGAGATTGTTGAAGAATGCTTTTCCCTCAAAGCCGGGCACTTCGACTGGTGGGTTGAGAATTTCTGCACGAATTTTCGTGCTGTCGCTCATGTCGTCCAAATCGCGGTCAGCAAATGTCTGCGAGCTGTGTTGCCGGATTTGCGCCGAATAAATTTTATCCGGCACAGCAGGCAATGTGACTTCAAGATTCTGGCCCGTCTTGAGCCAAGGTAAATCGCGCTCATAAACATCGAATACAAACCACGCGGCGGTCGCGGAGTTTTTTTGGATGCGCCCGATGACGTGAATCGTGTGCGTAATGGCGCGGCGCTGGACGGTTTCCGTCTGCACGTTGATAGCGCTTACGCTATTGGCGTTGAGCGCAACCATATTGGTGTCGCCCATCGCATCACCTTCATAAACCGGCACTAGATTCATACCGCAAATCGGGCACTTGCCCGGTTGGTCGGACTTGATCCACGGATGCATCGAGCTCTGGTAATACAGAATTTTGCGACCGCTCGCCGCCGCCGCCGCGGATGCAGGTGAATGGCTTTTGGCCATCCACACCACACCCGCACCGACGACCATCACGAGCAACACAAATAGAAGTATTTTGTGCTTCATGATTTTGTATCGGTTAATGGCTCATTCCAGAAAAACAGCCGCCTGGCATCATCGCGGGAGCTTTGGACTCGACGCTTGCCGCCGCAGCGTTCGTGTTTGCTCTTACATAGACCGGCACCAAATGCATACCGCAAATAGAACAATCGCCCGGCTTGTCTGCCTTGATCGACGGATGCATCGGACAAGTGTAATACGCTATTTTCTGGCTGGCGGGAGCGGCATCTGCCGCCATTGCATGGTTAGTTGCAAACCACATCAAACCGCTGCCTAACACCGCGGCCAACGTGACCGTCAGAATAATTTTTGTTTTCATAAATATTTAATCTTTGTTTTTTGGTTACTGTCGTCTGTGCGCGACAGAAAATTTCATGGAAAATTCACGGGCACAAAATCCGTAGAACAAAGGAAATAAACGCAATGCGGCTGCTCAAGGCACACCACGGCCTTTAAATAAGAAGAATCAAATGAGCCAGACGCAGTTGCGCGCGAAAACCGGCACAACGCTGGCGGACAAGGAAGCGGGGATGTTCGGAGAAATAGAAACCGTTTCGGTATTCGTCAAAACCCAAACCGATAATACCGGAATGGAAGAGACGATTTCATTTTGCGAGCCTGCAGGAACGGTGGCCGCGACCGGTTGGGGAACTGAGGCTTGTTTGGCCGCGCAACAACTCATTTTGCCACCGCAGCCACAGTCATGCTTCGCGACGCTCGCGCTGGGAACTAATGTGCACTGCGCCGCTACCTGTCCCAACATCAGGAACAGGCTACAAAGGAGTGTCAGCGCAATCTTCACAATCTACTTATCGCACATCCGGAAACTGTATGCCGGACATTTTTTGGCATTCAAACGTCAGTTTTTGCCAGCCGTATCGGCCTGACGAATCTTGACGATGAACTTATTCGGGTCTTTGTCGAAATCTTTTTTGCAGCTCTTGCAGCACAATTTCACTTCCTGACCTTGATAAGTGAACACATACGGTCCGCCCATATCGCCGCCCAGTTTTTCGCCGGACACGGGACACGTTGTCAGCTTGTCAGGCGTGGGTTTGGCGTCATCGGCGCGCAGCGTGAGGTTTGCGGCAAGAACAATTCCAGCGATGAGAGCGAGTGTTTTCATAGTCTTGATGTGACCGCAAACTCGCATAAACCGTTCAAGTGCGCCAGCGGATTTTCGGCAACTGAGTTTTCAACCTTCCAGTTGCGTCAGCTCCGCACCCGCTTTTTCCCATTCAGCATTCGCCGCTTCCAAACGATCCGTCACCTGCGCCAGCTCGCGATTGATCTGCGTCGCGCGACCGCCGGAATGATACGTCTCCGGTTTTTCCAACTCCGCCGCGTAATCGCGCTCCTTCGCTTCGAGGTCGGCGATTTCTTTTTCCAAAACCGCGATACGCTTCTGGATTTCCGATTTTTTATTCGAACGCGCTTGCCGTTGGGCGGCTTCCAAACGCTTCTGTTCTTTGCGATCCACTTGCGCGACGACCGGTCGGCTGACCACGCTACCGAAGCTCGAACTCGTCAGCGCCGCGCGTGCCGATTGCGCCGTCTTGTCCAAATAATATTGGTAACCGCCGCCAAAATGTTTCAGCGTGCCCGCCTCGACGCGGACGACGTGCGTGGACAGCGCGCGGATGAAATGCACATCGTGGCTGATGAAAACCAGCGTGCCTTGATATTGCTTCAACGCTTCAATGAGCGCATCAACGCTCGCCAAATCCAGATGCGTCGTCGGCTCGTCCATCAACAACAGATTCGGCGGATCGAGCAGCAATTTCACCAGCGCGAGCCGGCTTTTTTCACCGCCGCTCAACACGCTGACCGGTTTGTAAATGTCGTCGCCGCGAAATAGAAAACTCCCAAGCACCGTGCGAATCGCCTGCTCCGTGATGCGTTGCGGCGTGTCCAGCGCTTCCTGGAAAACGGTGTTTTTCGGATTCAACATCGCCGCGCGATGCTGCGCGAAGTAGCCAAACTTCGCGTTGTGACCGAGCTTGTGTTCGCCTGATTGCGGCGTGAGCACTTGCGCCAAAAGTTTCAACAACGTGGATTTGCCCGCGCCGTTCGGTCCGACCAAAACAATCCGCTGGTCGCGTTCGACTTCAAAATCAATGCCGTCGTAAATCAGTTTTTCGCCGTAGCCGAACTTGATTTTCTCGAGCGTGATGACGCGCTGACCGCTGCGCTGCGGTTGCGGAAAACGAAAACCCATCGTGGATTCCGGGCCGTCGGGAATCTGCACCATGTCTTCCTTGATGCGCTCAATCTGTTTGCGTTTGCTCTGCGCCTGCGAAGCTTTACTGGCTTTCGCGCCAAAGCGGTCGGCGAAGAGTTGCAGCCGGTCAATGTCGCGTTGTTGCGCTTTGGCTGTCGCAATCAACGTCGCCTCCATCGCCGCGCGCTGCACCAAATACTCATCGTAGTTGCCGGTGTAGCGCATGATTTTCGCCGCGCGCAATTCCGCGATGTGCGTGCACAGATTGTTCAGAAATTCGCGATCGTGCGAAATCATCAGAATCGCGCCCGGATAATATTTCAGATAATCCTGAAACCAGATGAGCGTTTCGAGATCGAGATGGTTGGTCGGCTCGTCGAGCATCAGCAAGTCCGGTTCTTCCGCAAGCAGCCGCGCGAGGTGCGCGCGCATGATCCAGCCACCGGACATTTCCCGCGCCGGACGGTCGTGATCCGTCTGCTTGAAACCGAGACTCGCGAGAATCTGTTTCACCTTCGCGATAAACTGACCATCGTGCTCATGCTCGTGTGGCACGGCGACTTCCATCACCGTTTCGTTGCCGGCGGGCTCGCTTTCCTGCGGCAAATACCCGACGCGCGTGCCGCGAATGAACGACACCGTGCCGCCATCCGGTTCCTCTTTGCCGAGAATGATTTTGATGAGCGTGGATTTGCCCGCGCCATTCGGCCCGGTGATGGCGATGCGGTCGCCCGACATGATGTTGAACGAAACGTCGTCAAACAATTCGCGTCCACCAAATGATTTAGAAAGTCCGGCTACGGTTAACATGTAAAATTTATAAAATGGTAGGGCCGCGCGGCGGCGCGGCCCAAAATAATCGGACAAGCGGCAGCTCGCCCCTACTTTGCTTTGTTATTTCGGTTTCAACTGCGGGAACAAAATCACGTCGCGAATGCTTTCCTGGCCGAGGAGCATCATGCACAGGCGGTCAATGCCGATGCCGCCGGCGGGCGGCATGCCGTGTTCGAGCGCGACGAGAAAATCCTCGTCCAGCTTCTGCTGTTCGCCGCCGGCCTGATGTTCCAGCGTGGCGCGCTGCTGAATCGGATCATTCTGCTCGGTGTAACCGGGCGAAATTTCCTGACCGTTGATGCAGCACTCGAAAACCTCGACGGTCGTCGGGTCGTCGGGCGAAAGCTTGGCGAGCGGCACGAGTTCCTTGGGCAGATGCGTGACGAACAATTTTTTAACGCCTTGTGGGATTTCCATAATCCAAAGGGCAAAAACCTTCATCCGGGACGCTGTTCGTATCATTTTTATAATAACGATAGATTTGGCCGGTTTGCTTGTTAAAAATAAAATCATTCCCGATACCGTGCCACATTTCAAAACTGCTAGTATAAGATGTTAGGATTTTTGTCTCGCCAGTTCTTCGGTTGCATTGCCACATAACCTGCCCGTCCGACCCTGTGTGGAATTCATATTTCTGAATGTGCTCGTAAAGGAACAACGCACACAACACGACACCAACAAGGAACCCAACCCAGAACCGATTCAGTTTTTCCATAAAGGTTTTCATTTGTTTGAATGGACAGACAATGCCGATTTATTTTGGTTTCAGTTGCGGAAACAAAATTACATCTCGAATACTCTCTTGTCCTAACAGCATCATGCAGAGTCTGTCAATTCCGATTCCAATACCGCCAGCCGGAGGCATTCCGTGTTCCAATGCCACCAAAAAGTCTTCATCTAGTTTTTGTTGCTCGCCACCGGCTTGATGCTCCAGCGTTGTGCGCTGGGCAATCGGGTCGTTTTGCTCGGTGTAACCCGGTGAGATTTCCTGACCGTTAATACAGCATTCAAAAACCTCGACGGTCGTCGGGTCCTCGGGCGAAAGCTTGGCGAGCGGCACGAGTTCTTTGGGCAGATGCGTGACGAACGTGGGCTGAATCAAAGTCGGCTCGATGAATTTGGAGAACACGGCGTTCGTGACTTCAAAATCTTCAAACTCCTTGCCGATTTCCGCACCCATGTCGTGTGCACGTTGACGACGGGCTTCGGGCGTAACTTCAAACCAATCCGAACCGGCTTTTTCTTTGACGAGGTCGTTATATTTCGCGCGCCGCCAATTCGTGAGGTCAATTGTCTTAGTGACTTTGCCTTCAGCATCTTTGGTTTCAATGACGAGCGTGCCCAAAACTTTTTGCGCGACTTGTTTGATGAGCGACTCGACCGTTTCCATCATCGTCGCGTAATCGCCGAACGCGCAATAAGCTTCGAGCATCGTGAATTCGGGATTGTGCCGGCGCGAGAGACCTTCGTTGCGGAAGTTTTTCCCGATCTCAAACAGCTTGTCAATGCCGCCGACGAGCAGTCGCTTGTGGTAAAGTTCCAACGCGATGCGGAGATAAAATTCGCAGCCGAGCGCGTTGTGTTTGGTGACGAAAGGCTGCGCCGCCGCGCCGCCGGGAATCGGCTGCATCACGGGCGTTTCAACTTCAACATAACCGCGCGTGTGGAAAAAATTTCGGATCTCGTGAACGATTTCACTGCGCTGGAGAAAAACATTTTTTACGTCAGGATTCGCAATCAAATCAAGGTAACGCTGACGATAGCGAATTTCCGTATCTTCAAGTCCGTGCCATTTCGCGGGTGGCGGGCGAAGTGATTTTGCAAGAATGGTGAAAGCTTCCAGCTTGACGCTCGGCTCGCCAGTTTTCGTGCGAAATAAAGTTCCCGTGACGCCGACAAAATCGCCGAGGTCAAGATGCGTAAAAATGTTGAACTGCTCGTCGCCCAAAGTATTTTTCTGCGCGTAAACTTGGATGCGTCCGCTCTGGTCGCGCACGTCAATGAACATGGATTTGCCCATGTCGCGGTGCGCGGTGATGCGCCCGGCGACGGAAACCTTCGTGCCTTCAGCGAGCGCGCCGGAATCGAATCCGCTGCGGGCGGCGTTGCATTCGGAGTCCGGCGTGAATTTATTTTGGAACGGAAAAATGCCCTTGGCTTCAAGCGATTTGAGCTTGGCCTTGCGCTGTTCGATGAGTGAATTCGTGTCTTCCATAAAAATGGCGACGGACATTAAACCATAAAATCGGTGGCGAAACCAAGCAGCAAAACAGACGACCACTCACAGATGAAACCAGTTGTAGGCCGACGGAAAAATGCACCAATCAATGGCGATTTCCGATGTGAGCATTAATAATAGCAACACAGCTAGTGCAAAAAACTTTACGCGGTCGGGGAATTTCTTGAGCAGTTGATCAAGGCCAACTGCAAACAAAATCAAGAGCGGAATCAGCGCGCCGAGCAACAGTCGTCCGGACACGAAAAACGGATGTTCGCGCGATGGATAAAAGCAATCATTGAAATCGTATTTCACTGACAACCACGCAAAAAACATCAGCAGCGCCACAAAACTGGCGAACGCCAACCGCAGCGCGGTTCGTTGGGAAGCGGAAAATGTATTTGGCCGACGCAATAAAATGTTCAGCGCGAACAGCAGTAATACGAGCGTCAGCAAAACGTAAAGCAAATCCAAGATGGGCAATGCCAGCGGCTGACGATGCCATAATAATTCGCCCTGCCAGAACGTCGCGAGATTTCCTTTCAGAAAAAACCAGAGGCCGGATGGCGTAAAGATTGGGTGGTGAAACCATTCGGCGAACGGCTGACTCGTCCAGTTGAGAAAATGAATTTTGGCCGCCGAGCCGGTTAGGTCGCCGAAGTTCGATTTGCACCACGCCAGCCAGCCGATTACTGGCAATCCGGCGCAAAGCAGTAAAAAATACAACGACGGAGCGGCGGGCTGCATTTTTGCCGCGCGCGCCAGCCGGAAACATTTCAGCGCGAGAAAAATTCCGGCGACGACGAGCAGCGGCAGGTTTGAAATTTTCGTCAGAAAAGTTGCAGCCAAGGCGAGGCCGGTCGCGGCGGCAAGACGGGTTGATGGAATTTCTGCTTCCCAAAAATAAAGCAGCAAAATGAACGCCGCGCCAAAAGTGAGCGGCGAGAAAACATCGTTGTTTATTGCGTAAAATGTTGTTTGCGGTAAAAACGCGATGAGCGCGGGCACGGCGAGGCGGATAAAATTATTCTCGGGGAAAACTTTTTTTGCCGCCAGCCAACCGAGCCACACGAGCGCGGCAACCAGCGGAACGTTCAAAAAGCGCAGCCAGTAAAGCAAATGGCCGCCATCGAGTCCGAGAATTTTTCCGAGCCGCCACCACGCGCCCGCGACGGCGTAGTAAAGCGGCGGCGACGCGGCCTCGTGGTTTTGAAAATGGTTTTGGTAGGCGGCAGATTTGTTGAGAAGATTTTCGCGCACATCCGCCAGCGGAAGTTTCCACGGCGGCGAAGCAATTCCGCCGCTGGTTTGTAAAAATTCTGGCGAACCGTAAATCACCATGAATGGCAGCGCCTCGGCATTAGGCGGCGAGAGCACGCGTGGAATTTTTCCCTGCGAATAATTCACGGCGAGATCGAAGTGCATCTGCTCATCCACATTGCTGAAAAACGGGAGCGCGGCAGAAAAAATAAAAACGTGCGCGGCGGCGAGCAGGCACAGCAGCAAAATTATTTTGCGCTCGTTCGCGTCAGGTTGGGCGGCGGTTTCGTTCACGGACAGGCGGAAAGTTAAACGGCGGCGCGTGCAGTTCAAAGAAATTCCCATTGCGAAAACATCGCGGCCTGACCGCACGGCTGGCCGTTTTCGGAAATCAAATTCCACACGGTGGCGCGGGAAATCTTGAAACGACGACCCATATTTGAAATACGAATGCCGGAATAATCATCAATGAATCCGCGCGTTTTTACCGTTTCTAGCAGGCGCGCACGCTCCTCGCGGTTGGGCGCTTCGGCGGTCAGGCGCGAGGGCGTGCGCGTGAGTTCGGCCCACGACATTTCCCAAAGCGCGAGTGCAGACTGGTTTCCGTAATTCAAAACCGGGTCGGCTTCCGTGCCGTGCGAAACTAAAACGAACGGCGCATGAAAAACTTTTTCTGCAAGTTCGGCGGCGGGGAAATTTCCCGACAGCAAATCGCGTCCGGTGAGATGTTTCAGGCTGCGCGCAATGGTTTGCGTTTGGGCGCTGACGGATTCGCTTTGCCAGATTTCGTTCACATGCTGATGGTGAATTTTTCCGGCGCGCGCGGCAATGTGTTTTGCAGGCTGGCGGAGCAATTTTGTTTCAGGTAAATTGCGCGCGAAATCGTAAAAATTTTATGGCTGCAAAAATTGAAATTCCCAACGAACTGAAACAGGAATTGCCGCAAAATAAGTGGGGCAAAATCCTCGGCGCAACGCCCATTGTGATGACGGTCATTGCGACGATGCTCGCCGGTCTCGCGTCGAGCGAGATGACCAAAGCGCAATATGACCGTTCAGCGGCGGCGCAACTCCAGTCCAAGGCGGGCGACCAGTGGAGTTTTTATCAGGCCAAGAAATTGCGCAGCGCTTCGGCGCGCAATTCGCTTGATCTGCTGGCGGCGACGGTGGATATCACGCCGCTGACGGCGGAAGTTTTGCCCAAGGTTGACGAGGCAACGGTGACGGCGCTGGTGAAAACCGACTTGCCGCCGGCTACGCCTGCGAAATTCGATGACGCGGTCAATAAAGCCATCACGGATGTCGCGAATTCTGCGCCGGAAGCGGAAACCACCGCCGCGTTGGTGAAAATCAAACCGGCGGCGCTGGCGGATTCTTTGACCGCCGCGAAGGCGGCCGCCGATGCGTTTGACAATGCGACGAAGCCGGTCAACAAGACCGTGGACAAGTTGGATGACTCGCTGATGACCGGCGACAAAAATGTGTTCCGCAGTTTTTCCGCCGCGCGACTGCGCTACACGGCAGCGCGCTACGACGCCGAGGCAAAATTAAATCAAGCGGTGGCGAACATCTATGAGTTGCAGGTGCGCCAGAGTAATTACACCGCCGAGAAACATCACAAACGCAGCGCAAAATTTTTCTACGGCATGCTCGCGGCGCAATTGGCGGTGATCATTGCCACGTTCTCCATCGCGGCACGCCAGAAGAGTTTTCTCTGGTCGCTCGCGGCCGCGGCTGGCCTCGCGGCGGTGTCGTTCTCGGTTTACGTTTACCTTTACGTCTAAAACGCATTGTAAAATAAGGCCGGAACTGAAACATCAGTTCCGGCCTTATGATTTTTCTGCAACGGATTATTCGCTGACGGTGATGGCTTTCGGTTTGGCTTCTTCCGCCTTGGGCAACGTGACGGTAAGGATTCCGTCCTTGTATTGCGCTTTCACTTTTTCGCCCGAAACCGCCGCCGGCAACGTGAGCGCACGGGAAAATTTCCCATAATAACGCTCCTGCCGATGAACTTCCGTGTCTTCATGAACCGCCTCCGTTTTACGTTCGCCAGAGATGACCAGCGCGCCGTCGTGCAACGAGACTTCGATGTCTTCGCGCTTCATGCCGGGCAACTCCACGCGCACGCTGAAACTATCTTTGTCTTCATGCACGTCGAGCGCGGGCGCCCAGGCGGTCAGCGGGGCTTCAAACAGCCGGTCGATTTCATCCTGCAAGTTGGACAGCCGGCCGAAGGTCGGCCAAGCCACGGGACGCGAATATTGTATCAGTTTCATATTTAATTTTCCTTTCGGTTAATGGTTAAAGTTGTCGGACAACTCCCATTTAGCTTGTGGAATGCCAACCGATAAAACCGCAGAGAAATCAATAAAATCAACAGTTTTTGAAGAACCAATTTTCCAGACAAAGGCACACTGGAAAATTTTGGCACAGAAAATTGTGCCAACGCCCGTTACACGTGGCACGGTTGGCACAACTCGCAAAAAAAATTATCTACGAAACACCCCCGGCATTGCGCCGCCCATTTTGCCCATCATCTTGGACATCTTGCCCATCTTTTTCATCATCGTCTGCATCTGAAAAAATTTGTTGAGCATCGTGTTCAACTCCGTCACCGTCACACCACTGCCAGCCGCGATGCGCCGCCGGCGGCTGGCATTCAAAATTATCGGATTGCGCCGTTCCTTCAGCGTCATCGCGCACACCATGCCTTCCATGCGTTTGAATTCTTTTTCCTGCTTGCCGATATCAATCTGCTTCAGCGCATCGCCGCCGCCGGGCAACATCTTCATGATGCTTTCGAGCGAACCGAGTTTTTTCATCGCACGCAACTGCTCCAGAAAATCTTCGAGCGAAAATTCACCCTTACGCATTTTTTCTTCCATGCGCTTGGCGTCTTCTTCATTAACGGTTTCGGCGGCGCGCTCAACCAAACTGACGACGTCGCCCATGCCCAAAATCCGCGACGCCATGCGCTCGGGATGAAACGGCTCGAACTCATCTAGTTTTTCACCGACGCCCGCGAACTTGATCGGCTTGCCGGTGACAGATTTCATGCTCAACGCCGCGCCGCCGCGCGCGTCGCCGTCGAGCTTGGTGAGAATTGAGCCGGTGATGTTCAGCGCTTGGTCAAAATGCGTCGCCACGTTCACGGCTTCTTGGCCGGTGGCGGCATCGAGCACGAGCAAAATTTCCTGTGGCTGCACGAGGTCGCGCAAGCGCACGAGTTCTTGCACGAGCGGTTCATCAATCTGCAAACGCCCGGCGGTGTCGAAGATGATGACGTTGCGGCCATTCAAATTCGCAAAGGCCAGCGCCTCGCGCGCGATTTTCAAAACATCGGTCTCGCCGCGCTTGATGAAGACGGGAACCTCAACTTGTTTGCCAAGCGTTTCGAGTTGATCCATCGCCGCTGGGCGATACACATCCGCCGCGACGAGCAAAGGGGCGCGGCCTTGTTTTTTGAGCAGCTTCGCGAGTTTGCCGGATGACGTGGTTTTGCCTGCGCCATGCAGACCGACCATCATCAAACAAGTGGGATTGCCGTCGAGTTTGAGCGCGGCGTTTTGCGAGCCGAGCAAAGCGGTGAGTTCATCGGAAACAATCTTGATGATCTGCTGACCGGGCTGGACGCCAGCCACGACTTCCGCGCCGAGTGATTTGGTTTTGACGCGTTCAATGAAATCGCGCGCGACCTTGAAATTCACATCGGCCTCGAGGAGCGCCATGCGGACTTCGCGGAGCGCTTCGGTGATGTTGTCCTCGGAAATTTTTCCGAGGCCGCGCAAATTGCGGAAGGCATTCTGGAGCTTGCTGCTTAACGAATCGAACATCCTGACAGCTTAAATAATTTTTGAGGCGCGCACAATTTTCGTTTTTGCCGCTGCAAAGTAGTCACGGCGATTGAAGCCGGAAAAACCCGCTGCTATTGGTGGGACGGATGCTGGCGGGATTGGTCGTTTGCGTAAGGTCCGCCCAATTCGTGCCGAGGCCGGAGTTGAATTGTGCTTGCAGGTGGCCAACGACATTGCTCGGCCACGACACCAGCAAGGCGTTATTCGTGCGCAGGAGGGAAATTTTTAGCGGCGTGGTCTGGTTCAAGACGCGGACGTAATCCACCTGAAGTTCGCCGGGGAATCCGCCGTTGGCGTTGATGGCAGCGACGCTGGGATTGCCGACGTAATTTCCGCCGACTGCGAGGTTCAGGATCATGAACTCCGGCTTGTCGAACGGGGTGGGATAACTGCCAAGGCTGCTCGTCCAACTTGTTTGCGACTGGTAGAGATGGCCGTCCACGTAAAAGAGAAACGCGTTCGTGCTCCAGTCCAAAACGTAGTTGTGAAAGTTCGTAACGGAACCGCCGTCAGGAAAAGTGTAGATCGTCGTCTCGTCGCTGCCGGAATGGAGGCTGCCTTGCACGTTCGTGTGGGTTACACCGTTCGCTTCCATCACGTCAATCTCGCCGCAGCCGGGCCAGCCGACGGTGGTGATGTTCGTGCCGAGAAACCAGAGCGCCGGCCAGAAACCCGTGCCGCCGGGACTGCGCGCACGCCATTCGAAGCGACCGTATTTCCACGCACGTAGGCCTTGCGTTTTCATCCGCGCGGATGTGTAGCTAAAACCATTGGTGGCCTCTTTGCGCGCGATGATGTGCAGTAGGCCGTCGTAGACCGAGGCGTTGTTAGTGCGGCCGGTGTAGTATTCCAGTTCGCTATTGCCCCAGCCGGGATTGGAACCTCCGTTGCCGAGATCGTAGGTCCAGGTGTTTGTGTCTACTGCCGTGCCGTTGAACTCGTCACTCCACACAATGTTCCAGTCGCCATAGGGCGCGGCGCTAGTGAGATTCAAATTCAAGTCGTCGAAATAAACCGAGCCCGTCGAACCAGCGGCATCGCCCTGAAACGTTACTTGGTAACGCACAAAATAAGTTCCGGGCGGCGCAACGAGCGATTTGGTGGTGTTGGTGATGACGTAGGTGGTGGGATTGAATTGATTCATCACTGGCAGATTTACCCAGGTGTTTTTAGGAAAGCCATTAGTCGAAATCACGCCGGAGCGATAGAGTGCCAGCACCGAAGCGTTGGCATCGCGAAAAGTCACTTCCAACCAAGCAATGTTCTGTCCGGCCAGCGCATCGGACGAAATTGTCTTGGCCCAACCGTCCGCCGTGTAACTCACTCCCGACCCGGAAATGTAATCCTGGTAAACGCCGCTGTAATTGACGCTGCTGGTGAAACCTTGGAAAACTTTAAAATAATTGTTGCCGCTGCGCGCGTCTGAGCCGGTTTGGTTAAAAGTATTTCCCCAAGGCTGGCCATACCAAGTCCAGCCAATGATATTCTGGCTTTGTCCAGCCGGGTTGGATTCAAAACCCGGACTACTCAAGACATTGGCCGCTGGCAGGTGCGTGACCAGCATCCCGCAAAAAATTGCGAGGGTAATGCCAAGTTTCTTATTCATGTAAGGCAGCTGTTTTCAATTCCTTTGCCTTCATACCGGCAGTGTAAGTCAGCCCAAAGCCGGTCGCGAACAATGGCGTGGCTGTTGCGGAGCCATTCAACTCAGAATTGTCGTGCGGCCACGGGCGCGGGAGTTTGCCCGTGGGTTTGAAATCGCCGAACAGCACGTCCGCCAGCCCGGCGCCTTCGGTGCCGGGCAACCACGCGGCCACGAACGCATCGCTCGCCGTCAAAGATTCTGCTAGCACGAGCGGCCGGCCGGAATACAAGACTGTTACCACCGGCACGCCAGCAGCCTTGGCTTTGGCAATCAACGCGGCATCGCTCGCGGCCAGATTCAAGTCGCTGCGGTCGCCTTTCATTTCCGCGTAAGGCATTTCTCCCACGACGACGATGATGGCCTCGGCTCCGGATAAATTTTCGCCGTCGGGTGAGAAGGTGACTTCCGTTTTATTGGAAACGGCTTTTTTGATGGCGGCCAGCAACGTCGTGCCGCCGCTGATCACGTTGCCGGCATCGCCCTGCCACGAAATGGTCCAGCCGCCGCACTGGATGCCCAAGTCGTCCGCCGCTTTGCCGACTACGGCAAGATGCTTGAGGTTTTTCGCCAGCGGCAGAGCGTGGTTTTCATTGCGCAGCAACACGGCCGACTCGCGCACACAGTCGCGCGCAACCTGTCGGTGTTCAGCAGAACCGATTTGTGCCAGCGATTTGGGGTTAGCATTCGGATGTTCAAAAAGGCCAAGCTCCATTTTCGTTTGGAGAATCCGCTTCACTGCGTCATCAATCCGCGCTTGTGGCACACGACCTGTGGCGACTAAGTCTTTTAGGTCGGCGATGAATTCAACGTAGTTGTTCGCCTGTCCCGGCCCATACGGGATCATCACCATGTCGAGTCCGGCATTGATGGAAATTTCGATATCCTTCTTGTAGTCGGGCGTAATCTGGTCAATCGCCGCCCAGTCCGAAACGAGAAAGCCTTGGAAGCCCAGTTCGCCCTTGAGCACGTCGGTGAGGAGGTATTTGTTGGCGTGCATCTTCACGCCGTTCCAACTGCTGAAGGAAACCATGATGGATTTCGCGCCAGCTTTTACGGCCGCGGCATACGGTGGGAGGAACGTTTTCCGCAAGGTCGCCTCGTCGCAAATCGTGTTGCCCTGATCCACGCCGTTGGCCGTGCCGCCGTCGGCAAGGAAATGTTTCGGGCAGGCGAGCACGGTAAAACCATTTTCGAGCGGCGTTTGAATTCCGCGCACTTGTGCGGCGCCGAGCATGGAAACCAAAGCAGGATCGTCGCTGAAACTTTCGTAAGTGCGCCCCCAGCGGATGTCCTGCGCGACGGCGACACACGGGCCGAACGCCCAGTGGATGCCTGTGCCGGCGACTTCCTCGGCCGTGATTCGCGCGGCGCGAGACGCAAGCACTGGGTTGTGCGTGGCGCCGAGGCCGATGTCGTGCGGAAAAATGACTGCGCCATCAATGTTATTGTGGCCATGCACAGCATCAATGCCGTAGAGCAGGGGAATTTTCAGCCTCGTCTGCAATGCTTGCGCCTGAAAGTCGCCGACGAACTTGAGCCAAGTTTCCGGGCGGTTGTCCGCGGGGTCGGAGCCACCGCCGCTCAAGATGGAACCGAGAAAATATTTTTTCACGTCGGCTCTATCATGAAGTGCAGCAGAATCCACCTGCACCATCTGGCCGATTTTTTCATCGAGCGTCATCCGGGCGAGCAGATTCTTGGCGTCGGTGGCGGGACTGGCGCCGAGCGGAAGGCACGCGCCGGTGATGGCCACAATGGCGAGCAGGAGTTTTTGGTTCATGGGAATTGGGTGGCAGTAGCTGGCGAAAATAGATTTCAGAACGAGTTGATGGCGAACACGTCATTGGCATCCGTGCTTAAATCCGACCACTTCCCGGCCTCGACATGACCGTCGCACGCGGAATAGTTGGCGCGGCCGTTGTGACGACACGCTGCTTGCTTGTAGGAGGGGACAGTGGTCCAGCCCGTGCCCGGTGCCGGGGAGATGATGGGTTTGATCACGGTGATGTCGGTGTAATAGCCCGTGGGCAGTTTGTTGGAACTGCCGCCGATTTTGGGCGTGCCCACATCGCCGATCAGCCAGATTTGGCTGGTGCGGTTGATGGAGGTCATCTTTCGTCCACCCTGCGTTTTTCCGGTCAGATCCAGATTATAGCGGATTGCGCAATTGGCCGTGTTGACGGTGTCCTCAAACGGTCCGTAACCTTCGCAGGGTGAATTGTAAAAATTTACGGTCGCCGACTGGATGTCCGCGTCTTGAACTACCGTGCAGCGCCACACATTGTTCGACTGCGAACTACTGGTGATGTAGCTGCCGTCGCCCAGGTAACGGAACCACCAGTTGGTATTGTGGGAGGCATAATTTTTCTCGTTCAGCACCGGCAGCATGTCATTGTTGTCCCCCACAAACATCATCGCGGCTAGGCCGATTTGTTTGTTGTTGCTCGTGCAGGCGATGCCCTTGGCCTTGGCTTTGGCCGCCGCCAATGCGGGCAGCAACATCGCTGCAAGAATCGCGATGATGGCGATGACCACAAGCAATTCAATCAGGGTGAATGCCGATTTGCGGTTGGAGGGGGAAATTTTCATTGGTTTTGTTCCGGGCCGACGCAGCCTGCGCCGGCCCGGCAGGATGTGTTTATTTTATTGAACCGATAAACGGTAGAACCGATTGGCCACACTGGCATTGTCAGTGACGGATACGGTGGCACCCGTTCCACCAGTTGAAGTCAATGTCTGCCATGTGCTGTCCGTAAGGTTATTCTTGTATTGAACCGTGTAAGCGTGACCGCTCATCGAGGGGAAGCTGATGGATGTGACTCCGGCCGACCGGCTCGCAGTCATGGTTGGGGGAACAACGGTAACCAAAGTGGCACCCGCCGCCAGCGGATTTCCCGGCGGATAATCTAGACCGAACATCCGCAATCCGTATTGAATGTGCGTTCCCGTTGAAGTTGCCAACGTGATGCTGAACGCCTGTCCAGCGATGAGGTTGGTCACCACGGTTGAGCTGGAACTGTAATCCGGCGCGAAGGCTGTTATCCACGCTGTAGGCGTGAATGAAGCATCCACGCTGTTGCTGGGGCAGTAGCCGCTGAAGGTCAGAGTTTTCCCGCGAGATCATCGTTGGCGATATAGTAATCAGCTTCGACCCACTTGTTGGGGCCACCAGCAAGGTCTGACCAGAAGGCGTCACTGTTGTTAAACAAGCTGGTGTTGGGCCGGAGAGTCGCAATGCCGCCCGAAATACTGGCCTGAAGTAGTGCTGTAGGATAACCAAAGCCCGTGGCATAACCGCCGGGAGTGGAAGTGCCGTCATAGTAGAAAGCATTGATGAAACCATTTAAGGTGGCGTTGGGATCAAACGATAAGTTGCTGGGGGTGAAGACTACGAGGTAGGAATTGCCCGTTGCAGTGCGAGCGAGCGAGTCTGTAATCACAACACTGTAGTTAGCTTCGGCGCTTCCCTGAACATTGTTTAGCGAAAGCGTGGCTGTGGTGGCACCGGACACCCCGCTGCCATTGCTCAAGTTCACGCCGTTCTTTTTCCATTGATAGCTCAATCCACTACCCGTCACACCGACGGTGATGGAAACATTCGAACTGACGTTCACGTAGATTGGAGAAGGCAAGGATGTAATCAACGGGCCGGTGGGGGGCGCATTGCTGGCCACTAGCACTTTACCCAAAGTCGAGAGCGGAGTCGAAGTGGTGTTCGCATTGGGCCCGACCGTCTCGAAGCCATATTGAACAATGTGGCCGGCGGTGGTCGCCGTGGTGATGCTGAAGTTGGTGGAAGTTAGGTTCGTCGTGATAATGTTGACCGTGGCATAACCGGCGCTGGGATCCAGTTCCTTGATGAAAGCTTGCGAGGTGTAAGGCGACACCAAAGAATTCGTCCAGACAAAACCTGAGAAGGTCACGATGGAACCGGCCAGCGAGGAATCTTCCACATAGAAGTTGGCATCCATGTTCTTGTTACCCGCGCCGCTACCCTGCCACCAAAAAGTATCACTGAGAGCAACATCGCGGAAGATGCTGGAATTGGGAGTTAGCGTGGCAATGCCGGCAGAAAAAGTGGCATTCAAATCAGCAGTGCCCCAACTGCTGCCAAACGCATAGCCGCCACCGTTGGCCGGAAGTTCAAATACGTTCATGTAGCCGAGCCAGGTTTTTGACGGATCGACCAAGACGTGGATATTGCTCGGCACTGCGATGATTACTTTACCCAAGGTGGCCACCGTGGCCAAACGCGCATCCGGTCCGATGGTTTCAAAACCATATTGGATGTGATCTCCCGCAGTCGTGGCCAACGTGATGGAAAAGGCCGTGCCGGTGGTCAACGTTGCTGTAGTGGTTGTAAATGAGGAAAAGTCTGGCGCAAAATCCTTGATGAATACCGTCACCGTATACGGCGAGACGAGCGTGTTCGAAACACAGTTGCCCGAGAAAGTCACGGTTTGGCCTGCCAGCGTATCGTCCTGAACATACATAGACGCATCCATGTTTTTGTTAGGAGCGCCGCCAGCACCGCCCACCCACCAATATGCGTCGTTCGGCACGTCGCGGTCGATGCTCGTGTTTGGCGTCAACGTCAAGCCGGCGCTGGAGAAACTGGCGTTCAGGTCAGTCGTTCCCCAATAGCTGCCAAATTGATAAGCACCGCCATTGGCAGGCAGCTCGGAGACATTCATGAAGCCGATCCAAGTTTTGGACGAGTCCACGATGACATTGACCGCGCTCGCGGAACTGATCGCCCCGAGCAGGAGCAGCATGGCCAAGCCATAGCGACAGAATTTAATGAGGGTTTTCATGCAGTAGTATTATTGAGTGTGATGTGGTTGCTGGATTCGCACCTACACTAACCGCAACCATCAATTTGCCTAGCTAGCCGAGCGGCTAGTTTTTTAAGAAGCCTGTCCCTGTTTGAACTTTAACGCTGCCTCCGTCCGTGAATGGACGTGGAGCTTTTCGTAGATGTGCTGCAAATGGAATTTGACCGCCGCCACCGTCACGCCGAGCCGCTCGGCAATCGCCTTGTTAGCGTGGCCGTGCATGACCAGCTCCAAAACTTCCCGCTCCCGGTCAGTCAAGTTTTCCATCTGCTGTGCCGCCGTGGCCTGACCGCGAAATTGTCCGATTACCTTGCGCGCAATCTCCGGCGTCATCGGCACGCCGCCTTCGTGCGCCTCCTTGATGGCGTTGATGATTTGCTCGGGCTGGGCGCGTTTCAATAAGTAACCGCACGCGCCTGCACGCAACGCCTGAAAAATTCTTTCCGAGTCCTCATACACTGTGACAATCACGATGTGAACCTTTGGCATCTGCTCTTTGAGTCTGGCTGTGCATTCCACACCCGTGGAATCAGGCAATTGAATGTCCATGAGCACCACGTCCGGCTCCGCTTTGGGAATTTTTTTCAATGCCTCCGCCACCGTCTCGCAGGTGCAGACGCACGCAAAGCCCTGCGTGCGGTTGAGCAAGGTCTCGAAACCTTCACGCAACGTCTTGTTGTCTTCCACGATAGCGACTTTGATCATAATAATCTTTTTGGAAGCGATGCTTGAAAGCGCACGGTGGTTCCCTTTTGGCGTTCACTCGTAATTTCGCAGTTGCCGCCAAGTGATTTCAAACGCTCCTGAATATTTGCCAAGCCATCGTCGCCAGCCTTGCGCTCGTTCAAATTAAACCCCTGTCCGTTATCGGCTAGTTCCACGATGAGTTGGCCGTTGCGCACCGCTATCCGCAACCAGACCTGTGTGGCCTGCGCGTGGCGGATGATGTTGGTGAGTGCTTCTTTGAACGCCAGAAAAATTTCCTGCCGGAACCGAGGATCGAGCGGATGCTCCGGCAAATCCTCCGCTACATCCAGACCACAGGCTATCGACGCGAGCTCTAGCAACCTTTGGGCGTAGGCACCGAAATAACTCGCGAGCGAGGCAATGGTGTCGTTGCGCGGATTCACCGCCCAGACGATTTCATCCAGCGACGTCACCATGCGCCGAGCCGTTTCGGTCAAATCATCCAAGTAGCGTTTTTTTTCCTCGGCCGTGGTCGCGGAACTTTTCACGAGCGAGCTCAACATATTCACCTCCGTCAAACCCGCCCCCAAATCATCGTGCAAATCATGCGCCACCCGCGCGCGTTCCTGTTCAATCTCCCGCCCGCGCTCGGCGCGCTGACGTTCTTGGATTTGCATTTCCAATTGTCGTGAACGCTCTGCCACTTGTCGTTGCAACACCATGACCCAACCAAAGGTGGCGAGCGTGACAAACCCTAGCCCGCCGGCAATCCATAATAATTTTTTTAGCGTCCACCACGGCGGCGACTGAAGCACAGTGATGTCTGCCGCCGAACGCAGTTCGACGCGAAATGTCTTGGCTCGCCAATCCTCGCCCGCCTGCCAGTTGCCTGGATCAATCAGGCAAACACCGGTCACGGCGACCCGGCTGCCGTTTTCCAGCCCGGCAAACGCATCTTGGCCGTCATCCGGTTTGAGGTAGGCGTGGAAGATAAAATCGCCATTTTGAAGAATCAAATATCTATCCGTTCCTTGCAGCGCGCGATCCAGCAGCTTGGCCGTGACCGTAATCAGCCGACAATCATGCTTGCCCTTCAGCGCCTCGTCCGGCACCACACGCTCCGGCGCGAGTGGGGAGCCGGAAGCAATTTTCCGAAAGCTCGCATCCTGCAATATAGGAGTGTAGTCACCTTGGCCGACAAATCCTAGCGCCTCCACCTGATCGCCCAGTTGTAACGGCGCGCGATCTTTCGTCTGCACCTCCACGCCTTGCTCGCCCGCCTGGAGAAAAAGCCGTTTGCCTGGCTCGTAATAAATCACCGTCCCCGCCACTTTCACGCGATGGCCGAACGATTCCTGCGGATCGAATTGTAGCAGGCTGGCGATGGGTCGGGGGCGGGCGGCAAACGGATCCGCCGGTGCCGGCATCTCCACCACCAAATCCTCCGCCAATGGCACCATGAGCCGGATGGCGAACAACTGCCGCTGATGGTTGAAGCGTGTGGAGCAGACGCCGCGCACGCGCACCCGGCTGTCCAACAATTCCTCGGTTCGTTTTACCGGCAGTTCCCGGACATACACCGAGAGTCGGCCGCCGCCGGTGGCGATTTCGACCAGATGATATTGCGACCCTTCGGGCAGTTGCACCGACCGCACGATGCCGGAGATTTCCACAAACTGGCTGTCCTCCTTGCCGCTGGCGATCTGCTCGTAGGTCACCGGTTTCGGCGCGGGCAATTCCCCGACGCCGACGACGCGCACATGTTGTGGCACGATGATGGGCGCATACTCGCCGGGGCTGCTCATGCCTTCCACTTCGACAATCTGGCCGGGAACCAGCACGGGCGTGGCGGCGGAATATTGCAGGTAGATGCCCGCCGTGCCGTCTTGGATGAAGCGCGAGAAAAGAGTCTCATCAAAAAAAGTCACCACTCCGCGCAAGCGAACGGGCATCGCCGCCTGCGCTTGCTCCACGGTCAGCGCGCGCACCGCCGCCGCGGTGTGCAAGTCCTCATTCGTTGACTGTGCTTCTACGGCCTGTGCCAGCAACGCGCCCGCCAGCAATGTCACCGGCCAGCCACACCGCTGAGCAGATAGTTTTAGTAAGGCAGCGCGCTTCAAAAAATAATTGTTCAGTGCTTCGGTCATGGCGGTGATATCCTTGCTTTTCCACTTATCGCTGCCAATTGTCAATCCACATTCGATGAAGCACGACTATTCGGGCTTTAGTTCCGCCTAATTTTGCCGAATAGGAGTCGGGGTGTCCTCGTCACGCGCGGGCGCTTGTTACATGGAAAAAAAACGACTGGTAGATGAATCCTTTCTCGCTACGCATCCGGCCAAACGCTGGGTGCATGATCGCGTGGTGGAGCTACTTTCATCGGAAACTACCGTGCCATCGTTCTCTGCGGCGGCATTAAAACTTTTGGCGATTGCCAAGAGCGAGACCTTTGGCCTCGATGAAATGGCGGCAGTGGTGGAGTTAGACCCGGGAATTTCCGCACGCTGCCTGCGCGTCGCGGCGACGGCAGCGCATGGCGGGCGCAATCTCTCCAACATTCAGGAGGCTCTGTTCATCATCGGCGTGGAAGACATGCGGCGCATCGCTTTCACCGTGGGCGTGATGGACAACTTTAATCATCTCCGCATCAAGGTGAACTGGCAGCAGTTCTGGCTTCACAGCGTGCTGGTGGGGCGTTTGACCGAGCGGCTCGCGGGCGCATTCGGCGACGTGACTGGCGTCGAGTATCTCACTGGCCTGTTGCATGACATCGGCAAATTAATTCTGCAGCATTATTTTCCGCGCGAGTTTGAATCCATCCTCATGCGCGCCATGGAACGAAATTGCGGCCATGCGCAGGCGGAGTTTGACCTGCTGGGTCTCGACCACACCTGCATTGGCGCGGCGCTCTGCCAGTGCTTGAAGCTCAATCAGCAAATTATCCACGCTGTGCGCTTTCACCATCATGCCACTCACCCTGCGCACACTTGCGATCCGACCGGTGACAGTGGTTTTCTCGCCTGCTGCGTGAGCGTGGCCGACACGCTCGCCAACCTTGGTGACGTCAACATCGGTGGGCACATCAAGATTGCCAAAACACTGGATGAACAGCCCGAATGGCAATACCTCACGCGGTTCTTTGACTGCCGCGGCCTCGACTTGGAATTAAACGATGAGATTGAAAAAGCGGCTGCAGAAATCACCGCCCTCGTATGACGCGACCATTTTTTTACCGAACCGTGAATTGACAAACTGAAAACGGCATGGCTTAATTTGTCTCCGTTTTGTGGTAGGTTATCCAAGTGGCTAAAGGGTGCAGACTGTAAATCTGTCGGCTAACGCCTTCAATGGTTCGAATCCATTACCTACCACCACTTTTTCTGCGGTTCGGGTGCAATTCCCTTTCGTCCGCGCGGCGACTGTGACATCCTGCCGCCGTGACGCGCACCGAACAATTGCTGGCCGAACTCATCGCTTTACCCAGCGTCAATCCCGCTTTTTTGCCACCGCGCCATCCCAACGCCGGTGAAAAAAATGTCGCTGATTTTCTCGCCGCCACCGCCGCGCGCGCCGGACTCGAAGTTGAATTTCAAAAAGTTTTGCCCGAACGCGCCAACGTTATCGCGCGACTTTTACCGCGCGGTAAAATCAAACAAACCATTTTGCTCGCGCCGCATTTGGACACCGTTGGCGCGAACGGAACGCAATTTATTCCGCAGCGCAAGAACGGTCGGCTGCATGGTCGCGGCGCGTGCGACACAAAAGGTTCCGTTGCTGCGATGCTCGCTGCGTTGTGCGAACTCGCCAACACGAAATCGCGTCCGCTGGAAACGGAAATTGTTTTTGCCGGATTGATTGACGAAGAACACGCGCAAGCCGGTTCGCGCGCGCTCGTGCAAAATAAATTTAAGGCAGATCTGGCCATTGTTGGTGAGCCGACGAAACTGCAAGTCGTCACCGCGCACAAAGGCAGCTTGTGGCTGGAACTCACCACGCACGGACGCGCCGCGCACGGCGCGACGCCGCATCTCGGCAAAAATGCCGTGCACGAAATGGCGCGCATCGTGGACGTTTTGGAAACGGATTACGCGGCGCAGTTGAAAAAGAAAAAACACAAACTGCTCGGCAGCGGAACAGTCAACGTCGGGAAAATTTCCGGCGGCACACAGCCGAACATCGTGCCGGACAGTTGCACGATTGCGATTGACCGCCGCACGCTGCCGGGCGATACGGAAAGTTCCGTCCGCCGCGAAATCACCCTGTTATTAAAGGCGAAAAAGCTGTCCGCAAAATTTTCCAACGCAAAACTTGCACCGGCGTTGCCGCTGGAAACGGATTTCAAACTGCCGCTCGTCCAAAGTTTTTTGCGCGCGGCCAATCAAACCAAATCGCTCGGCGAGGATTATTTTTGCGACGCGGCGGTGCTGGCGGCGGGCAGGATTCCGAGCGTAGTGTTCGGGCCGGGCGACATCGCTCAGGCACACACAGCGGACGAGTGGATTTCGTTGGCTGAGCTTGAGCGCGGCAAAAACTTGCTGCTGAAATTTCTTAAATCACTTTCCTGAACCGATTCACTTTCGTATTGTCCAAAGCTCATGTCCACCGAAACGACTGAATCCATTCCGACGATTGACCACAAACCGCACGCAGCATTTTTTCGCCAAAGCGGTTGGCTGATGATTGCGGCGATTGCGGGCGGCGCGCTGACATGGGGCGTGCATTTTTTGAACAAGGCGATTCCTGACTCGGAATACGCCACGTTTGGCGTGCTGCTAATGGTGGTGGCGTGCCTGCCGACGATGCCGTTGCAAATGATGTTCGCGCAGCAATCGGCACTGGCGCTGGCGACCAATCGCACGCGGCAGTTGGCGAGCCTGATTCGGCTGGCGTGTTTGTGGACGTTTATTTTATGGGCGCTGGGCGCGGCGGCGGTTTTTATTTTCCGCAAAAAAATCGAGGCGGGCTGGCATTTGCCGAACGAACTGGGGCTGTGGGTGACGCTGGCTTTGCTGCTGGTTTCGTTGTGGGCGCCGATGTTTGGTGGGTTGCTGCAAGGTCGTCAGGATTTTTTCTGGATGGGCTGGTCGTCCATTATCGGTGGCGCGGCGCGGCTAATCTTCGCGGTGATTTTCGTAATGGCCTTGGGTCTGGGCGCGGCGGGCATGATGGCGGGAGCGCTAATCGGCATCTTGCTCACGGTGCTAATTCCGGTCTGGCGAACGCGGGATTTATGGCAGGAAAAACCAGAACCGTTTGATCGAATGGGCGTGCTGCGACAGGTGCTGCCGTTGATTTTTGGCGTCGGCGCGTGCCAGTTCATGTTCACTTCAGACACGATGTTTGCGACGAGTTATTTTAACGGCGACCAAATGAAACCTTACGTGGTGGCGGGAACTTTGTCGCGCGCGCTGCTATGGTTGGTGCTGCCGCTGGCGTCGGTGATGTTTCCCAAGCTGGTGCAAAGCCGGGCGAAATCGGAAAAAAATAATTTGTTCAATCTCGTCGTGCTTGGCACGGCGGTGCTATCAGTTTGCGGCGCGCTGGGCTTGTGGCTAGTCGGCCCGTTGGTCGTTCGGTTCGTCGCGCACGCGAGCGACGTGGCCGCGACGATGAAACTTATTCCGTGGTATGCGGGTGCGATGGTTCCGCTGGCGTTGGCAAACGTGATGGTGAATGACCTGCTGGCACGCGGACGATTTGGCGTCGTGCCGTTCATGGTGGCGCTCGCAGCGGCCTACGGTTTTGCGCTGCCATGGATGTTAAATCATTATCCGGGCCGCATTGAAATCGTATTGCAAACGCTTGGTGTATTTAACTTCCTGCTGTTCGCCATCTGCGCTTGGTTTATCTGGGGCATGAAGGAAAAAACGAAACTGGAAGCTGTAAAATAGCGAAGGGCGAAAACAAATTTTACCGGCTTATTTTTTTTCCAACCGAACCAGACAACGGCTGTGGCGCGCGCAACTTTTTGTAAATCCAACCTTCCAACGGACGCAGCGGACGAAGTAATTTATAGAACGGCGAATAGATTAGTCGAATTCGCACCACGGATAAAAACATCGTCAACGACGAACGCGCCAGGGCTACTTTCGATCCCGCTTTGTCCGTCCATTCCGTCGGCGTTTCGACAATTTTGAAACCCGCCCGCTTTATTGAGTAGAGTAGATTAATATCGAACGCCATGTCCGCGATGCACAGCGTCGGGTGAATTTTCTCCGCAACCTCGCGCTTCATCACCTTCGCACCGCACTGCGTATCGCGGATGTTCAGCCAAAATAAACTCTGCACAATGAAATGAAATACGCGGCTGGCAAACTGGCGATTGCCCGTCTGCGATTGATGAATCACCGCGCCCGGCAGCCAACGCGAACCGATGACGCAATCTGCTTCGCCAATTTTCGCCACCAAATCGAGATACGCGCGCGGCGGCGTCGCGCCGTCCGCATCCACATAGCCGATTAAATCCGCGTGACCGGCAAGTTTGAGACCTTCGATGAGCGCGCCGCCCTTGCCAATCGCCGCCGGAAAATCCAGCCAGCCGACGCACGGAAATTCTTTCGCCACGCGCTGCACCACGCCGAGCGTATTGTCACGGCAGCCGTTAAGGACAACGACGAGTTGAAACGGGCCAAAATAATTGTGCTCAAAAAAATCCGCGAACTCGCGCAGCACCGGTTCGATGCGCGCTTCTTCGTTGTAAGCCGGGATGAGGAGCAACAGGCTGGGAACAGGCACGCGAATTCAGTAACAGAAATGTTGCGCGCAGGCAATTTGCTTTGTTTCAAATTGCGCGACTTGATTTATTTCGCATCTGCCCTACTTTGTTCAACTCGATTTATGGAACTGACCAATGAAGAAATCCGTCGTTACTCTCGGCACTTGATTTTGCCGGAAGTCGGACTGGCTGGACAAAAGAAAATCAAAGCCACCAGCGTGCTGTGCATCGGCGCGGGCGGTCTCGGCTCGCCCATTGCCATGTATCTCGCCGCCGCCGGCATCGGCAAAATTGGCATCGTGGATTTCGACACCGTGGATTATTCCAATCTGCAACGCCAGATTCTCCACACGGACGCCGACGTGGGCCGTTCCAAGGCCGAGTCGGCCAAGGAGACCATTCACGGCATCAATCCGCATTGCGAAGTTGTCATCCATAATACGCGCATCTCGTCCGAAAACGCGCTCGATTTGATTCGCCCTTACGACATCGTCGTGGACGGCACGGATAATTTCCCGACGCGCTACCTCACGAACGACGCCTGCGTGTTGCTCAAGAAACCTAATGTTTACGGCTCGATTTTCCGTTTTGAAGGTCAGGCGAGTGTGTTCGCGCCACATCTCGGTGGACCGTGCTATCGCTGTCTGTATCCCGAACCGCCGCCGCCAGGCATGGTTCCGAGCTGCGCGGAAGGTGGCGTGCTCGGCGTTTTGCCCGGCATCATCGGCTGCATTCAAGCGAACGAAATTTTGAAGCTCGCGCTCGGCAAAGGCACTTTGCTGACGGGCCGTTTGCTGTTGTTCAACGCGCTCGACATGAAGTTTCGCGAATTAAAATTGCGTCGCGATCCCGCGTGCCCGATTTGCGGCGACCATCCGACCATCAAGGAATTGATTGATTACGAAACCTTCTGCGGCATCGTGCCGGAGCCGGAAAATCTCGGCAATCCGGACGAGGTCACCGTGCAGGACATGAAGAAGGCTTTGGACAATCCGGGACTCGGCATCAAGGTCGTGGACGTGCGCGAACCCGATGAATACGAAATCGCAAAAGTCGCGGGCGTTCCGTTGCTGCCGTTGAGCGAACTGCAAAGCCGCTTCACCGAACTTGACCCGAATACGCAATACTATCTGCATTGCAAAGCCGGTGTGCGTTCGATGAAGGCGCTCGCGTTCCTGCGCCAGCAAGGTTTCAAATACGTCAAGAGCGTCAAAGGCGGCATCACCGCCTGGTCGGACGAAATTGACCGCAACGTGCCGCGCTACTGATACGCGGTCGGCAGAAAAATGAATTCAGTCATCGCCAACGGAAATCCAGTTGCGGCGGAACTGCCATGTTCATTGGAGAAATTTCTCGTTGCACAAAACTTGTTGCCGCGCAGCGTCGTGGTGGAACACAACGGCGAGGCCGTTGCGCCGTCGGAATTTCCGCAACGACAAGTCCACGCTGGTGACCGTTTGGAAATCGTCAAAATTGTCGCTGGCGGCTGAATTGTCGTTGGCAACCGCGCCAAAGGATTTTATTTTTTACCCATGAAATGGAGATTTGAATGGTGCTATCGGCTGGGCTTGGCCGTGCTTTTTGTCGTGGCCTTCTGGTCGGTCTGGGCGAGCGGGCAGACGACAAACACAAACTTGCCTGCCCACGCCATCACTATAAACAAGCCCACTGCCGTCAATCCGGCATCGGTAACAAATAAACTCCAAGCGCTTACATTCGGCTTGGACCAAATTGATTTCTTAAATAAACCCGAACATGAAATTATCGGACAACCATTGTGGAAATACCTCGCCTCGCTGATTTATATCGCACTGGCGTTTTGTGCGGCGTGGCTTTTGGATTTATTCGTCAATGTCTGGCTCAAAAAATTGGCAGCCAAAACCGAAACCAAATACGACGACCTGATTCTTGAATTATTACGAGGGCCAGTGAAAGTCGTGGCGTTCGTCGTTTTGCTCAACATCGGGCTGAACATTTTTGAATGGCCCGACAAAGCCCAAAACTTTCTTTCCCATGTTTTGATACTCGTAGTCGCCTGCTCGGTGACTTACGTCATTCTAAAGTTTATTGATTTGCTGCTCGGCATCTGGCGCGAAAAAATCGTTTCACCGCAGGATAAGCAGTTTGCCGAACAATTGATTCCGTTTGTCAGCAAAGTCGTCAAGACGGCGCTCATCATCGCCGCCGTGCTATTGACGACAGAAAATCTCGGCATGGACATCAAGACACTGCTCGCGGGCTTATCTGTCGGCGGACTTGCGCTCGGTCTCGCGGCGCAGGACACGGTGGCAAATCTCTTTGGCGCGGTGGCGATATTTTTGGACAAACCGTTTCACATCGGCGACCGCATCCGCGTTGAGGGTGTGGATGGCATTGTGGAAACCATCGGTCTGCGCAGCACCAATGTCCGCAATCTCGACGGCCATCATGTGACGATTCCAAATAAATTGATGGGCAATGCCATCATCACCAACATCACGCGCCGTCCGACAATTAAAACGGAAATGAACATCGGCCTGACTTACGACACGCCGGCAGAAAAAGTAAAGCGGGCGACCATTTTGCTGGAAGAAATTTTCCATGCGAATCCGAAGACAAGCGAACTCATCATCAGCTTCAACAAATTCGCGGACTCAGCGTTGAATATTTTTGTCGTCCACGTCTGGAGCGGCACAGATGCGAAGCAGCACTTCGCGGAAATGCAGGCGTTGAATTTGCAGATCAAAGCACGCTTCGACGCGGAAAAAATCGAGTTCGCCTTCCCGTCGCAGACGATTTATCTCAAGACCGAGGCGGGAAAATGATTTGTCAGCACGCGCTGGCTGCGGCTTAATTCAACTGTGGATTCCATCACCAACTTCATCTGGCACGATTTAATCTGGCACAACGACAAGTTTCTCGGGGTCGCTTGGAGCGTCTGGAAAGTTGTCGGCTGGCTCGGCAACGCGATTTTTTTCTCACGCTTTTTCGTGCAGTGGTATGCCACAGAAAAAAAGAAACAGGTCGTAATTCCGCAGGCGTTTTGGTGGTTGAGCCTCATCGGCTCGATCACGCTGCTGTGCTACGGCTTGTTTTACCTGCACGATTCCGTGGTTATTTTCGCTTACGCCTTCACTTGGATTCCTTACATCCGCAGTTTGATGATTCATCGGCAGCACAAGGCCGCGCGCATCACCTGCACCGGTTGCGGACAAAAAAATCCGCCGCAGTCGAACTTCTGTCCGAACTGCGGCGGCAAGCTGGCGAAATAAAATTTATTTCGGCAAAGGCGTGCCAGGCGGCGGCGGTTGGATGCCGTATTTCAAAAGCACCGGACGAAAATCCGGATGTGTCTGACCGTAAGCCACCAACTGATTCACAAAACCAATCATCAACGACTGATTTTGATTGAACGCGCCGATGAGTTGCTGCGCCTGCGGTTGAATGGCGGTGATGTCCTTGCCCGTGATGCTCGCCTGACGATAAAGATAAACAGTCAACGTGCCGCTGACGACGACCAGCGCGACGAGCAGCGTGAACACCTGACGTTTCAACGCGGAAATTTCGGAATTGGAATCGGCGTTCATATTATTTGGCGGCGGTTTTGGGTTGGATGGATTGGAGGATGCGCGTCAGCTCCGGGCTTTTGGCCGAGACGTTGTAGGCGGCAGTGTCATTCGCCAAGCCTTGCGCGCGCATGAGGGCGTTGTTGGCGAGCGTGGCGTTGGCAGTCAATTGCCGGAACTCGCGCGTGCGCGTAATGCTCAACAGGGCGAAAACCACCCCGAGCAGCACCAGCACGGCGAGAATAAAATTCAGGACGGTTGTGGTCGTATCGGATTTCATAAGGTGAGAAAATCTAGCCAATCAGCAGGGAAAGTCCACTGCGTTTTTCCAACGTCATCCAATTGTCACTTTGCGGTTACCACGACGTAATTCTTTTTACCTTTGCGGAGAAGAATGTGTTTACCATGAAACAAAAAATCTCCCGCCATGACCGCATGATTTACATTCGTCAATCGAATGTTATTTAGGTTCACCCCGCCACCCTCGATGTCTTTTCGAGCTTGGCCTTTTGACGGACTCAAACCAGCGTGAACCAACAATTCAACAAGCGAAATTCCAACGCCAGCCAATCTTGATTGCTCAATTTCTTTTGTCGGCACTTCGCCAATGATTTCATTGAAGATGCTTTCAGCAACGCCATGAATTTCGCCGCCAAAAAGAATCTCGCTGGCGCGAATTGCCTCGCGTGTTGCGCTTTCGCCATGGATCAGATCCGTCGCCGCCTTGGCCAGCGCTTTGTGCGCCACGCGTGCGCCGGGATTTTCTGTGTGTGCTTTTTCCAGTGCTTCAATTTCCGTTTGCGACAGGAAGGTGAAATATTTCAGATAGCGAATAACATCGCGGTCATCTGTGTTGATCCAGAACTGATAAAATTTGTAGACGCTCGTGCGCTTCGGATCGAGCCAGATGGCACCGGCAGCGGTTTTGCCGAACTTGGAACCGTCGGTGTTCGTGATGAGCGGCAGCGTCAGGCCGAAGACATGTTTACCCAGCTTTTTACGCGTGAGTTCGATGCCAGCGGTGATGTTGCCCCACTGGTCGCTGCCGCCGATTTGCAATTCGCAATTCGCATCGCGGCACAAAACCATGAAGTCAAAAGCCTGCAGGAGCATGTAGCTAAACTCCGTGTAGCTAATGCCGACATCGCGGTCTTCCATGCGCGCGCGCACGGATTCCTTGGCGACCATCTGGTTGACAGAAAAATGTTTTCCGATGTCGCGCAGAAAATCGAGGAACGAAATCCCCGCCGTCCAACCGGCATTGTCCACGAGCCGCGCGGGATTTTGTTTCGTTTCAAAATCGAGCAGCTTGGCCAATTGAACTTTTACGCTGGCGATATTGTGGTCGAGAATTTCCTTCGTGAGCAACTGACGTTCCGCCGTTTTACCGCTCGGATCGCCAATGCTACCAGTCGCACCGCCCGCGACGGCGATAGGATGATGGCCGAGCAATTGAAACCGGCGCAGCGCCAGCAGCGGCACAAGATTGCCGACATGCAGCGAATCCGCCGTCGGGTCGAAGCCGCAATACAGCGTGATGGGCGCGGCGATTTTCTTTTTCAGTTCCGCCACGTCCGTGCAATCGGCCACGAGGCCACGCCACTTCAGTTCATCAATGATGCTCACAACCGCAGGTTAAATTGCCGGAGCCAAAATGCCAATTTCCAATTGAACGAGAAAATGCCTCTCGCGACAGCGCAATGACGCCAACGAATTTGGCTTTGCGACTTCGCGACTTTGCGTGAGAATCCGCCGGTGTCAAAAATGTTGAAAGCCTCCGGCGCGATGGCCGCCGCGACGCTCACCAGCCGCGTGCTCGGCATGGTGCGCGAGATGGTCTATTACCATTTCATGGGCATTGGCTGGGTCAACGACGCCTTTCAATATGCCTTCACGATTCCGAACTTATTCCGACGGCTGCTCGGCGAAGGTGCGTTGACGGCGGCGTTCATACCGATTTTCAAGGAGAAGGAAAAAACTCACGGCGAAATCGAAATGTGGCGCGCAGCCAACGCGGTAATTTCCGGTCTGATCATCATCGCGAGCGTCGTCATCGCGGTCGTGATGATTGGTATCTCCATCGCGCTCGAAGTTCATCAATTCAGCGAGAGTCGCGAACTCACGTTGCGACTGCTGCGCGTGATGTTTCCTTACATGCTGCTCGTCTGTCTCGCGGCGGCGATGATGGGAATGCTCAATGCGCGCGGGCATTTTTTTATTCCCGCGATGGGCGCGACGATGCTCAACATCGTGATGATTTCGTCCGTGTATTTTCTCGCGCCGCACATGGGGCACGAATTGCCACAACAGGTTTTTGCGCTCGCCATCGGCGTGTTGGCGGCAGGCGCAGCGCAGGCAGCCTTCCAAGTGCCAACGCTCTGGCGCGATGGCTTCCGCTACCGCTGGGTCACGCCATGGAAAAATGAAACCGTGCAACGCGTCGTTCGCCAGATGATTCCTGGCACGATCGGCGTCGCCGCGTTTCAGATTAACGTCGCGCTCGTCCAAGGCGTGGGCTTATTTGTCGGCGCGGGCATCGTGTCCTCCTTCAACGGCGCGGTGCGACTGATGGAATTGCCGCAGGGAATGTTCGGCATCTCGCTCGCGACGTATTTGCTGCCGACGCTCTCCGGACTCGCGACAGATAAAAACTATCCTGAGTTTCGGACTACGCTGCGCCACGGTTTAGCCTCACTGATGTTTCTAAATTTAATCGCGTCCGTTTTGCTCGTCGTGCTGGCCGAACCCATCGTGCGACTGCTCTTTGAGCACGGCGATAAATTTACCGCCGTCGCGACTGCGCGCGTGTCTTTCGCGCTCATGTGTCTCGCGCCCGGACTCGTCGCGTTTTCCACCGTTAATATTTTGGCGCGCGCTTTTTACGCGCTCGGCGACACGAAAACGCCAATGAAAATCAGCCTTTTCTGCCTGACCATCAATTTCACTGCCGCCTGCATTTTGATGAAACCGCTGCAAGAAGGCGGCCCCGGCATCGCGAATACTTTCACGTCGCTCATCAACGTCGGCTTGCTGCTGTTCGTGCTGCGGAAAAAACTTGGAAAGCTGGAAATGAAACCGTTGCGCGACACGCTGCGCCCGCTCGCGCTGGCCACAATTTTGGCGGGTGTCATCGCGTGGTGCGGCTGGCATTTTTGGGAACGCACTTTTGGCCACGCGACCACCGCTTTGAAAATCGGCGAGGTGTTTGTGCCGGCGGGAATTGCGGGAACAATTTATTGGCTAACCGCCCTGCTCTGTAAAATCCCGGCGGCGAAAGAAATGACCGATTTCGCGCTGGCGAAATTCAAACGCTTCAAATAGCCACTGTCGCCGTCCAGCCGTTGTTGCCGAACTGTGATTTAAATTTCTCAGCCAGATTTTCCGCCGCCGCCAGATTTTCTACGATGGCAAACGTTGTTGAGCCACTGCCGGACATGAGCGAAACGCGTGCGCCGTGCTCACGCAAAAATTCTTTGTAAAGTTGCAGCACAGGGAATTTGTCAAACGCAGGCGCCTCGAGTGAATTATAGATTTCCGCAGCCGCCGCTTTCAAATCGCCAGCCTGCAAAAGCGAAACCAATTTTTGCGCGCGGCCGGCCGTTCCGTTTTGGTCTTTGGGAAACCGCGCGAGATTCTGATACGACCATGGCGTCGAAATGCCGAAGCCGGGATGCACGAGAAAAAACGCCTTACCCTTGAGCGCGGGAAAATTTTCCAGCGTCTGCACTTTTTCGCCGCGTCCGGTTGCCAGCGCAGGTTGATCATAAAGAAAAAATGGAACATCCGAGCCGAGCGCGGCGGCAAGTTCGTGCAATTTCTCCAACGGTAAAGGCGCACCATACAGCTGATTTAAAGCGGTAAAAGTCACTGCGGCATTTGCGCTGCCGCCGCCAATGCCACCGGCGAGCGGCAGGTTTTTTTGCAGATGGATTTTGACACCGTCGGAAACTTTGGCGGCGGCCAGAAATGAAGTTGCGGCACGATGCACCAAATTTTTTGAATCGCAGGGCAACTCTGGATTGCTGCAAGTGAGTTGCAAACTCGTGCCGGCGCGCTCGAAAATCATCTCGTCGCAGATATTCACCGGCTGCATGACGGTTTCGAGTTCGTGAAAGCCGTCGGCGCGCTTGCCGAGGATGTTCAGGATGAGGTTGACCTTGCAGGGCGATTTTTTTTCGAGGCGCATGTGCGTTTCAGGAAAGCAAAACGCGCCAACAATGTTTGTTGGCGCGCGGTGCGGAAAATAATTTCACTTCAGTTGTCGTAAATATTGAACCGGCTGCCGGGCACGAACGGCGCAATGTCGCCGCCGGAGTAACCAGTGTAGGTATCCGTCTCAAAGGTTGACCCAGAAATCAAACCAGGACGATAGCTGGCGGGATATTGGGGCGTGACCGGAACTTTGTTGGTGCAAATCGCGTTGTAGGACGGGATGGGAAAGGTGACGACTTCATAGATGCCCAAACCGGCGCGACAGATGGACTGATCAAAGCCGTGAACGATGCCGTAGGAATAGCTGACATCGGGCGCGGAGAAAACGGCGTTCTGCTCAACGCTGCGGCGCATATCGCCCCAACGGACGAGTTCAAAGGTGTTGTCGAGACCGCGCGCCAACTTGTGTTCGGGACCGGCGCAGCCAGTCATGCCCACGGCAACCACAGCGGCGGCGAAAAGAAAAAATAATTTGCGCATACGATTGAGATTATGTTTTGAGCTTACGCCGAATCGCCCGCTTGTAAAGCGCGTTTTCGGTCGCGCCATTCCCAATACCAAGCGATCCAGACACTGGCTTCAAAAAGAATCTGCAGCACCACAGCCATGACGACTTGCGTGAATGGTTCCGGCGTGGTCAACAGCGCGCCCAGCACGAGGTTGATGACAATCATGTAGCGGCGCAACGCGGTCAATTTTTTGTAGTCGAGCACACCGATCTTCACCAGCGCGAGCAGCACGACCGGCAATTCAAAACCCAGTCCCATGCCGAGCAGAAATTTGGTGACGAAGCTGAAATAGGTTTCCGCACGCCATTCCGGCACTTTCACGCCCATCCAAATCGCCCACCAGACGGCAAATTTCAACGCCCGCGCCAGCACGAAGAAATAGCAGAACGCAACGCCCGCCAGAAATAAGCCGACGCCGATGAACGCGGCGCGCAGGACATATTTTTTCTCGCGGATTTTCAGCGCGGGCAAAATAAATTGCGCGACGAAAAAGAAAATGATCGGCGATGCCAGCAAAATTCCGCCGTAGAACGCGAGCAACATCGAGGAAAAAAACGGTGCGGCGGGATCGAAATATACCAAGTCCGTGGCTGCCGCCGTCATCGTCGCGTCCGCCGGATTTTTTTCGACGTGCAACGATAGCAGAATATTGCTGCCGACTTGCACCGGCTCGACGCGCAGCACGGTGAACCAGTTGGTGCCAAGGTCGAGACCACCAATCCGGTTCGTCGTCAAATCCAGCGTAGCGACGGTGTTCGTGCCGACGCAGATGAGCGCTTTGCGTTCGTCGTTCACGCGCACGAGCGCGGCGCGGGACAACGGCCATTTCAGGACGGCGACAATTTCGGGAACAGCGTAAAGACAGACAATGAGGCAGACCAAAAGCGCCGCGCCCGTCTTGATGATGAGCCAGCGAAAATCTTCGAGGTGTTCGAGAAAACTTTTGACGGGACCGCCGACTTCCTCCGGTTCTTCCGGCGGCGGGACTTTGGAAAAATCGGCCATGAAAATCTGCGCGAAACCGATTCGCGCGAATCAAATGACCTTGGTTTCCGGCGGCGCGGAATGCGCGGGCGACTGCGCGGTGGTATTGGCCGGCGGCGTTTTGGGCGCGGCGGCGGCGGCAGATTCGTTTTCCATGGAGTCAGTCACTTCGCGGGAAGCCTTCTTGAATTCATTGATGCCTTTGCCCAGACCTTTGGCGAATTCAGGAATGCGTTTGGCACCGAACAACACAAGAATCGCGACCAGCACGATGATCAATTCCGTTCCGCTCAAACCGAGAATGGCTAACATGGCGTTCATAATATAACTGAATTTACCCTACGCCGACGGGGCGATTAAGTAAAGCCGCAAAAAGAAAAAGGCCGCGCGGTGAGGCGCGGCCTTGAAAGGGATTTTTACCCAACCAACTTAGGGCTTCGGATGCAACAGCACGAAATCAGCGCGGCGGTTCTTCGCCCAAGCGGCGTCATCGTGGCCGGGGTCGGTGGGCTTGTCCTTGCCATAGCTGATGGTGCGGATGCGTTCCGGGCTGACGCCACGTTTGGCGAGCGCTTCGCGCGCGGCGAGCGCGCGGCGTTCACCGAGCGCGCGGTTGTATTCTTCCGTGCCGCGTTCATCGCAGTTACCTTCGATGAGCAATTTGTTACTCGCGTTGCCGGACAAGGCAGATGCAACGGCGGAAATATTTGAGTCTTCGCTCTTCTTGATGGCCGCGCTGTCGAACGCAAAATGAATCGTGTTTGCCGCGAGCGCCGCCGGGTCTTTAATCATGCCTTCAAATTCATCAAGGCCAGCGGTCGGCGTAGAACCGGGTGTGGAATTTGGATTAGCATCCGAATTAATCGGGTTAGCGTTCGGCAAAGTGCTTTGATTATTTACGTCGCTAACATTTGACGGCGATGTTCCATTAATCGGCGTGATTTTTGGCGGCGTGTGTTTGCAGCCGGTGGTGGCGAGCGTCGCGGCCAGCGCGAGGACAAGCGGAAAAACAATCTGGTTCATTTTCATAATTTTTATTCGGTTAATTCAGCTAAAATATTTGGTTAAAAAATTGCGGTTAAAACTCCATGACGAAAAAGAAAATCATTTCGCCCAAGCGGGCTGGGAACTACTTCCGGTCGCTCGCGCACAATCCTTGTATTGTTTAGTGAAAACGTCAAGCACAGACAGCACTTGCCGGTAGCCCATTGAGCGGTTAAAAACGAGTGTTCGCGAGTTCGGCGACCACGATGGATTCTGGCCTTCCACCAGCACTGCCGGCGCCATGCTGCCATCCACCGGCACCACGCAGACGTTGAAGTCGTGCATCTGCGAAGTGAACGCGATCCATTTGCCGTCCGGCGACCAATCCGGCTCCGTCGGGTTCGGCGCGCCGGTGGTGTTGAGGTATTGCACCGTGCCGCCGCTCGCGGGAACTTTGGCGAGCCGACGACGTTCACTGTGCTTCGTCGCAAAACAAATCCAGCTTCCGTCCGGCGACCACGTCGGCGAAGAATCTTCGTCGCCGTGCGAAATCTGTTTCAAATTAGTTCCATCCGCGTTGCACACCCAGATGTTCGCGCTGCCAGATTTGCTCAACACCATGGCAATCTTCGAACCGTTCGGCGAAACCGCCGCGCTCGTGTTCAAACCAGAATACGCCGCGATTTTGCTGCGCTGTCCCGTCGTCAAGCTGTGATAAAAAATGTCCGGATTGTCCAGCGCGTAGGACGTGTAATAGAGCGCCAACTTACCCGGCGCCCACGCGGGCTTGGCGACGATAGCATTGTCTTTCGTGATGCGCTGCGCGTTTGCACCATCAAAATCGGAAACATAAATTTCGCCCACGCCATAACCTGCCGGCTGCGACTTGTAAGCGATTTTCGTCTGGCCAATACCTTTTTTACCTGTGATCGCGAACACGATGTCATCCGCGAACGCGTGCGCCTGCCGCCGCAAACTCGCGCCGTTGTAACTGCGCGAGAGCAGCACGCGCTTGGCAAATTTATCCGTCAAACTACCGCTGATGCTGCTCGCGTCGCTACCGCTGATGAGATATTGCGCGGCGTCCGGCGTGACAAAACTGAAACCTTGAACCGCCAAATCGAATTTCAAAACCTCCGCGCCTTCGCCGGTGAAACCGCTTAAGGAAACGGGAATGGGTTTCGTCTGACCGAGCACATTGATGGTGGTGATGATGTCGATGGCTGTTTCCTGTGCACGCACGCCCGTGAGCGCAACGGCGACGAGGCCGACGATTAGTAAGTTAAGTATATTTTTTTTCATCCGAGCATCCGTTTCGCTTTTAAGTTGAAGTTAATAATAAATGTCCGTTGTTTCTCTTTCGCACCATCTGGAAACGGCGCGACAAAATTTACGCGGTCGAGCGTCCGCTGAACACTGCCATCCACACGCGCATCGCCAGACGCGTCGAGGATACGCGAGGAAATCACTGTGCCGTCATTGCCGATGGTCACGCTGACTTTAATAATGGCATCGTCACTGGAACTATCGTCTGGCGGCGTCCACGCCCGCTCATAAACGCTTTTGACCACCGAGGCATAATTCGCATACGACACACTGCCGGTTCCTGGCATTTCAACCGTGGTCGCGGAAGAAGCATTGTCCTCAATGGCACGCGCAGCCGCCGCAATCAACTTCGCGCGCCGCTTGGCCGCTTTCGCTTCTTTCGCTGCTTCCTGTGCATCCGCATCGCTTGGATCCGTGACTTTCGGCACGACGTGAGTCACCAAATTTTTTTCTACTTTAACAACGTGCGGCTTCGGCTTGGGCGCTGGCTCTGGGTTTTCCACCGGCACAAGTTTCGGCGGATCCGGCGTGAAAATTTCCTTCACGCGCTCCACCAATGTCGGCGCGGGCTTCACAGGTTCCGGATCAGGTTGCTTGACTGGCTCCGGTTTGGGCTGCGGCGGCTGCGGTGGCGTTTGAACCGGTTGCGGCGGCGTGGGCGCAGGCGGTTGCACGGCTTTCACGCCACTGTTGAACGCCGCATCAATCAGGTTCGCTGGAATGACCGTGAGCAGTGTCGTCTCGTCCGGTTTTTCGTGGCTCGTGAAAAATGCCGCGCCAAATAGAATGACCAACACCAGCAGCAGGTGAAAACCCGCCGTGGCGATGAGACATTTTTTTTGCAGCCGATTCATTTTACTGGCGTCGGGTCGGTGCGTAGCGAATAGCGTGTGATGCCGGATTTCTGGCAGCCGTCAATCACCTGCGCGACGAGATCGTAACGACTGTCCTTGTCCGCGCGAATGTAAACAACGAGATTGGCGTTGCCGCGAAATTCGCCCGCGAGTTGCCGGATGATTTGCGGCAGCGCCACAGGTTTGCCTTCGAGCTTGTAATAACCGGTGCTGGTGATTTCGACGGTGCGAATATCATTTTTGTTCAGCTTTTTGTCCGGCGAACCGCCGCGCGGCAATTTTAATTCGATGCTCTGCGTCAGCAACGGCGTGGTGATGATGAAAATAATCAGCAGCACGAACGCCAAGTCCAGCAGCGGCGTGATGTTGATGTCGCTCAACGTCACCAGCGAATTGCGTTGTGAAAAACGGCGCATGGAAAATTATTCTTCGCCGAGAAATTCAGTTTCCATTTTCGACACAAGTTCCTGCGCGAAGTTGTCCAGCTCGACCGTAAAGGCACGCAAATTATGGACGAGCCAGTTGTAACCAAACATCGAGGGAATCGCCACGAGCAAGCCCGCGACGGTCGTGACGAGCGCGGCGGAAACGCCCGGCGCCATCACCGCGAGCGTCGCGCCCTGCGGCGATTGTGCGATGCCAGCGAACGTGCTCATCACGCCCCAAACGGTTCCGAGCAAACCCATGAACGGCGCGCCGCTCACGGCAATCGCCAATAGAATCAAGCCGGATTCCAGTTTCAAACTTTCTTTCGCCACGACATTTTCGATGGCGCGTTTGATGTGCTCCATGTTTTTGAGCGTGATCTGCTGCTTGGCGCGTTCGCCGCTCGGTCCGCGCAAACGCGCGTCGAGCTGCACGCAGCCGGCCTGATAAACCGCGTAGAGCGGACAGCCGTCCACCTGCAATTTGCGGTCGAACATTTCCAGCACCGTTTTCTGCGCAGAAAATTCCTCACCGAAAAGCGCATCCAGTTTCCGCGCGCGCCGCATTTGGATGACTTTGAAAATCATCATCCACCAGACGGCGATAGAGGAAAAAAACAACAGGACGATGATGATCTTGGCTTCAGGCCGCGCCTGATCCCAGACGTAAAGCAATTCCACCTGTTTGGTGGCCGCAGCGATAATGGCAATAGGTAACCCGCTCATAAAATTCAAAAAATTACTTGGTGGTGAGGAACCGGTTTTGGCCAAGTGACGGCTGCGTGAGCATTGTGCCGCCGTGCGAATTATCATTGCCAGCGGCGAAAATTGCAAAAACTTTTTGCGTGAATAATCGAATCGCGCTTTGCCCCGTCGCTAAAATCGCTTACAAGAATCCCATGTCGCAACCGCGCCGCATCGCTTTGCTGCTCGCCATCGCCACCTTCGCACTTTACCTGCCGGTGGCGTGGTTCAGTTTTTGCGTCTATGACGATGGTCTTTACGTCACCGACCAACCCATCGTGCAAAACGGCGTGACTTGGGCGGGCGTGAAATGGGCGTTCACCACCATGGCCGCAAGCAACTGGCATCCACTGACGTGGCTCTCGCACATGCTTGACTGCGGCGTTTTCGGTCTTAACCCCGCCGGACCACATCTCGAAAACGCTTTGATTCACGCGACAAACACGGCGTTGTTATTCACGCTACTACTGCGACTGACAAAAAAAAACTGGCCATCCGCGTTCATCGCCGCATTGTTTGCGTGGCATCCACTACACGTCGAATCCGTCGCGTGGATTGCCGAACGCAAGGATGTCTTGAGCACGTTTTTTGCGCTGATTGCCTTGCTGAATTACGCGCGTTACGTCGAGGAATCTGAAAGCAAAAATCCGCGCGCAAAAACTTATTTCGCGTGGAGCCTCATGACGTTCGCGCTCGGTCTGATGGCGAAACCCATGCTCGTAACGCTGCCGTGCGTGCTGCTGCTGCTCGACTTCTGGCCGCTGCAACGATTTCAGATTTCAAATTTTAGATTTCAAATTCTCGTAAAATTGTTCGCCGAAAAAATTCCGTTCTTCCTCGTCACCGCCGCTTCGTGCGCCATCACTTTTCTTGCGCAGTCACAGCGCGGCGGCAGCGCCGTCGTCTCGCTGGCAAACGTCCCGCTGCATTACCGGCTCAAAAGCGTGCCGCTCGGCTACCTCGAATATTTGGAAAAGATTTTCTGGCCAGCCAAGCTCGCTGTTTTTTATCCGCTGCCGGAAAAAATCCCCGCTGACACCGTAATTGCGCCAATCGCGCTTTTGGTATTGTTTTCATTCGGCGCAATTTGGTTTTATCGCACGCGGCCATATCTATTCACCGGCTGGTTTTGGTTTGTAGGCATGCTCGTGCCAGTGATTGGTTTCGTGCAAGTCGGCGGTGCCGCGTTCGCCGACCGTTACAGTTATCTACCCGCCGTCGGCATTTTTATCGCTGTTACTTTTGCCGCGTGTGAACTGGCGACGCGGTTCAAAAGTTCAAATTCCATTCTTGCGGGTTTTGCCGCTTGCATTCTCGTCGTCTGTGCCGTTACGACCGAAAACCAGCTTCAACATTGGCGAAACAGCGTTACGCTTTTTCAGCACGCGATCGCCGTGACCAACGACAATGACGTCGCCCGTGACAATCTCGGCGTCGCCCTCGAACAACAAGGCCGACTCGCTGAAGCCGCCGAACAATATCGCGCCGCCGCCAAACTCGAGCCTGACCGCTATCAAGGCCACCACAATCTCGCCAGCGCGTTAGACCGACTGGGGCGTCCGGCGGAAGCGCTGGTGGAACATCGCGAAGCCGTGCGCATCAGCCCTGAAACCCAGTTTCTCCACCACGTTCTCGGAATGTCGCTAAACACCGCCGGCCAGACGGACGAAGCCATTAAGGAATTTTCTAAAGCCGCTCAACTGGATCCGCATTACTCATGGCCCCACATCGAATTGGCGAAAATTTATCTACGCCAAAATCGGGATACCGAAGCGCTTGAAGAATTACGTGCTGCCCTGCGGATTGATCCAGACAACATTGAAATTCTCACCTTCACCGCACAAGTGCTGGCCGCGTCCGAAAACCCCGCGATGCGCGACGGCCGCAACGCCTTTTTACTCGCCGCCAAAGCCAATCTGCTCGCCAACGGACGCCAACCCACCGTGCTCGACGTTTTGGGAATGGCTTGTGCCGAACTGGGAAAATTTAATGACGCGCAAATGGCCGCGCAAACCGCGCTCGACACCGCCAATGCCTTGAAATTAAAAAATCTTGAACCGATTCAACAACGCTTGGCGCTCTACAAAAATCATCAGGCGTGGCGCGAATCGTTTGGCGCAACCAACGCGCCGGTGAAGAATTAAACAACCACAAGTGCCGCCAACGCCCGTCGCACCGACGGATTTTTTAGTGCTGCTTTACGTTCAAATTTTTTACCGAGCCACGGCAGCGTGAAGATTTTCTCCGGAGCTAAAAATTGTTCCAGCAATTTTGCGTTGGTTTTTGTCGCGGCATCCGGTTTGGGCGGCGACATCAAAACCACTTTGGTTTTAGCGCGCAGATTTTTTGGCAACGCTTCCAGCGTCAGCAAAACGTGATTTACCGCGCCAAGTTTATTTTGCGCGACGATGATGGGCGTTGCGCGTAAAGCGATAATTAAACCCCGCGAGTCGAATTTTTTGCCAAGCGGACTTAGCAAGCCACCCGCACCTTCGACCAGCGTCACGGCGAATTTTTTTTGTGTCGCGCGGATTTGCGCGAGCACTTGGGCGCGCGTGACGGATTTTTTCTCTAGCTTCGCCGCAAGCGCGGGCGCAATGGCGGCGCGGAAATGCCACGGGTTGATTTCGTCCAGCGTTAGTGCGCCATCCAGCGCGGCGCAAAGCAACACGGCGTCATCACGGTTGCCGGAACAAATTGGTTTGAGGGCGGCGACGTTCACGCCGCGCGTGCGTAAAAAATTCGCCAGCAGCGCGGTCAAAACGGTTTTGCCGACGGCGGTGTCCGTGCCGGTGATGAAGTAAGTTGGCTTCATTGGCGGACATGAAAGCGCAATCATCCATTTTGCGCCACCAAAACAATTTGCCATCGCGTTCCTGATAATTTATGCTGCGCGGCTCGTTTAACCTTTATTTTACTGTGAACGTATCGATTGAAAATTTGGCCCCGTGCAAAAAGCTCGTGCGGGTGGAACTCGACGCAACCGCCGTGGACACCGCGTTTGACGCGATCACCAAGGAATACCAGAAGCAGGCCGCGCTGCCGGGCTTCCGTCCGGGCAAAGCGCCGCGCGACATGGTCGTGAAAAAATACGACACAGAAATCAAGGACGAAGCCAAGCGCAAGCTCATCGGCGATTCTTATCGCAAGGCGATTGAAGAACAAAAGCTTCAGGTCGTTGGCTATCCTGACATCGAAGAAGTGCAATTCGGTCGCGGTCAAAGTTTGCAGTTCACGGCGACGATTGAAACCGCGCCGGATTTTCAATTGCCGGAATACAAAGGTTTGTCCGCCACGATTGAAACGAAATCTGTGACGGATGCGGATGTCGAAAAGGCGCTCGATTTGTTGCGCGGTCAGCACGCGAGCTACAACACGGTCGCCCGCCCGCTCGCGAGCGGCGATATCGCGGTGGTCAATTACAGCGGCACTTGCGAAGGCAAGGTCATCACCGAACTCGCGCCGACGGCGAAGGGTTTGACGGAGCAGAAAAATTTCTGGATTGAAACGACCGAAGGCACGTTCATTCCCGGTTTCGCCGCGCAACTGATCGGCGCGAGCGCCGGTGATAAACGCACGGTGAATGTTGACTTTCCAGCGGATTTCGTCACAAAGGAATTGCAGGGCAAAAAAGGCGTTTACGAAGTCGAACTCGTCGAAGTGAAGGAAAAAGCGTTGCCGGCGCTCGACGATGAACTTGCCAAAAAATTTGGCGCGGAAAATCTCGAAGCCCTCAAAGTCGGCGTGCGCGCGGACTTGGAAAACGAATTGAAATATTCGCGCACGAAGGCTTTGCGCGGTCAGGTCGTCAAGGAATTGATGGGCAAAGTGAATTTTGATTTGCCGGAAACGGCCGTCGCCAACGAAACGCGCAATGTGGTTTATGATCTCGTTCGCCAAAACACGCAGCGCGGCGTGAACCGCGACATAATCGAACAGCAGAAGGACGAGATTTACGCCGCGGCGGCGGTCAACGCCAAAGAGCGCGTGAAGCTGGCGTTCCTCGTGAGCAAAATTGCGGCGCAGGAAAAAATCGAGGTCTCGCAGGAAGACGCACTCAAGCGCGCGCAGTTTCTGGCGATGCAGTATCAGATGCCGTTCGAGCAGTTCATCAAAGATTTGCAGAAGCGGAATGGCGTGAACGAACTTTACGAGCAGGTGCTGCACGAAAAAGTTTTGGAACTGCTGGAAAAGAACGCCACCATCACGGAAACTGCGTCAGCGAAATAAACCTTTCGGTTACTTCGCGGTGGGCGGCGGCGTCTGGTTTGCTAATGAAAAAAATCGGTGCCACTTTATTTTTGGTCGCGAGCCTGATGGGTTCGTTCGCACAAACGAACGACCCAGCGGGACGTCCGTTGTCGTTGACGGATTGCTTCACGGAGGCGCTTAAACATAATCTGAATTTGCAGATTGAGCAGACCGCGCCGCAGATTTCGCTCTACAATTTGCAATCGGCTTACGGCGGTTACGACCCGACTTTCAACTTCTCCGGCCAGCATTTATACAACGACTCCGGCGCGTCGTTTCAAAATGGTCAACACGTCGCCGGTTCGGACTACAACGAACAAGCTTACAGCTCGGGGTTCAATGGCGGAACGCCGTGGGGCATGACCTATGATTTGGCCGGCAATGTTTCACGAACCACGGGTAAAAACTTTGCAACCTTGGGTGGCACGAATTTTTTCCGCCCGTTTCAAAATTCCGATGGCCAGATTGGCGCACTCACGCTGACCCAGCCGTTGCTGAAAAATTTCTGGATCGACAGCACGCGACTGACCATTCGCGTGAACAAAAACCGACTGAAATTTTCCGAACAAGGTTTGCGCGGACAAGTCATTACAACTGTGACTGCCGTGGAGAATGCCTATTACGAACTCATCTACGCGCGCGAAAATGTGAATGTCCAACAGGAGGCGCTTGTGCTCGCGCAGACGCAACTCGACCAGGACAAACAGCGCGTGCAGGTTGGCAGTCTCGCGCCGTTGGACGTGCAGCAGGACGAAGCGCAGGTGGCGCAGAGCCGCGCGAGTCTGATTGCGGCGGAAAATACTTTGTCGGTGGATCAAAACGCCTTGAAAAATCTGCTCACGGATCATTACACCCAATGGCACGACGTGAACATCCAACCCACAGAAATGCTCGCGGCGGAACGGGAATTGTTCGATGTGCAGGATAGTTGGAACAAGGGTATGACCGGCCGCCCGGATTTGGTGCAGGCACGCTTGAACGTCGAGGCGCAAGGCATCCAGTTGAAATATTATCGCAACCAGCTTTTTCCCGAAGTGGACTTGATTGGCAGCTACGGTTACAACGGCAGCGGACAAAATTTCAACGACACATTCAACCAGTTTTCCGATGCCAACCGCCCGTTTTACAGTTACGGCGCACAGCTTTCCATTCCGTTGGGCAACATCGCCGCGCGAAATAATTTGAAGTCGGGTAAAGCCACGGAAAAACAATTGTTGCTCCAACTCAAACAACTTGAGCAGAACGTCATGGTGCAAATTGACGATGCCGTCAAAGCCGCGCAATCCGCGTGGGAAAGCGTGGACGCCACCAAATCCGCCCGCATCTACGCCGAGGCCGCGCTCGACGCCGAGCAGAAAAAATATGCTGTCGGCAAAAGCACCACATTCACCGTGCTGCAATTGCAGAAAAATCTGACCTCGGCGCGCTCTGACGAAATCCGTGCGCTCGCTAATTACAATCAGGCGCTCGCCAACCTCGCCGCCGCCGAAGGCAGCACGCTCCAACGTCACAACCTCGACGTCGAGGTGAAGTGAATCGCATGGCGGATGACGCGCAAAAAAGATTCCGCATCGGCTCCGTGCCGTATCTCAACGGCGCGCCACTCACTCGCGACATTGACGCCGAACTAATCTTCGCGCCGCCTTCCAAGCTTGCTGAAATGTTGCGCCGCGATGAACTGGACGCCGCGCTCGTCAGCATCACCGAAGTTTTGCTGAATGACCGTTACGACATTCTTGATGGCGTGGCCATCGGTTCGCTCGGCGAAGTTTACAGTGTTTTTCTGGCACACAAAAAACCGCTAGCCGAGGCGACGGAAATTTTCTGCGACACCGCGTCGCTAACCAGCGTGAACCTGTTGAAAGTTCTGCTCGCGGAGCGGAATTTGTTTCCTCAATTCAAGCCGCTGGAAAATTACGAAGTCGCGAAAGAAAAAGATTTTGTCCTACTCATCGGCGACACGGCGATCGAATTTCAACGCACGCCACACACGCATGAGATTTTCGATCTCGGTCTGGCATGGACGGAGCTGACGAATTTACCCTTTGTTTATGCGGTCTGGGCGCTGCGACGCGGAATCGAGAACAAAGCATTACGCAGCGAATTGCGGCAGGCCAAACGCTTCGGCATGGAGACGCTCGACCACATCATCGAGACGCGCGAGGAGTTTGACGCGGATTTCCGGCGCGATTATTTCGAGTGGCACATCCAATATCATCTCGGCGAGGACGAAAAGCGCGCCATCGCAAAATTCTGCGACCTGCTCCGCAAACACAAACTTGGCACGGTGTTCGAGCCGAAGTTTGTTTCTTGATTTGCCACAGAGACACAGAGAACACAGAGTCGGAAAAGGTTTTCTCTGTGACCTCTGTGCCTCTGTGGCAGAAAATTAAAACTTCGTTAGCTTTTCCAATTCCTTCACGCGCTGCTCGATGACCTTGCGTGTGGCTTTGGTTGTGGCATTCAGACCAAAACCTTCGCAGCAGAACGACGCGGTGACGCTGCCGTAAACCATCGCGCGGCGGATGTTCGCATCAATCGAACCTTTGGCAGTGGCAAGATAACCCATCAGGCCGCCGACGAACGAATCGCCCGCGCCGGTCGGGTCTTCGACGGTGTGCAGCGGATACGCGGGACAGATGAACACACCTTTCGGGCCGGAGAGCACCGAGCCGTGCGAACCTTTTTTGATGATGACGTATTTCGGTCCGAGCTTGTGGATTTTCTTGAGCGCGACGAACAGGTTGTCCTCCTTGGTCAGTAATTCGGCTTCACTGTCGTTCAGCACAAAACCGTCCACGCGCTTGAGCAGCTTGAGCAAATCGGCGAGCGCGATGTTCAGCCACAAATCCATCGAGTCGGCGACGACGAACTTCGGCTTCTTCATCTGGTCGAGCACACTGATTTGCAGTGCCGGCGCGATGTTGCCGAGCAAAACAAATTGCGCGTTTTGATACGCAGCGGGCAGTTTCGGCTGGAAGGTTTCGATGACGCCGAGTTCCGTCGCGAGCGTGCGGCGGTTGTTCATGTTCACTTCGTATTCGCCCGACCAGTGAAAGGTTTTGCCCGGCAAAATCTGCAAACCAGCGAGGTCAATTTTATGCCGGTGATACAGCGCAATGTATTTTTTGGGGAAATCTTCGCCCACACCACCGACGAGTTTTACCGGCGAGAAAAAACTGGCCGCGACCGCCGCGTGGCTGGCCGAGCCGCCGAGCAAACGCGGGTTTTCCTTGGTGGGAGTTTTGATGGAATCGAGTGCGGTGGTGCCGACGATGAGGACGCTCATGAGTTAGTTGGTGGTTGTTAATTGATAGTTTTAAATTGTAACGGCGCTCTGTGAGCGCCGACGACGGTCACAGACCGCCGCTACAGTTTACTTTTTCTGAATCAATTCAATTTCGTAGCCTTCGGGTGCATCCACGAAAGCAAAGGTGGTTCCTTGCGAACTGGTTGTCGGGCCGTCGGAAAATTTCAGGCCGTGGGCGATGAGATGTTTTTCAAATGCGGCAAGGCTGTCCACCTCGAAGGCGAGATGTGTGAGATCGGGCTGGCATTTTACCGGTTCGCTGCCGGGAAAATGGCAAAGCTCGATCAATTCCTCGCTGCCGGCGGCTTGCATGAAAACCAGTTCGGAGCCGCGCGGCGACTTGTGGCGCTTGATTTCCGTGAGGCCCAACACGTCGCGGTAAAATTTCACCGTGCGTTCGAGATCGTCCACGCGATAGCGCGTGTGCAATAATTTTCCAACTTTCATGGGCAAAACTTTAGCGAGTCCAAAGCCCAAAGTCCAATACCCAAAGTCTCGCACGTTTTGACTTTAGACTTTGGACATTGGACATTAGACTCTGAATATGGGCAAACGACGCGAAGCGCGGGAACGCGCAGTTCAATTTTTATTTCAGCACGATCTGAATCCGCCGGACAACCTCGAACTGGAGTTGTCCACGTTCTGGAATTCCCAGCGCGCTGCCGCCATCGAGGATGAAAAATCCGGCCACGCCAAGTGGGGCGAGGTCACCGAGCTACCGCCGCCCACCGTGGACGAGGCGGAACTGCGCCTATTTTCCGAACCGCTCATCAAAGGTGTTTTGGAACATCGCAACGCGATTGACGAACACATCAAGAAGCACGCGAAGAATTGGGACTTCCACCGCATCGCCGCCGTGGATCGCAACATCATGCGGCTAGCGATCTACGAAATGTTGCATCGCCAGGACATCCCGCCCGTCGTCAGCATCAACGAGGCCGTGGACATCGCGAAGAAATTTTCCACCGAGGACAGCGGCAAATTCGTGAACGGCATTCTCGACAAGGTGCGCGGCGAAATTCTCCGACCGGCGCGCAATGTGAAATGAAGTTTGCCGATTTACATCTGCACACGATGTTTTCCGACGGCACGTTCACGCCGGAGGAATTGGTGTTGCGTGCACAAAATGTCGGCCTCGCCTGCATCGCACTCACCGACCATGACAGCGTGGAAGGTTGCGAACGCGCGACGGCGGCGTGCGCGAACGTGAAGATGGAATTTATCTCCGGCACGGAACTCACCGCGGAACATGACGACACCGAAGTCCATGTGCTCGGTTATTTTCTCGATACGAAAAACAAAGTGCTGCTCGACCGCATCGCAAAATTTCAAGCCGTGCGGCAAAACCGAATTCGCGAAATGTGCGCGGCGCTGAACAAGCTCGGTATTCCGCTCAAGGCTGAATCCGTCTTTGCGCTGGCGAATTGCAAGTCGCCCGGCCGCCCGCACGTCGCGCGCGCGCTCGTGAAGGAAAAACTTATCACCAACTTAGACGATGCGTTTGAAAAGTATCTCAAAAAAGGCCGGCCGTGTTGGGTGCCCAAAACCAAAATGTCCGCGCTTGAAAGCGTTGAGTTGATTCATCAGGCTGGCGGTCTCGCGGTGATGGCGCATCCGGGTTTGAATCGCACGGACGATATCATTCCCGATCTCGTGGACGCCGGACTCGACGGCATTGAATGTTTTCACACGAAACATTCCACGGTGATGTCTGAACGCTATCTGGAAATTGCCGAGAAATATGATCTGCTCGTCACCGGCGGCAGCGACTGTCACGGCTTCAGTAAAAAGCAGCCGCTCATCGGCGGCGTCAAACTGCCTTACGAACACGTTGAAAAAATGAAAGCCAAGGTGGCGGAACGAAAACTTACGATTGCAAATGGACGCAAATAGACTCGGAGCTTTTCGACACGGATTTCACGGATTAACACGGATTCAATCTGTGAAAATTCGTGAAATCCGTGTCAAAGATTTGTCCCATTTGTGTCCATCTGTGCCCATCTGTGGCTAATTTTCCATGGGTTTATTTTCCAAATTTAAAGCCGGTCTGGCCAAGACGCACGCCAAGCTCACGCACGAACTCAAGCGCATCGTCACGCGTTCGCCCAAGCTCACCGCCGAGTCGCTGGAAGAAATCGAACACGCGCTCATCGCCGCCGATTTGGGCATCGCGATGACCACGCAAATTGTCGCGGCGGTGAAACTGGCTTACGAAACGCAAGGCTCGGCAGGTTTGGATTATCTCGCCATCGCACGCCAGGAAATTGAAAAAAGTCTTGTGACGAACAACGCCAAGTTAAAAGAACTTCCTGGCAGCGTTTGCGTGGTTTCCATCGTCGGCGTGAACGGCACGGGCAAAACTACCACAAGCGCGAAGCTGGCAAATTATTTTCAGACGCAGAAAAAATCTGTGTTACTCGCCGCGTGCGATACGTTTCGCGCAGCGGCGATTGAGCAATTAAAACTTTGGGGCACGCGCCTGAAAGTTGAAGTCATTGCCAGCGCTTACGGTTCGGACGCGGCGTCCGTGGCGCATGATGCCGTCACTGCCGCACTCGCGCGCAAGGCAGATTATTTATTCATTGATACGGCTGGGCGATTGCACACGAAGCACAATTTGATGCAGGAATTGCAGAAGTTGCATCGCGTCATCGGCAAGCAACTCGCGGGTGCGCCGCACGAAGTCTTGCTCGTGCTCGACGGCAGCACGGGCATGAACGCGCTCAATCAGGCGCGCGAATTTCACAAAGCCGTGCCGCTGACCGGTCTCATCGTGACCAAGCTCGATGGCACGAGCAAAGGCGGCATCATCGTGGCCATCCACAAGGAACTCGGTCTGCCGATCAAGTTCATCGGTCTCGGCGAGCAGCCGGACGATTTGCAACCGTTCGATGCGAAACAATTCGCGCAGGCGTTGTTTGAGGAATAATTTCAACCGCGACCGCTTTCGTCTTTTCTTTCAACGTCCAGCAATTACGCTTTTGCCATGAGTCATCTGTCACGCGCCATTGAAGATTCCATCGTCACGCTGCGCAGTTTGTCCGCGCTGGAAGAACCGCTGGACCGCGCCGCGCAACTGGTTTTGCGCTGCCTGACTTCCGGCAAGAAATTGTTGGTCTGCGGCAATGGCGGCAGCGCGTCGGACGCTACGCACCTTGCCACGGAATTTCTCTGCCGCTTCATGGGCGACCGCCGCCCCTACCCGGCCATTTCGCTCACGGCCAACGGCGAATTCATGACCGCCGTCTGCAACGATTACCATGCCGACGAAATTTTTGCGCGGCAGGTTTGGGGACTGGCAGAAAAAGGTGACGTTCTCATCGGCATCACGACCAGCGGAAAATCCAAAAATATTTTGCGCGCGATCGAAGAAGCCAAACGCAAAGGCGTCGAGAGCATTGCGATTCTTGGTCGCGATGGCGGTTTTACGAAAGGCGTGGCAACGATTGATTTGATTGTGCCCGGCACGGTGACGGCGCGAATTCAAGAGGCGCAAAAAGTTTTGTTCCACGCGCTCTGCGAAATGGTCGAGGAAAAACTGCCGAAGGCGTAACCATCCGTCATGAATTGACGTAGCGGTTGCACGCGTGATAAATCAGAATCGTATCCACCGCGCTCCACAGCAGCGCGCCGAACGCGGCGCAAATCAGTCCTAAAATCCGGTGCGGCTTCGCGGGATTCCAAAACTGCCGTTCCTTTTTGCGCGCGGAAAAAGATTCCCACAACGCGGCCAGCGCAAACGGCACGCCGATCAACGGCAGCAAGCCCAGCAAGCCCAGCGTCAGGCAGCGCAGCGAGCCTTTCATCATCTTGAGTTTGGTGGCAGGAATCGTGTTCATTGGATTGTCGCGGTGGTGGTGACGATGGAGTTGGTTGTCGGCGGATTCAGCCGTTTGACCTGTTGCTGCTCCAAAAATTTCACCTCGCGATGGAGGTGAAACAACGCGCGACTTTCCGCCGTGACCAGAATCAGCATGATCGCCAGCAGCGCGATGAACAGCACGGTTGCCACCACGCCGCGCTCGCGAGCGTTCACAAAATTGTTGCGTTGAATTTTCATGGTTTCGCGGGCACGGCCTCGAAGGTGAACCGCAGTGGCAATAGCGTTTCCTTGCGGCGTTGAGTCAATTCAAGTTCCCAACACCATACGGCCACGTCGCCGCGCGCCGCTGCCGCCATCTGCGACGATTTGACTTTCGGCAGCAGCAGTTGGGAAATGTTTGCGGCCGGAAATTCGCGACGCAATTCGCCGGATTCAAAACGATAAATAATTTCCTTTCCCGCTTCTGGAATTCGCACCACTTCGCCGGTTGTCGTCGTCTCGACGGAAATTTTTCCGGTCGCGGTGCGCACGTCTGTGCGCCAGTGTTCGCCCGCGCGTAAGGCGGCGGCGATGTCGTCCGTCGCGTATATCAGCGCCTTGGAGTGATCCCAGCAAAAATAAAACGCCGCCGTGCCGATGCCGAGCAGGACGCCAAATACGGCAATGTAAACGAGGCATTCCGTGATCATGATGCCAGCAGCGCGGCGGCTCTTGGAAATGTTTTGCAGCAGTTTCATTTGAGCATAGTTTCGCGGACGATGACGCCCAGACCGTGCCGGCCGTCGGCATTCCATTCGAGGCGCAGATGATTTCCGGTTTTGGTTAGTTGAAAATGCCCCGGCGGCAAACTGGCGGCGGCCAACGCGTGAACGGAATAATTTTGCGAACCGTCGGGGAAATTTTTTCCGGCGCCGGCAGCGAGAATTTCCATTTCGCCGTCCACAATTTCGTTGGCGACGCTGCGGGCGTATTCCATTTTCAAAACCGCCCGTTCGCGCGCAAAGGCGTAGCCGAGCGGCACGACGGCGATGGTCAGGATGGCAAGGCCGACGAGCAAATCCACTTCCAAAAAACCGCGCGCGCGGCGGCGGGAAAATAATTTTGAAAGTCCAAGTTTCATCATAACGCTACCATGCTCCTCAACATCATGACCAGCATACCGAACATGCTGATGGCAATCAGTGCAACCACCAGTCCGTTGAGAATGACCAGTCCGCTGGTGGCGATGTGCGTGGCGGTTTCTTCCTGTTGAAACGCTTTCGCATCCAGCGCCTCGTGCCAGCCGCGCAGCGCGTTCAAAAATCCGCCGTGCGCGTGCGTGGCGTTCGTAAGCCGCCAATGAAATTCGCCAGTATCATCGAACGCGCGGACGGCGTCATCGAGCTTCACGCCACTGCTGAGCGCAGTGATGACACGTTGCGCGCGGCGACGGCAGATTTCGTTGGCGGTGGCATCGCCCGCGAGCCGGACGGCCTCAGCTTCCGGCACGCCGCCGTCCAGCAACACGGCCAGCATTGCGGAAAAAGCGCGGAGCAATTTTTTTTGTTTCCATGGAATGCGCCACGCAATCCAGTCCACGACGGGCACGCTACGAAATTGAAACCAGCGCACCAATCCGGGTCCACCGATGTAAATAGCCGCCACCGCCAGCAACGTAAAAAACACGAGCATTTCAAAGCCGATAAGAATGTTGAAATGATCAAGGTTGAAAACAAACACCGTGAGCGGCAGCAACTGGATGTTCATGCCGGCAAACACGTCTCTGAATTTGGGCAGGACAAATACGGACAGCAAAGTAATGAGCCAGCAGGCAATCGGCGCAAAAATGAGCAAGATGGCAACCATGTAATGCGTCGTCGTGCGCGCGGTGTCCGGCGCGACGCGCAATACTTCACGACACGCCGGCAAAACTTTTTTGAGGTCGCCCAGTTTTTCGCCGGCGCGAAGCATGGCGTTGACCTGCGGCGGCAGAAACGTCGGCACTTTTTCCAACGCCTCGCCGAGCCGCGCGCCGTCTTCGAGATGCGCGGCCATCATGTAAAAGCGCACGCCCATCACGCGATCGCGACTTTCGGCGGCGGAAAGAATCGCCTGCTCAATCGCCTGACCGCGATCAATTGCCGTTTCCAACAGGTCGAGAAAAAACCGCGCGCGGTCGCGGCGTTGCATCGGCAGGGAGAGGATAAAATGCATCAAACCCGAAAACACTAACGCTGGCAGCAAAACAATGACACCAAAGCAAAAAAACATTAACCCCGTTTCTATTATTCCCAATGAATAATGTGCCACGGTTGATGCGGCTCCGTATTCATCGCCTGACATATTTGAAATCATAACAACTCAATTACTCATGTTGGAAGTCATCATAATCATCGGCAAAAACATGCTGATGACCAGAAACGCCTGTGAAATGACGACGACACCGAGAAATACTGAAGCCAGCGGCAGCACCGAAAACAGCGCAACCTCGGTGCGGTAAATGGCGCGGGCATGGTAAATTTCCGCCGCGCGCTGAAAGCCTTCGGCGAGATTTTCGCCCGCGCCGGAAACAATCCAGATGAACATCGGCGGAATCAATTTGCTGCCGGCGGCGACTTCGGAAAATTTCGCGCTACCAGCGGCCAGTTTTTTTTGCCACGCCTGCAAATCGGCGATGGCCGCGCGGTTGTCCTCAAGCTTTTCCACCAGACCGAGCGCTTCCGGCAGACTGACGCCGTTCTTCAACAGCAAATTGATGGATGAAGCGATGCGGGAAACGGTAGCTTCTTTGAAAGCAGGCAGACGCCAGAGAAATTTTCCGCGCATCGTCGGCAAAAAAACCACGGACAGCATCACCAAAAATAAAATGGCGAGTGCCACCGGAAAAATCCAGATGGCCTGCAAGGTTTGAAACGCAAAAATTGTCGCGCCCGGAATCATGATGCCCATGCCGGAATAAATATCTTTGAACGCTGGACCGATGACACAACTCCATGCAAAGGCCAGCACAAGTGAAATCAAAAACGCAACGAACATCACGATGAGCGGATAGGTCATCATGCTTTTGAGGCGAATCCAGACATTGCTCTGACGCTGGAAATAATCCGCGAGCATTGTCAACGCGCCGGGCAGGTCACCGCTTTTGACGCCGACGAGAATCATGCGCTTGTAAAGTTCCGGCAACTGGCGCGGCGAGAGCGCATCAACCATCGGCGTGCCTTTGGCCAGGTCGGCTTCGAGCGCCTGTAATTCGTCGCGCAAATTCCCTTGGCGCATCTCGCCGCACAAACGGCGTAACGCTCCTTCCAGCGGAATGCCGTCACGCAGCATCGCGGCGAGCTGCTGGTTGAAGAACGCAAATTCGTCTGTTTTCATAAGCCAAAAATCCGTTTGAATTCCGCTTCGTTCGTCACGCCGGCGTTCACCAACGAACGCGCCGAGGCTTCGAGTGTTTGCGCTGGCACGATGGCAGTTAATTCGCGACGTCGAATCTGCTCGCGAATTTTTTCATCCACGCGCAACCATTCCACGAGCGGCACGCGACCTTGATAGCCAGTGTGCAAACACGTTTCGCAACCGCTACCGTCACACGCGGAACAAACTTTGCGGATGAGCCGTTGGTTCAAAACTAATTCAACCGCGCTGGCAACGGCGGAATGGTCGGCACACATCGCGAGCAACCGTTCAAACACACCGCGACACGATCCGGCGTGCAGCGTCGAAATAACGAGATGGCCGGTGAGTCCGGCGCGCACGGCGAGCTGCGCGGTGGCTTCGTCGCGAATCTCACCGATGATTAAAACTTGCGGGTCTTGCCGCAACAAATGTCGTGCGGCTTTGGCAAAATCAAGGCCGATGGCTTCGTTGATTTCCGTCTGCATCGTGCCAGAAACAATCTGCTCGACCGGATCTTCGACGGTGATGATGTGACGTCCACCGAGTTCGGCCAGATGGCACAAACACGCGTAAATAGTGGTGGTTTTGCCACTGCCCGCCGGACCAGTCAGCAGTAGAAGCCCGCTCGTTTGCCGCAGAAAATTTTCCAGTTCCGCGCGCGCGCTTTCAGGAAATTCAATTTCATCGAGCGCTTTGATTGAAGTTGAATTAAACAGCCGCAGGACAATTTTTTCACCGGTGACAGTCGGGTAAGTCGCGACGCGAATGTCGTTCTGGCTTTTCAGCTCGTCGCGCGAAATGCGCCCATCTTGCGGCAGCGATTCCTGATACGTTTTCAGCCGCGCGAGAAATTTGATGCGGCCAAAGACGCGCTCGGCAATTTCAGCGGGCAGTTCGCGGCCGGGCGTGATGATGCCGTCGAGACGGAAACCAACTTCAGCCATTTTGCCGCGCATCTGCAAATGAATGTCGCTCGCACCCGCGCGCTCGGCGAGGCGCACGAGATTCTCCAAAACTTCCGGGGCGGCGGTGGAAATATTTTCGGCAGCGGGCGGCTGATTTTTTTGCGTTGGCATATTTTAATTCGCTTCGGCGAGCAGGTAACTCATGCCATGCGGATTGAACATGAGCACGTGCAGCCCGGCATCCAACTGCGCGAGTTGCGCGTGAAACTGACGCTCGTTTTTGGTGATGGCGAGCGATGCGGATTGGAGCGGATGAAACTGGATACAAACAAAAACTAGCACCATGGCGAAAGCAAAACCCGTCCCCGCCCACGCGAGGCGCGGCCACCAGAAATTTTCCACGGCCGGCTTTATGGCGGCGCGGCGCAGATTCACGCGCACCTGTGCTGGAAAATTTTCCCAATAATCTTCCGCGCGTTCCGGCACGCGAACGTTTTTCAATTTTGATTCCAGCTCGAAATCATTCATGACGCGCCTCCGTTTCTGGAAAGCCAGTTCTTGAGTTTTCGGCGCGCGGCAAACACGCGCCATGACACGGTGGTTTCCGAACAGCCCAGAATTTGCGCGGCCTCGGCGTGATTCAACCCGTCGTAAATCGTCAGCACAATGGCGGCGCGCTGTTTCGCCGGCAATTTCAGCAACGCGGCTTGAACGTGCTGATTTGATTGCGTGTCAGCGGAAGAATTTTCGCCGCCTAAATGTTGCGCGGAAATTTCATTCGCGCAGCTAGCGTGCAATTGGAAACGCCGTGCTTCGCTTTGCTTCCAATTCAGGCAGGTGTTCATCGCGATGCGGTAAAGCCACGTCGAAAATTTCGCCGTGCCGCGAAACGTGCCGATCTGCTCGTAGGCGCGAATGAACGTCTCCTGCGCGAGATCTTCCGCGTCGGCGGGCGATCCGGTCATCCGAAATGTCAGCGAATGAATCATGCGTTGATGATTGCGAACCAGCGTTTCAAAGGCCGCCGAGCTGCCACTTTGAGTTTGCAACACCAATTCTGCGTCGGCGTCGGCCATGCGGGTTTCTTTAACTAACTCTGACAAACGCGGCCGCGAAATCCTTTGAATTATTTTTTTACCGGGAAGAAAAACGTCTGTGCCGACACCGCCGCCTTCGAGGTCAGGAAAGGTAAAGGCGGTCATAAAAATCAATCTACCATTGGCGCTTTACGCGCAAATCGCCAATCAAAAATAGTCGGGTTCATTGCCAGCCTTCCATTTGATGTTGCAGCCGATGCTCGCAACTTGAAATTCTGACGTGGATTTCCCTGCCAGCACCGCGTCGAGCGCGGCGCGCAAATCTTTTCCCGTGACCGGAATGCCGTTGCCGGGACGGCTCGCGTCAAACTGGCCGCGATAAATCAAGCGACGACCACGATCAAAAAGAAAAATGTCCGGCGTGCAGGCGGCGCGATAACTTTTGGCGACGGCCTGCGTTTCGTCATAAAGATACGGAAAAATGTAGCCGGCGGTTTTTACTTCATCCTTCATCTTGGCCGGACTGTCAGCAGGATAATTTTTGGCGTCGTTGGAATTAATGCCGATGATGCCCACATTTTTGGGCGCGTAGTCACGCGCGAGTTGTGCGAGTCCGGTGCGAATGTGGACGACGTAGGGACAATGGTTGCACATGAAGATCACAGCGAGCGCGACCTTATCTTTGAAGTCGGCGAGCGAAACAATTTTGGCGTTCGTGTCCGGCAGTTTGAAATCCGGCGCGTTCGTGCCGAGCGGCAACATGGTTGAGGGTGTCAAGGCCATGTGCAAAATATAGGCTCGTAAATCGTGAATCGTAAATCGTAAATTGTGGCGGATGGCCAAGAACATTGTTTATTTCGATTTGGAAACGCAGAAGTCCGCCGATGAAGTCGGCGGCTGGGGCAACATTTCTAAGATGGGCATGAGCATCGGCGTGACCTACAGCACCGCGCGCGGCGAATATAAAATCTACGGCGAGCCGCAGGTCAATGACTTGATCAACGAACTGCAACGCGCCGATCTCGTGGTTGGTTTCAACAATCTGCGATTCGATTACGAAGTGTTGCACGGTTATTCCGCGCTCGACCTGACGCAAATTCCAACGCTCGACATGCTTGTCGTGTTGAATGAAAAACTTGGTCACCGACTCTCGCTCGACTCCATTGCGACGGCGACGTTCGGCGTGGAAAAAACGGCGGAAGGTCTGCAGGCGATTGAGTGGTTCAGGCAGGGCAAGCTCGCGGAGATCGCAGAATACTGCTGCTACGACGTAAAAATAACCAAGCTCGTTCACGAATACGGCGCGCACCACAAGCAACTTCATTACAACAACCGCTTCGGTAAAAAACTGACGGTGCCGGTGAACTGGTAAATTATTTATCGTTTTGCGCCTTCAATTCGGTGACGGCGGCGTGCAATTGTTTCGCCAATTCTTTCCGATCATCGGTCGTGCGGCTGAATTTTCCAAACCGCAGTTTTGCGCGAACGGATTTTTTACCAAGCAGGTTGAGCAAATGCGGAAAAAAACTGTGATCGCCCCAGTAACAAACTTCTTGTTTCGCATTGCCGTCGTCCAACTCGTAACGCAGACACGCGATGGAAATTTCGTAGCCACCGCGTAAGGCGGGTTCAAGCAGCGATGCGCGAAACGGCAAAACGGTTTCACCATTAGAACTTGTGCCTTCGGGGAAAACGACGACGAGCAGACCTTCGTCGAGCGCTTTTTTAATTTCATGATTCGCTTCACCGACGTCCAGACGACGTTCGCGCTGGATGAAAATGGTTCCGCCCATTCTTGCCAGCGCACCAAACACCGGCCAGTGACGCACTTCGGCTTTGGAAACAAAAACCGTCGGTGTGATTGAGCTTATCACAACGATGTCGAGGTAACTTAAATGGTTGGAAACGAGCAAACCGCTTTGGGGAATTTCGCCGGAAAAATTTACGGAGCCGCCAAAAATTTTCAGGTGGGCGCGCGCGGCGCAGTGCATCCACAGTGCGCGCGCGGCATGAAGATTTTTGGGGGCACGTAGCGCGACCTCAAACAAATAATCGAAGAGTGCGGCGGTTATTTCAAACGCCAGCCAAACGAGCCTGCCCGCAGCGCGAAGTGTCATGTGCGGATTTCAAACGCGAATCGCCACCGGGTCAACCGAGAAATCGTTCACGCGCGCTGGCGGGCAACAACTCTAAGTCAAGCAAGGTTAGAAAATCAATCGTGCCAAACTGTCGGTCTAGCGCAGGCGCACCGCAAATTTTTGCGCCAAGCGTGAGATAGGCACGGAGTAGTTTTGGGATTTTTACATCTTCATCTGCCAGCCGGTCGAGCGGACATTCGAACGCCGCCGTCGGTGTTGTGCGCCACGATTGGTCTGCTAGAAAATTTTTGCGGCACAATTCCGTGAAGGCTGCCGCGCCCACCGCCGCGTCTTGTGATGTCAGTGAGCTACAACCTAAAAGATAGCGCGCGCCGCGTTCCTTCGCGTAATCCGCAATGCCTTTCCACAGCAGACCGAGGACGACTAAATTGCGGTGCTGGCGGTGAACACAAGCTCGGCCAAGCTCAATGATTTCATTCCGCATCGGCTCGAACGCGGTGAAGTCAAATTCCTGCGCGGAGTAATAACCAAGATTTCTTGCCGCACTACCGCCGGTCTGCAAGCGGTAAGTGCCGACAATCTGCTGTGTGGCCAGATGCTCAACAATCAAATGGTCGCAAACCGCGTCAAATGGATCGGTGTCGAGGCCGGTCGCGTAGGATTGTGCAAGGCCTTCGTTTAGTTCCAGATTGAAAACCTGAAAACGCAGTTGTTGCGCAGCCTGGATTTCAACCGGGCGACTGGCAATGCGGGCGGCGTATTGTTCCGACGCACCGACTAGCAGTCGGACGGATTCTAGTGTCTGATTCACAATTAAAGTCTGCCAAAGCTAGGTGACAAATATGTGTCGCTCAAGTTACTTTTTGTCGCGCGCCGCCAGAAATTTCTCGACGTATTTACCAAGCATATCCGCTTCCAGATTCACAGCGTCACCCACTTTTCTTTCACGCAAAACCGTCACTTCAAACGTGTGGGGAATGATCCATAGGCGGAAACTTTTCTTCGCCACGGCGGCGACGGTGAGGCTGATTCCGTCCACTGTAATTGAGCCTTTGTGAACGAGGTAACGCAACACTTCCGGCGGCGCGGCAATGTCGAGAACATGATCTTTGCCGACGCGCTCCCACTTGATGATTTTGCCAATGCCGTCCACGTGGCCGGTGACGAAATGCCCGCCGAGTTCGCCATCCGCGCGCAGCGAGCGTTCGAGATTCACCAGCGAACCAACTTTGGCGAATTGAAAATTTGTGCGCGCCCAGCTTTCTTGCAGCAGGTCGAATTGAATTAATTTCGCTTTGCCGTGCGCGGAAATTTTCACCGCCGTCAGACAGCAACCGTTGACGGCCACGCTCGCGCCAATTTTCAAACCGCGCCCGCACGCGTTCGCACGCACGGTTAACTCAATGGACTTTTTTGTCGGCGTAATTTTTTCAATGACGCCCGCTTCTTCGACAATGCCGGTGAACATAAAATGATTTTGCAATTAACCAACTCGCGCCGTCAAAAGTAAATCTTCGCCCAGCTTGCGCCACTCAACTTCGCGAAGCTGGACAACTTCGCTCAAACTTTTTGCGCCGTCGCCAGCCACGCCTTTGCGCGCCTCGCGTCCGCCGAGAATCTTTGGCGCATAAAAAAATGCCACGCGTTGCGCCAATCCACCGAGCAGAAATGAGGCGTTCACCTCGCCGCCGCCTTCCACCAAAAGACTCGTCACGTTTTCCGCACCGAGTTTTTTTAACAGCCAGCGCAAATTGAGTTTTGAATTTTTAATTTTCAATTTTGAGTTAGCCGACGGCGCGATGATGATATTTACACGTTTTGATAATGCGGCCACACGCTTCTTTGACGCGTCTTTGCTGACGATAATCGTGGTCAACGCCGCAAATCCATCGCTCACGACTTTTGCATCCAACGGCGTTCGCGCCTGCGAGTCCAAAATAATTCGCCGCAGATTTTTATTCTGACTTCTGACTTCTGACTTCCGACTTCTGGCGGTGAGACTTGAATCATCCGCCAAAATGGTATTGATGCCGACGAGCATGGCGTCGCTACCCTGCCGCAATTTCATGCCGTGTGCGCGGGCTTTTTCGCCGGTGATCCATTTGGATTCGCCGCTGGCCGTAGCAATTTTTCCGTCCAACGTCATCGCCGCTTTCACCGTGACGAATGGCGTGCGTTGGACAATCCAATGATTAAACGCCTCGTTTAATTTTGCACATTCATCGGCCAAAATTCCGTGAACAACTTTGATTCCCGCGCGTTGCAAAATTTTGAATCCTTTGCCCGCGTGTTTTGGATTCGGATCGGTCGCACCAATGACTACGCGTTTTATTCCGGCAGAAATAATGGCATCCGTGCAAGGCGGCGTGCGTCCGTGGGAGCAACACGGTTCCAGCGTGACGTAAAGCGTCGCGCCGCGCGGTTTGAAATTATTTTTTTGCGCGTCAAGTAACGCTTCAATTTCCGCGTGCGGCAAACCGGCGCGCCGATGCCAGCCGCGCCCAATGATTTTTCCGCCTTTCACCAAAACCGCGCCGACGAGCGGATTGGGTGAAGTCGTGCCCAAACCGCGACGAGCGAGCCGGAGGGCGAGGCGCATGAATTGGATGTCAGACATCGTGCAAACATCGTAGCCGTTGCCGGAGAAAATTCCAAAAGGATTGGCGTGGATGAATTAATTTCCGAAGTTATGCGGGCGATTCAAAACATACAAAATGGCGAGCACCGCCAGCACCATCAACGCTCCAAAAAAGATGGTGAAAAAACGGATTCGCCGTTCATGCAGAGATAACTTTCGCTTGCGCCTCACGAGCCAAGTTATTGAAAGAGAACAGCTCTTGCAAATTTTTTCAAGCGAACCACAATGTCAAAATTGGTGCAATTATCAGTGCGGGCAAATAGTTTGCCAGCTCTACGCGCCGCACTTCCAGCACTACGAGCGTCATCGCGCAAATGATTAAACCGGCGGTGACGTTGACGGCGTGTAGCGCGTGATGCGCGTCCAGCCACGGCAAGGCAAAGGAGTGGACAGCGAGTGCGATGTCGTTCAGAAAAAAGAAAACTGGAGCCGCTGCCAACGCCGCCGGCCAACGAAATATTTTTACAAAACTCATCGTTGCGAGCCCGTCCATTACGGCTTTCACCGCGAGCGGATAAAAAAAAACTGATAAACCGTCAGTCACCGCGCCGAGGATACCGAGTGGCGCGGCGCAAAATAAAATTGTTCCCGCAATAAAGCCGTCGGCCTTTTTCCCGGTTGATGATTGTCCGGCGGCAATTAGTGAGGCGGCGTGGCGACCAAGGCGGTTGGAAAATTTTTGCAGGCCGAGAATTTTCCCAAACAGATTACCCAACACGAGCGCGAGCACGGCGAGAAAGAGTTGTTTGACGATGGAAACGAAACTGCCGCCGATATTAAGCCAAATCAGTTGCAAACCACAGAGCGCGGTGAATGCGCCCAGCAGCGATTTAATCTGGTTTTGCGTGCGAGCGAACCACTGACCACGCCAGGCTAAACCAAAAATCGCGCCAAGCAGAATACCAAGGGCGTTGAGTAATGCGCCAATCACGCGCCGATTGTGCCGCGGGCATGCGGCGAAGGAAACGAAGAAAAAAAATTTCCTTCATGGAGCGCGCACCGTAAAGTTTCGCGATGAAACGTCGCGTTGCCATTTTATTTTTGCTTTTGGCAATGGTGTTTTCTGTAGCGGCGCAAAATGGAAAGGTTCTTCTCACGACGCTAAATTGCTATGCTTTTTTTGGTGGCGGCGAAACGAAGATGGCGCTCGGCCAGCCACAGACGGCGCCGGATTACTGGCGCAAGGCGCAAAATCTCGTTGGGCTGTGGCCGACGAATGCGCCATTGTTTGTCGGTCTCGAAGAAATCGGTGGCGCGCGTGAAACAGTTTATCTTTCGCAAATCGCGGCAGCACGTTATCACCACACGTTCCAACCAGTTTTTACGGACACCAAAGATAATTACACCGAGGAAGCCGTCGCGGCGGTGGTGGATTTGAGTCAGGGCTGGGGCATCACCGGCAAACCTGGTCGCGACCCAGAGTTGGACAAAGCGTTGTCGAAACATCTGGTCGTGAAACTCACGAATAATCTTACGTCGCTCGAAATTTGCATAGTCCATTTGCGGCGGCCCATCGGCAAATACGCCAAGTTGGAACAGGAAGATCAGTGCAAGGCGTTGAAAAAATGGGCGGACGGACGGCTCACCAAAAATCCGCGCGCCAACATTGTCATCCTCGGCGATTTCAACGAGGCGAAAGCGCCGGGCGACACGAACGCCTCCGTTGCCGCGCTGGCACAAACTGCCGGAGCGATGCGCGATTCGTTTTCCGTGGCCGGCGGAAATTTTCGCACGCACGCCAACGGCAAAGCGTATGACCGCATCATTTTTTCCGAGCCGATGTTGAAAGGCGAAGCGGGCTTGAAATTTGAAAAAGTTTCCGTCCAGCCGCACACACACGGCAAGGGCACGGAGAAATATGAGTTCACCGATCATTTTCCGGTGACGGCGGTTTTTGTTCCAGTCGCCAAAAAATAAAATGGCCGCGCCAAAAAAAACTTCACCGTGGTCGTGGGTGCCTACGCTTTACGTGGCGGAAGGTTTGCCTTACGCGCTGGTGATGTCGGTGGCGCTGGTGCTCTATAAAAATCTCGGCGTGCCGAACGCGCAGAGCACATTTTTCGTTGGCCTGCTTTATTTGCCATGGGTCATCAAACCACTGTGGAGTCCGGCGGTGGACATTCTAAAAACACGGCGCGCGTGGATTTGGACGATGCAACTACTGGTTGGCGCGGCGCTCGCCGGCGTCGCGATTGCGGTGACGACGACGCATTTTCTTGCAGCCACGCTGGCGTTTTTTTGGCTGCTGGCATTTGCCTCCGCTACACACGATGTCGCGGCGGATGGCTTTTATCTACTCGCGCTGACCGAACATGATCAAGCGTGGTTCAACGGTATTCGAACGACATTTTATCGCGTCGCCGGGATTCTGGCGAAAGGCCAGCTCGTCATCCTCGCGGGAATTCTGGCGGCGCAGTCAAATAATTTTCCCGCCGCGTGGTCGCTGATCTTCGGCCTCGTTGCGACGATTGTTTTGTTGCTGGGAATTTATCATCGCTGGATTCTACCGCGACCAGCCAACGACCAGCCAGTTGTCGCCAACAACAAAAAATTTCGCAGCGAATTTTCCAAAACCTTCACCGCATTTTTTCAAAAGCCGAACATCGGCATCGCCTTGCTGTTCCTGCTGATTTATCGCTTTGGCGAAGCGCAGTTGATGCCGGTGACACAATTATTTCTGCTCGACGCAAAAATCCACGGCGGCCTCGGCCTCACCAATGCGCAGGTCGGTTTCGCCTACAACACCGTCGGCGTCATCGCGCTCATCACCGGCGGATTACTCGGCGGATTTGTCATCGCAAAACGCGGCCTGAAATTCTGGCTGTGGCCGATGCTATTGGCGATTCACCTGCCGGACGCGGTGTTCGTCTGGCTCGCCGCCGCGCCGCCGCAAAATCTTTTTGCCATCGGTGCGGGCATCGCGGTCGAGCAGTTCGGCTACGGATTTGGTTTCGCCTTTTTCATGCTCTACATGATTTACCTCGCGCGCGGCGCGCACGCGACGGCGCACTACGCGTTGTGCACCGGCTTCATGGCACTGGGCATGATGGTGCCCGGCCTATGGAGCGGCTGGCTACAAGAACACCTCGGCTACAAATTATTTTTTGCGTGGGTCTTGCTCGCGACGATTCCCAGTTTTTTAGTCGCGATGAAAATTCCGTTGGAGCCAGAGTTTGGCAAGAAGGCAACTTGAAACACTTTTAAGTCAGGCGGCGGATTCAGCAGTTTCATTCACCCAATCAGTCAGAATGAACAACGTGCAAATCACGAGCAAAATCAGGCCCGGAACGAAGTTTCTGGATTCATAGTTCCACCCAAAGAATAAGTTTGTGAAGTAGAGTGTGGTCGTGAAATAGAGCGCGGTCCAGAACAGCGATGCGGGCTGTCGGCGCCGTTGCCATACCAGTAACGGCAGCCACATGAGTAGAAAAAGAAACGGATGCAGATAGCGTTCAAAGACCGGCACCAAACTGGTCATCTGGGCGCGGGCGCATCCGAGATTGGCGTAAATCATGGACTCCGGTGTGTTATTCAGGGTGCTGGTATTGTAATTAAAATTAAACGGCAGGCGGCAGGCGAAGAACACAGCCATGCCGGTCGCACCCAACAGAATGAATTGTTGCCAAGTGCGTTTCTCGCGCAGGCTGGCTGTTTCCAGATTCATCAGATAATAACACGGTGCCAACAATAACATGGTTTCTTTAATGAAAACGCCTAAGACGAACAGCCAGAAAAAACTCCAGAACTGGCGTTGGCGGCAGTAATAAAAGGCCGTCAACATGACCAAGTGTGACATGGGGTCGAGCAAATTGCCGCTGTTATAGCGCGTGGACAGCGGATAGAACGCGCCATAAACGAACACCACAAAAATACTGGTTGGCGCGGGCAGGTAACAGCGCGCCAGCCGGTAAATGGAAAGACACAATAAGAATGTGAAAAAGTAGCGATACGCCAGATAGGAAAAAACCAAATCGCCATTGCCCAGCGTCATCCACCACAGTGTGCCTTCCGGCAAAAAACGGTAGATGTCGGGCGGCGGCCAAGTGTGCATGAGAATGCCGCCGAACTGGTGGATTTGCCAATCCATGTGGTAGAAATCCACCGCGTGATAATGATGATCGGCCAACAACGCGGTCACGAGAGCAAAACCGAAATAGCGCGCCACTTTGGTTTTGAACGGCTCTGGATCGAATCGCCAGATGAAGCTCGTCACCGCCGCCAGCAAGCCCACCAGCAACGCCTTGCCCGCCAATTGACACAGCGGATGCCCACCAAAAAAATCAAATGTCGGCAGCGGCGGACTCGAAAATACAATTGGCGCGCTCCCAAGAATAATCCACAGGATGCAGGCAACGATGATCACCGGATATTTCTTCATGACTTCAATCATTTGGTCTCCCAGACCGCGATAAATTAATTTTGTGATCGGAGCATAATCAGCACCCGCGAAACCACAATTTCAAACTGGCAGCACTTATTATGCAAACGGCCATTGTTAAAAAGAATTGCTTTGAACGCGGCGCGCCCGACAGAATCAAAGTTCACAGATGAAACTTAACCGCGTTCTCTTTTTGCTCGCCGCATTGCCGGCTGTTTTTACCGCTCACGCCGACCTCGCCTCGCTGCTCACCAACGTCGCGCCCGCCACCGCGACCCGACCACCGCGACTGCCCAGCATTATTTTCATCCAATGCCACGATCTCGCGCGCGGGGATTTGAGTTGCTACGGCCAAACGAATTACCAGACGCCCAACCTCGATCAACTCGCGGCGAACGGCATCCGGTTCACGCAATACACCGGCGGCGCGGACAGCGCGGTGACCACGGCGCAATTGCTCGCCGGAAATATTTCTGCGCCGACGAATGGCGAACCGAATCTCGCGCAATGCCTCCAAAAAAATGGTTATCACACCGGCCTCATCGGCGAATGGAGTCAGACTGGCAAACCGTGGAACTGCGGCTTTGATGAATTCGCCGGTTTCCTGACCGACACGGAAGCGCAGAATTATTATGCCGATGCGCTCTGGCGTTACGCGCCGAATAGTATTTTTGATTCCACCAACAGCCGCATGGTTGCGTTCACGGGCAAGGAAATGATTTATCCCAACACGGGCGGCAAGAAAGGCGTGTATCTGCCGGAGTTATTTATCAATGCGATGAACAATTTCGTCCGCGTGAACACGCCGGATGCCACCAGCCATTATCGTCCGTTCTTTCTGCTCATGAATTTTCCCATGCCCCGCTCCGCAACGCTTGGCGCGGATGATTTTGTCGTGCCCAGCGACGCGCCGTTCACCGAAGAAAAATGGCCGCAGGCTGCCAAGAACCGCGCCGCCCTCATCACGCGCCTTGATAACGGCATTGGTAAATTGTTTGAGCAATTGAAGTCCTCGGGCATGACGAACAACGTCGCCGTGTTTTTCACCAGCAGTTCCGCGCCGGAGAAATTTGCGAACACCAACCTCAATTTCCTTTTGCCTGCGACCGATTTCCGCAATGCAAATAAACCGGCGGCGTTGCCGATGATTGTGAATTGGCCGGGAACCATCCCCGCCAAGCGCGTCAGTCAGGCGCCGTGGAGCGTAACTGATTTTGCGCCGACTGCGTTGAGCATTGCGTTTGCGAAACCAGCGGACAACTTCACGGGGATTTCCTTGCTGCCAATCTTGACGGGTGAGAAGAAAGCCGCCGCGCCGGATGCGCCCAACTTGCCGACTGGACAATAGTTCTAGCGCGTGGGCGCACTCGCTGGCAACGGCGCGAAGTCGCGTTGTTGCTCCACTCGCTTCGCGGCATTCGCCACGCACAAAACCGTGATCACGATGAACACCAAAACCGCCGCCGCCGCAAACCACGGCCACAGATGTTTTCGTTTTGGAGAATTGTTGTCCGGCTCGCTCATTTGATTCCACAGCTTAAACTTAATCCGACTGCCGCGCGATGCTGATTACCGTGTCCGCAACAAAACTCGACCGCACGGCGTTTTGCGCTAGATTAGCGGACGTTTAATGGAAACTGAAAGTCAGGAAGATCCGACACTGACGCCGACGCTCCCACCCGCCGGCAAGCAGACGTATGCCCTGTTCCGCAACGCCGAGTTCACGCGCTATCTCATCGCGCGCTTCATTGCCGCGCTTGGCATGCAGATGCTCGTGACCGCGCTCGATTGGGAACTTTGGAAACGCGCACACTCCGGTCTCGCGCTCGGCTTCGTCGGTCTCGCGCTGATGATTCCGATGATCCTTTGCACGTTGCCCGCGGGTCAACTCGCGGACCGGCGCAATCGCAAAAATATCATTCTCGGTTCCACCATCGTGCTGGCGTTCGCGAGCCTTGGTCTCACGCTCACGTCCTTTTTCATCGACCTGAATCAAAACGTCGCCGCGTTTCAATTCTTCGCCTACTCGCTGCTCGTCGTAATCGGCATCGCGCGCACCTTTCTGTGGCCGGCCAGCGCTGCGTTTGTGACCGCGCTCGTCTCGCGCGAAGAATTGCCGCGCGCCATCACCTTCAACAGCGGTGCGTTCCAACTTTCCTGCGTCGTCGGCCCGTCCATCGCGGGCGTCGTCATCTGGCTCACGCACGGCGCGTGGCTCGTTTACGCCTTCAACGTCCTCGCCGGCATCGTCTGCTTTGCGCTCGTCATCGGCATCCGGCACGAACACAAAATTCCGCCACGCGAACCTGTCTCACTCAAAACGCTCGTCACCGGCTTCAAATTTGTTTTCCAGAACAAAATCATTCTCGGCACGCTCACGCTCGATATGTTCGCCGTGCTGCTCGGCGGCGCGGTGACGCTGCTGCCGATTTTTGCGGACGCCATCATTCCGTTGCACAACGGCGCGGAAGGCGTGGGACTCGGTTTATTGCGCGCCGCCATTCCCGTCGGCGCGATTGTGTGTGTGTTCTTCCTCGCGCACCGGCCGCCACTGCAAAAGGCCGGACACACCATGCTCCTATGCGTCGCCATTTTCGGCGTGGCCACCATGCTCTTCGGTCTGGCCAATCGCCAATGTCTCGGCCACTGGTTTCCCGCGCTCGACGGCGCGTGGTTCTGGGTCGCGTTCAGCTTGATGGCGTTGTGCGGCGTGGTGGACAACGTCAGCGTCGTCGTGCGACAAACCCTCGTGCAGATTTTGACGCCCGATGACAAGCGCGGCCGCGTCTCCGCCGTGAACAGCCTGTTCATCGGCACCTCCAACGAACTCGGCGGCTTCGAATCCGGCGTCACGCAACATCTCTTCGGCCCCGTGATGGGCAACACCATGGCCACCGGCGCGATTCTCTCCACCGTCGTCGGCGGGTTTGGCACCATCATCGTCGTGCTGGCCGTCGCGTGGATCTGGCCGGAAATCCGCCGCTACGGCAAATTGTCTTAACAAATTAAACCGCCAAGACGCCAAGCTCGCCAAATAAAACAATGAAAATTATCACCATTTTATGTTTGCTCGCCGCCATCGCAAGCGGCATGGCTTCCTTGTTTTTGTTTTCACCATCAGATGCTTGGTTGCGGTTTTATCGCGCCCATGATGTCATTGAGCAAGTCGCATCGGAAAAGAACGCCACCGATGAGTTAAAGACAGCGACCGTAAATGAGCGTGCCGCCGCAAAAAATTTAATTGTTGGGCAAGGCATCAGTCGGATGTTTGTTTGGCCGGCAGTTGGATTTTCTTCACTTGCTTTGCTTACGACGCTATTCGGCAGTCGCAAAAAAGAATCTGATAAAAAATAAAAAAACGCCCCGCAATTTCTCGCGGGGCGTTTGGTATTTGCAGATTTAGTTCACGCAACTTCCAAGATTGCCTGCGGATGACGCGCGGCCACTTTCAATAAAACTTTCGCCGGACCGGCGGGCTGGCGGCGTCCCTGCTCCCAATTTTGCAGCGTGTTCTCGCTGATGCCCAGCAGTCGCGCAAATTTATTCTGCGACAAGCCCAGCTTGGAACGCACGCGCACGACGGCATTGGCGGATTCCACCTTGAACGTGCGGGACGGCTTGGCCTTGCCACGCTCGATGGCGGCGGCTTCCTTCACGCTTTGCAGCAATTCGTCAAAATGTTCTTTTTTCATAAATCAAATCTCCAATGCCTGTCGCAGCAGTTTCAGTTGTTCCGCGCTCAAATCGTCCATTTCATTTTTCGGATAGATGTAGAGCATCGAAATCCGGTCTTTGCCCGTCCACCAATAATAAATCACCCGCACACCGCCGCGCTTGCCGTGACCTTTGGCCGCCCACCGGATTTTCCGCAGCCCGCCACCACCGCGAATGATGTCGCCATCGTCAGGATGTTTGGCCAAATACGTTTGCAAAGCGCCATAACTATCATCCGACAACAAACCCAACACACGTTTGGTGAAGGTGGGTGTCTCGACAAAAATCACCGTGGCAAACTACGCCACTGGCGTAGGCTGCGCAAGGGCATAAAAAAACGCCCCGCAATTGCTCGCGGGGCGTTTGTGTTTACAGATTTAGTTTACGCGCCAACGCTGGCGAGTTCTTCGTTCGTCTCCACGTTCACGATCTTGAACTGTTCGGCGTGCATGCCGGTGTCTGCGCGGAAGGACAGTTTGCCGAAGTAACGTTTCTCCATCTCGATGAGATGTTTTTCGTCCTCGGTGCGGAGCCGTTCCAACACGGTCGGATGCACCACGATGCGCAACTGGAAATCGCTTTCGTCGCGCGTGCGTTTTTTCAGGAGTTCCTGCAGCTTGCGCTGGATCTCCACGCTCATGGTGGTGGTGGACTTGACCTTGCCGCGACCTTTGCAATACGGACAGTCGTCATACACGGCGGCGCGCACGCTCTCGCTGTGGCGCTGACGGGTCATTTCCATCAAGCCGAGTTGCGAGATGGGTAGGATGTGGGTCTTGGCTTTGTCGCGGCGCAAACCGTCGCGCATGCGGTTGTGCACCTGCTGGCGGTCGCGCCCGGATTTCATGTCAATGAAGTCGAGCACGATGAGGCCGCCCATGTTGCGCAAACGCAACTGGCGGGTGATTTCCTCGGCGGCTTCGAGATTCACTTTCAAGATAAGTGCGTCCTGATCTTTGCCGCCTTTGTGACGACCGGTGTTCACGTCAATCGCCACGAGCGCTTCGGTTTCATCAATGACGATGGCGCCGCCGCTCTTGAGATTCACCTGTCGTGAGAAGGTGTTTTCCAATTGTTTGCTGACGTTGAAGCGGTCGAAAATCGGCTGCGCTTCGGTGTATAATTTGATTTTGTTCGCCGAGCGCTTGGAGATTTTCTGGATGATGTCGCGCATGCGGTCGTGCGCCTTCTGGTTGTCCACGACGATGCGTTCGACGTCTTCGGTAAGGAAATCGCGCACGGTGCGTTCAATCAAATCCGGCTCCTGAAACACGCAGGTCGCCATCGGCTGCTTCTTGATGCGGTCCTGAATCTGATTCCATTCCTCGACGAGAAACGCGAGGTCGCGCACGAAGTAACGGAGCTGCTGACCTTCGCCGGCGGTTCGCATGATGACGCCCATGCCATCGGGAATGTGCAGTTCGCGGAGAATTTTCTTGAGGCGTTTGCGCTCCTCAGGATTTTCAATCTTGCGCGAGATGCCGGACTGGTCGGAGTTCGGCAACAGCACGAGGAAACGTCCGGGCAATACGAGGTTCGTTGTAACGCGCGGGCCTTTCGTGCCGATCGGACCTTTCGTGACTTGCACGATGATGTCCGCGCCGGGCGAGTAAAGCCGCGGAATATCGCGTTGCGTAATCTTCGGACGGTCGCGGCGTTTCGCGCCTTCGCGCTCGACGATTTCCACGCCGCTGTCGAACTGGTTCGGCACGATGTCCCAATAATGCAGAAACGCGTTCTTCTCAAAACCGATGTCCACGAACGCGGCTTTCAAACCGTCTTCGAGATTGCGCACACGGCCTTTGAAAATGCTGCCGACGAGGCGTTCTTCCGTGGTGCGTTCGATGTTGAATTCCTCCAACTTGCCATCTTCCGTCACCGCGACGCGCGTTTCGAGCGTCTCGGCATTGATGATGACTTCCTTGTGGAGTTTCTTTTCGGGACGGATCAAGCGCTGAACTTTTTTGACGATGTTCGACGCGGCGTCCTTGATGGTGTCGATCAAACCTTTCGGTTGCTCGGGGATTTTCACCGGCTCGAATTTTTCTTCCGCAACCGGTGCGACCGGCGCGGCTTCGGCTTTGGGTTCGTGCGCGTGCGCATGTTCCGCAGGCGCGGCGACTTCCGGTTTGCCTTCCGGCGGCAGACCAGCGGCAACATTTTCGGCGCGTTCGATTTCGTTCTGATGGCGCTTTTCAAACAGGCGTTCCTGTCCGCCCTGTTCGCTGACCACGTCCTGACGTGCTTCCACGGCTTCGCGGTCGGTTTTTTGATGCGCCGGATTCAAACCACCTTTGGGTTTGAAACGCATTCCGCGACGGCGGCGGGAGAAGTTATTACTCATAGTTATTTAGTATCCTCTGCGATGGATGTGGATGTTTTGCATCAAGCCCACGGCGATCAACGAGCACAGCACTGAAGACCCGCCATACGATAGCAGCGGCAGTGGCACACCCGTCACAGGCATGATGCGAATGTTCATTCCGATGTTAATAAAAACGTGGCTGAAGATGAGCGTCACTACGCCCACCGCCACGAGCTTGCCCAGGCGGTCGCGCGCCGAGCCGGCGATTCTCAATCCGGTGAAGAGAACCACCGCGTAAAGCGTGAGCACAATCACGCTGCCAACGAAACCTTCCTCCTCGGCAATCACCGAGAAGATAAAGTCGTTGTGTGCCACCGCTCGCGGGAGATAACCCAGAGCATTCTGGGTTCCCTGCCGCCAACCTTTTCCGATCAGCCCACCGGAGCCGACGGAAATCAACGCCTGATGGATGTTGTAACCATCATCCGCCTGTCTTTGCCTCATGCGTCGCAACTCCGCCGGCGTGGCGCCCGGTGGAGCGAAATCTGTATAGTTACGGCCGAAATAAATCAGCAGACGGTTGCGCTGGTATTCCTGCATGGGAATCTGCCAGCGCGTCGGCATAAATTTTATGTCCACGACAAACAAAGTCGCCATCAGTCCGACAATGCCAATGAGCTTGAGCAAATAACTGCGCGGCGTGCCCGCTACCAACATCATCACCAAACCCGTCGGCAACAAAACCAGCGCCGAACCTAAATCCGGCTCCTTCAAAATCAAAACGAACGGCAACATCATCAACCCGATGCCCTTCCAAAAAATCATCGGCTGCTTGAGTTCGTCCGGCGGACGGCTCAAGAAATTTGCGCCAGCCAGAATGAAGGCGAGCTTCGCAAATTCGCTCGGCTGAAATTGGAAAAAGCCGAGGTCTATCCACCGCCGCGCGCCAAAACGCATCGAGCCGACGTGCGGAATCAAAACGGCCACGAGACACAGAATCATCAACCAATACGCCACGAACGACCAGCGCGCCAGCGTGTGATAATCCACCACGCACATCGCCGCCGCCACGCCGAAGCCCAGCGCATACCACACGATTTGCCGCACCCAAGTTTGATCATACAAGGGCAACGAAGCCGCGAAGTCATTCACCATCGTCGCGCTGAACACGAACGCCGTGCCGATAAACATCAGCCCGACCAGCGCCGCGATTTGCAGCCGGTCAAACGATTGTCTCGGAACTGTGTTCAGGCCAAACATTTTTCAATACACCGTCGCAAGGATTTTTCCTGCGCCGGATTTTTCTTTTTCCAAAATTGCCGTGTAAATGTCATGCGCAATCGGGCCACAAGTGGGACCCCCAAAAGTGCCGTCTTCAACCATGACCACGACGGCGTAGCGCGGATTTTCGTAGGGCGCAAACGAGGCGAACCAAGTAGTGCGGCCAATCTTCCGGTTTTGTTCGTCCATGATTTCAGCCGTGCCCGTTTTGCCGCAAATATGCAAACCGGGAACACGCGCCAGCCCGCCGGTGCCTTCTGGGTCTTCGGTTTCAGCAAGCATTGCGTTGTGCAAAATCCGCAGGTTGCGTCCGCTCACGCCGATGCGTTCACGCACCAATCCGGCAGGAAAATTTGTGACTGCCCCGCGCGACATCGGATCTTGCGGCTCAATCCGTGAAACCAGACGCGGCCAGTAAACTGTGCCGCCGTTGGCGATGGCCGAATAAGCGACTGCCATTTGCAACGGCGTTACGGCAACTTCGCCCTGGCCGATACAAACGTTCGCGGTATCGCCATCGCTCCAGCCTTCGTGAATGCGATCGGGCGTCGGCATGTTGCCGGTAGTTTCCTGCCGCGTCGGAATACTACATTTTTCTCCAAACTGAAATTTTTCCGCTAACTGAACAATATTCTCGATGCCTGCCCGCAGGCCGGCAGTGATGAAATAGGTGTTGCTGGAATCCATGATTGCGCGCCGAAAATCATATTTGCCCGGCTTCGCCAAATCCGTGATATGCCGTTTGCCAACGTAAATAAAACCTGGATTGTCCACGACGGCATTCGGATCCCAGCCAGCCTCCAATGCAGCGAGGCCAACGATGGGTTTGAAGATGGAACCCGGCGCATAATTTTCCTGCGTCGCACGATTGATTTCCGGCCGCATTTTTATGTCCGCGCGCCGCGCCGCTTCCGCTTGCGTTTCCTGCGGTGAAAGTCCGCCGGTGAAAAATAGCGGATTGATGGTCGGCGACGAAACCATCGCGAGCACATCGCCGTTGTGAACATCCATCACCACGATTGCCGCGCGCGCGTCTGGGCCGCGATGATTTTTCAGCGACTCTTCAGCGGCGCGTTGCAAATCCAAATCCAAAGTCAGCACGACATTTTGTCCTGGCTCCGGCTGACTCTCGATGGTTTCCGACTGGCGATAACCCTGACTGTTCACCTGCAACGATTCCGCGCCGGCGCGTCCGCGCAGTTGATCATCGAAGCCATATTCCACGCCGACTGCGCCTTGAAAATCCGGGATGCGATAATTGAAAACGGCGTCCTCGCCTTCCTGCGAATCATCGTGCCGCTGCAAATAACCGAGCAGATGCACCGCCGTGTCGCCAAGCGGATAGCTCCGGACGGATTGCAATTCCACCTCCACGCCAATCCGGTTCGTGTAACTTTCTTCAAAGCGCGCAATCTGCGACGCGTCGAGATTTTTCAAAATAGGAAATGGTAACGCGAGCCGCGACGCGTAATGACGATTGAACAGCACCGCATCAAACGCGAGTGGCTGATCCATTTTTTGGCTGACCTGCGCGACGAGTTTGCTGGCGACGCCGTCACGCGCACGTTCGCGCAAGGCCTGAAGTTGTTCTGTCGTGAACGCAAATTGTTTTCGTTCCGCTTTCGTCAGCGAACGCCCTAGTTTTTTTTCCGCATTGGCGATGTTTTGTTTCTGCACGGCGCGGGCGGATTTCAAAAGTTCGCCGTAAGCCGCGTCGAACGGCTGGTGCAAATCGTCGAGGTAAAGGCTCACGTTGTAGCGCGGCTGGTTCTCCGCAAGCACGCGGCCTTCGCGGTCGAGAATTTTGCCGCGCACAGCGGGCAATCGAATGGTGCGGAACTGCTGCGTCTCCAAGTGCGATTGGTATTCGCGCGATGAAACGACCTGCACCCACCACAAACCCGCCAGCAAAATGCAAAGCCCCGCCACCAACATCACCGCCACGAGGCGAAGATGCGGTTCGTTCTTTTTCAGTTCGTCAACGACTAGCATTTTGCGGAATTACAATTTTTTGCGGCTACGCTGGATTTCGCGGTCGAGGCGGAAACCGGGTTCGATCCGTTCCTGATAACCAAGCGCACGGTTGGCCGCGTCCATCAGCGAAAAGATAAACGGTGTCGCCACCGCGCCGACGGCGGTCATCACAATCAATTGCCAAATCGTGCCCCAACCTAGCAGCAGTTCCTTGCCGCCGCTCAACATGAGCAACATGGTCAACAACGGTGCGACGGCGCTAGCGGCCGCGCCGAGAACAAATTGCGCGAACGGCAAATCGCGCAAAATTAAATCGCGCCGCAGATAAATCGGCCAGCCGATGATGGCTAGCGGCAGAATGCTGACACCGAGCGGATTTGCGGAAAGGGTGTCGAACCAAATGCCACCAAACAGCGCGAGCAGCGCAATGGTGGGCAAACCGGAATTGAGCGCGGCATAAACCATCAACGCGGGCAGTAAATCAATCTGCGCACCGAGCCAACTGCGCGGCGCGGACAACGTCGCTTCGCCAAACACGGCGAGAAACGCGAAGGCCAAAATTAAAATGGTTTTGAAAGGATTCATGGAAACAAAACCCAGACTTGTTCCAGCGAGCCGAGGTTGGCGTTCAACTTCACCCGCGCGTCGGTGTAAAGGCCGTATTCAACCGAGCGCGAGTCCACGATTTGACCGATGGGAATGCCTTTCGGGAAAATCCCGCCGAGCCCGCTGGTAATGACGTTTTGGCCGGGTTTCAAATTTGCACTGCTGGCGAGGTAAGTGAGTTCCACGAGCGACGTGTCGAGTGTGCCGCCGGCGATGAGCACGCCCATGTCGCGGGTAGCATTTTCTACGGTAGCAGAGACGCGACAATTCGGGTCGCCAATAAGCACGATTTGCGAACTCATCTTGTCAACAGAACTTACACGGCCAACCAAACCAGAAGCGGTGATTACGGGCAAGTTCACACGCAAGCCGTCGCGCGTGCCCAAATCAATCTGCACGGTGCGCCACCAATTCGCCGGATCGCGCATGACGACGTTGGCGAGCTTGAGTTGCCATTTGGATTGCCGCTGCCAGTTGAACAGCGTGCGGAGTTGGTCGTTCTCGCGGGCGATGGCGATGCTCTGGACGGATTGCGAGCGGAGTTGCTGATTCTCGCGCCGGAGCGCATCAATTTGCCGGAGTAATTCGCGACGGGGTAAAACGGAGTCGGCAAGGTCAGCGGGAAGTTGTTGTGCCGCCCCAGCGAGTCCGAACAGCGGGAGAAACCAGCTTCCGACGGCAAGCTTGAGACGCGAAGTCGCGCGCGTTGGCAAACTCAAAAGAATGATTGCCACGAACACCACCGCGCCGAGCGCGAGATAATTTTTTTGTTTGAACATCCGCTACGTCACGGCGTCAGCCGTGCTGCGGTGAACTCCCTAGAAGAATCAGTATTTAGCGTTGGTCGCGACGCGTTTCAGGAATTCGATTTCCTGTAACACGCGGCCAGTGCCTTCGGCGACGGCGCTCATCGGGTCGTCAGCGAGATGCACGGGCAAGCCGGTTTCGCCGGCTACGAGCTTATCAATACCGCGGATCAACGAACCACCACCGGCCATCACCAGGCCGCGATCGACGAGATCAGAGGCGAGTTCTGGAGGGCAGCGTTCGAGGGTAATGCGGATTGATTCGAGAATGCTCGAAAGCGGTTCCTGCAAGGCTTCGCGAATTTCTTCGGAACGGACGGTCAATGTCTTGGGCAGGCCGGAACCGAGGTCGCGACCTTTGACATCCATGGTTAATTCCTGTTCCAGCGGAAAGGCGGAGCCGATACGAATCTTGATTTCTTCTGCGGTGCGTTCACCGATCATCATGTTGTAGGCACGCTTCATGTGGGCAACAATTGTGGAATCCAGTTCGTCTCCGCCCACCCGCAGGCTGCGGCTGAAGACGATGCCAGCGAGCGAGATGATTGCGATTTCGCAAGTTCCGCCGCCAATATCCACGATCATGTTACCCGCCGGTTCATGCACCGGCAGACCGACACCAATCGCCGACGCCATCGGTTGCTCGATCAAATAGACCTCGCGCGCGCCCGCGTGCGTGGCCGAATCTTTTACCGCCCGTTTTTCCACTTCGGTAATCCCCGAAGGAACTGCCACCACAACGCGTGGCGCAATCAACTTCCGGTGGTGAACCTTTTGGATGAAGTGGCGCAGCATTGCCTCGGTGATTTCGAAGTCGGCGATCACGCCGTCTTTCATCGGGCGAATCGCCACAATGTTGCCGGGCGTTCTGCCCAACATCCGTTTTGCTTCGTCACCGACCGCCAGCACATTAGTTGTGCCGGCTTGAATGGCCACCACCGAAGGTTCGCGCAGGACGATGCCACGATCCCGCACATAAACGAGGGAATTTGCGGTTCCCAAATCTATGCCAATGTCATTGGAAAACAGGCTTTTGAATTGCTCTAGCATGAATGTGCCTAATCGCGAACAGTTAAAACCGCACCCAGCCAAAGGTCAAGCCGCGAATGTGAATAACTCTTAAAACCCGCGCCAAACCTTTGTGCGCGCCGTTCAAGTAAACACAATCTTCGTGGTCGCTTCCTTTTCATCCCAACCACGCGTCGGTTCCGCCGTGACCGACGAGATATCCTTGATGGAAATCTGGCGACCCAGCGTGCGCGGATTTTTCACTTCCACCTGCGACGGGTCGCACGTCTGCTGCGAAACTTTTTGGTGCGGCGCGGGCTTGTAACGGACGTAAAGCAACTTCGGCGTCTCCGGCGCAAAATACAAAATGCGGGATTTTTCCGGAATGCACGAATACGCCTTATTCATAATTGTGCCGCCGAAAGTAAAGCGCTTGAGGTAGCTCGCCTCGCGGTCAGTGTAGGCACAAGTGAAAACCTGCTCACGGTCCGGCAAGCCGCAATAAAACAATTCCTGCCCGACGAATAATTTTTCTGGCAACTCGGTGACCTTGTAAGTGCCGTCGCGGAAAACGAGTAGAATCTTGTCGAACTTCGTGCACTCCAGCCGAAATTCTTCGCCGGAGACTTTGTAGCCGACGTAGCCCGTCTCGCGATCGTAAGCGACCTTGAACGACTTGAACGCGACCGCCTTCACATCCACTTCTTCGTGGCGAGCGGACTTGGTCGTGAGGCGCGGATATTGTTTACCGTATTTTTCCAGCAACGCTTCGAGATGGCTGATGACGTATTTCGTCAGACCTTTGAGATGCTTACGCGTCTCTTCCAACTCGGCCTTCGTCTTCTCCATCTCCTCGCGATGCTTGTTGATGTCGAACAGCGAAATCCGGCGGATGCGAACTTGCAGCAGTTTTTCCACGTCCGCGTCCACAATGTCACGGATTAATTCCTTTTTGAACGGCTTAAAACCATCGTAAACACTAGCGATAACCGCCTCATTCGTCTTACACGATTCAATCTTTTTATAGATGCGCTCCTCGATGAAGATGCGCTCCAAAGTGCGATAATGCAGTTCGTCGAGCAGATTTTTCTCCTTCAACTCAAGTTCGCGTTTGAGAATGCGGACGAGTTGGTCGGTGTTCTCCTGCAAAATTTCTGACACCGTCAATTCCACCGGCCGATTGTCTTTGATGACCACAATGCGGCTCGAAATGGTCACTTCACAATCCGTGAACGCATACAGCGCATCGATCAATTTTTCTGCATCCACACCCGCGTGGCAGCGGATTTCAATCTCCACATCTTCCGACGTGAAATCATTGATGGATTTGACTTTGAGTTTGCCTTTCTGCACCGCGTCTTCAATCGAAGCGATGAGCGATTCCGTCGTCGTGGTCGGCGGAATGTCTTTGATGACGACGGTAGATTCGTCCTTCACCTTGATCTTGGCGCGGACTTTGACCGAGCCCTTGCCGTCCTGATAATCACGCGCGTCCATCAATCCGCCGGTCGGAAAATCCGGCAGACATTTGAACGGCTGTTTCTTGAGAATCGCGATCTGCGCTTCGAGCAATTCAGGAAAATTGTGCGGCAAAATGCGCGCGCTCAAACCGACCGCGATGCCTTCCGTGCCAAGCATCAACGTCAACGGCAGTTTGCACGGCAGCGTCACCGGCTCCTTGTTGCGGCCGTCGTAACTCGGAATGAAGTCAGTGATGGAATCGTTGAAAACTTCCGTGCGCGCCAGTTCGGTCAAACGACATTCGATGTAGCGGGAAGCCGCCGCCGGATCGCCGGTAAAAATGTTCCCGAAGTTACCCTGCCCTTCGATGAGATAACGCTTGTTCGCCAACACCACGAGCGCATCACCAATTGAAGCATCACCGTGCGGATGATATTGCATCGTGTGACCGACGACGTTGGCGACTTTGATAAAACGGCCGTCGTCTTTTTCGTGCAGCGCCCACATGATACGGCGTTGCACCGGCTTCAAACCATCCGCAAGATTTGGAATCGCGCGATCGCGGATGACGTAGCTCGCGTAATCCAAAAACCCGCGATCCACGCGCGTGTGCAAACCGACACCAAGATTTTTCGGATTAAACGGCTTGTGAACAATTGCGTCCATCACTTCTGCCACGACGTGTTGTTTGCCATTGTCATTTGCATCGGCAGATTTTTTCTTTTCCACCGGCGCGACGGTCGGCACGCCATCAATAGGCAATTCAGTTTGACCGGAATCTTTCTTTTTCTTGGCTGCGCTCATGTTGAGTCAAATTATAGTGTCTTCGGATTGGTATTTTAACATTTCCAAAATTCTACGATGTCACTGTCGTGCATCCTGCCGCCCAATCTAAAAATAGGTGCTCGCTTGAGCTGACCGAAGCCTTGAAAATTTTTCATCAAATCCTTCAATAGAAAATTCCACACTGCGTAGCATAAACCATAATCTCCTTCTTCGTCGCAATCCCATTTGTAGCGTTCCCCTGTTACAGCCTGAATAATCTCAATCTCGCCGGGCTTGTATGCAGCATCGGGATCTTGCAGTCCTTCAAACATAAAAACTCTGTAATGGGGAAAAGCAAAATCGGCGGGCGAATTGCAATAGCGTCCAAATTCATCTTCCCCATACCAAGCGTCCCCTTTGTGTTGCCATTTCGCAACATTTTCAGTTGAGTGGTTTGTGGTATCGAAGCTGATAAGTCCGTCTGAAGAACTGGGAATGCAATAAAAACCAATACACGAAACTTCGACATCTGGGTGCTCTTCCACAAATTCTTGGATGCTTTTGGTAAGAAAAGCTTCGAATGGAGCGCAATATAGTGAAAGGTCAATCATAGTTATATGGCTGCAATTTTATTTGATGCTTTAGCTTATTCCTCAACCGGCACGACGAGGCTGTCCATGATGTAATCCTTGCGCTCCGGCGTGTTCTTGCCCATGTAGAAATCAAAAATTTGTCCCGACTCAGAGCGCGGCGCGTATTCCACTTTGCTCGTCCGCATTTCCTTGCCGATGAATTGCTGAAATTCCTTCGGCGAAATTTCTCCGAGACCTTTGAATCGCGTGATTTCCGGCTTGCCGCCCAGCTTCGTCACCGCCGCATCGCGTTCGGTTTCGCTGTAACAATAAATCGTCTCGGCCTTGTTGCGCACGCGGAACAACGGCGTTTCTAAAATCCAGATGCGATCTTCGTGGACGAGTTGTTCGAAGAATTTGAAAAAATACGTGATCATCAAGTTGCGGATGTGCATGCCGTCCACGTCGGCATCGGTGGCGAGAATGACCTTCTCAAAACGCAGGCTGTCCGTGGTGTCCTCGACGTTCAGCGCCTGCATGAGATTATACATCTCGTCGTTCTTATACATCACGTCGCGCTTGAGATCCCAAACATTTAGTGGCTTACCTTTCAGCGTGAACACGGCCTGGTTGTTCACGTCGCGGCTGCTCGTGATGGAACCGGCGGCGGACTGACCTTCGCAGATGAAGACCATCGTGCCCTTGCCTTTTTCCCTCTTCTTATCGAAATGATTTTTGCAGTCTTTCAACTGCGGAATACGCAACGTGATCGCCTTGGAACGCTCGCGCGCCAGTTTCTTCACGTTCTGCAATTCCTTCCGCAACTCCATCGTATCTTTGACCTTCGCGATGATCGTTTCGGCAATGGTTTTGTTGCGCTGAAAGAAATGCAGCAACTCCTCGCGCACGTTGTTTACCAGTTCCGTGCGGATTTCCGTGTTGCCCAATTTGTTCTTCGTCTGCGATTCGAACATCGGATCCTTCAAGCGGATCGCCACCGCGCCAACCATCGCTTCGCGGACGTCGTCGCCTTCGAACTTGCCGTTGCAATATTCGTTAACCGCCTTGAGCAAACCTTCGCGGAAGGCGCTCAAATGCGTGCCGCCGTCGCTGGTGTATTGACCGTTGACGAAGGAAAAAAAGGTTTCGCCGTAGCGCGAATTGCTGTGCGTGAAACAGAATTCCAGCGTCTTACCGGAATAATGCAGCGGCGCATAAAGTGGTTCCGCGCCATCCACACCAAGTTCCTCCATCACCAAATCCATCAAGCCATGACGTGATTGAAACGACTTCGGCTCCGCGCCTTTGACGTTCAGCACCAACTTCAATCCGGTGTTGAGGTAACTGTAATGGCGCAGGCGGCGTTCGATGAACTCTAGTTTGAACTCGCTGCTCTTGAAAATTTCGTCATCCGGCTCGAACTCGATGTAGGTGCCATTCGGCTCCTTCGTCTTGCCCGTGTCTTCCTTCTTGAGTTTGCCAGCTTTGAATTGCGCCTCGGCGAATTCACCATCGCGATGGCTGCGCGCGAGAAAATGTTTGGAAAGCGCGTTCACCGCTTTCGTGCCGACACCATTCAAACCGACGCTGAATTGAAAAACGTCGTCGTTGTATTTTGCGCCCGTATTTATTTTGGAAACGCAGTCCACCACTTTGCCGAGCGGGATGCCGCGTCCGAAATCGCGCACCGTCACGCGATTGCCATCGAGGCCGATATGGACTTCCTTGCCGTTGCCCATGATGAATTCATCAATGGCATTGTCCACGACCTCCTTGAGCAAAACGTAGCAACCATCGTCGGGATGCGCGCCGCTGCCAATGCGCCCGATATACATGCCCGTGCGCAGGCGGATGTGCTCCAGCGAAGACAGCGTTTTGATTTTGCTTTCGTCGTAAACTGCTTTTGGTTTTTCAGCCATAGAAATTCGTGGCGCAGAAATTAGACGAAGCGTAGAAAATGAAAATGCGAAAGTGCGGTTAAGGCAAAATATCTTGGCCTTTAAAAAGCAAACCGGCGTTTCTGCTTGCGACAGAAACGCCGGTTTATTGATTCAAATTACTGCTTTAGGATAGCCTCGTAGCCGTTGGCTTCGAGTTCCAGCGCGAGTTCCTTACCGCCGGATTTCACGATGCGTCCGTCAGCCATCACATGAACAACATCGGGAACGATGTGATTCAGCAAGCGCTGATAGTGCGTAATGACGAGCTGGCAGGAATCCGGACGACGCAATTTGTTCACGCCGCTGGAAACGATTTTCAGCGCGTCAATGTCCAAGCCGGAATCCGTCTCGTCGAGAATCGCGAGCTTCGGTTCGAGCACGGCCATCTGGAAAATTTCCGCGCGCTTCTTTTCGCCGCCGGAAAAACCTTCGTTGACCGAGCGCTTGAGCAGATCCTCGTTGAGCTCTAGCAACTTGATTTTGTCCTTCACGAGATTGAGAAATTCAATCGCATCGAGTTCCGGCAAACCGTGGTGCTTGCGGATTTCGTTCAGCGCGGCCTTGAGAAAGTAAGTGCTGTTCACGCCGGGAATCTCCACCGGATATTGGAACGCGAGGAACACGCCTTCGCGAGCCCGTTCTTCGGGATCGAGTTCCAGCAAATCTTTACCGAGATAATGCACCGTGCCCTCGGTGACTTCGTAGCCGTCGCGGCCGGCGAGAATCGCGGCGAGCGTGCTCTTGCCGGAGCCGTTCAAACCCATCAAAGCGTGGACTTCGCCCGCATTGATGGTCAGGCTGAAGCCCTTGAGGATTTTTTTATTTTCCACGCCCGCGTGGAGATTCTTGATTTCGAGAATAGGTTGCTTGCTCATTTTCTAAAAAATTATTTTAACTGAAGTTGGATACAAACACAGATTAAATCTGCGCGCCATCAGCCGACGCTACCTTCCAGACTCACGCCCAGAAGTTTTTGCGCTTCGACGGCGAATTCCATCGGGAGTTCTTTGAACACTTCTTTGCAAAAACCGTTTACAATCATGTTCACCGCGTCCTGTGTTTCGAGGCCGCGCGAGTTGCAATAAAAAATCTGGTCTTCGCCAATCTTCGAGGTCGAAGCTTCGTGCTCCACGCTGGAAGTGGTGTTCTTCACTTCGATATACGGAAAAGTATGCGCGCCACATTTCGCACCGATGAGCATCGAGTCGCACTGCGAAAAGTTGCGCGAATTCGCCGCGCTCTTGCGGATTTCCACCAGACCGCGATAACTGTTTTGGCCGCGACCGGCGGAAATACCCTTGGAAACAATGGTGCTTTTCGTGTTCTTGCCAATGTGAATCATCTTCGTGCCGGTGTCGGCCTGCTGCATGTTGTTGACGACGGCGACGGAATAAAATTCCCCCTTCGAGCCATCGCCGAGCAAAATGCAGCTCGGATATTTCCAAGTGATCGCCGAGCCGGTCTCGACCTGCGTCCAAGTGATACGCGAGTTTTTGCCTTTGCACAAACCGCGCTTGGTCACGAAATTGTAGATGCCACCGACGCCGTTCTCGTCGCCGGGATACCAGTTTTGCACCGTGCTGTATTTGATCTCGGCAGTTTCGAGCGCGACGAGCTCCACGACCGCCGCGTGCAACTGATTTTCATCGCGCATCGGTGCGGTGCAACCTTCAAGGTAGCTCACACTCGCGCTGTCGTCGGCGATGATGAGCGTTCGCTCGAACTGGCCGGACTTGGCGGCATTGATGCGGAAATAAGTCGAAAGTTCCATCGGGCAGCGCACGCCCTTCGGGATGTAGCAGAACGATCCGTCCGTGAACACAGCGGAATTCAGCGCGGCGTAATAGTTGTCCGTGTAAGGCACGACCGAGCCGAGATATTTTTTGACGAGTTCGGGATGCTCGTGCACCGCTTCGCTGAACGAGCAAAAGATGATGCCTTTCTTCGCCAGCTCTTCGCGATACGTCGTGCCGACGCTGACGGAATCAAAAATCGCATCCACCGCCACGCCCGCGAGCCGACTACGTTCGCGCAACGGAATGCCGAGCTTCTCGTAAGTTTCCAACAACTTCGGATCAACTTCATCGAGGCTCTTCGGCGCGTTGGCGTTCGGTTTCGGCTGGGAAAAATAGCTGATGTCCTGAAAATTGATTTTCGGATATTTGACGAATTGCCACGTCGGCTCCGGCATTTTTAGCCAGTATTGATAAGCCTTAATGCGCCATTCGGTCAGCCACGTCGGCTCATTTTTCTTGGCAGAAATATGGCGGATGGTTTCCTCGCTCAAGCCCGGCGGCGTGGATTCGGTCTCGACGTCGGTGACGAAGCCGTATTTGTATTCCGTCTTGACCAAATCTTCGATTGTCTCGGTAGCGGTGCTCATGTTCGTAAATTATTTCTTCTTCGCGCAATCTGCGCAGACGCCGTGGATGGCGATATCAAAATGATTGATTTTGAAACCTTTCGGCAACTTCATGGCTTGCGCCGGCAAATCCACGTCAAAAACTGTGCCGCAAGCATCGCAATGAAAGTGGCCGTGTTCGTGCATGTTCGGACAATAGCGCGTGGCGCCGCGATCCAAAGTAACTTGCCGCGCTAAACCAGATTTCACCAATGCGTCGAGGCAGTTGTAAACCGTCGCGTGGGAAATTTCCGGCATCGACTTCTTGGCGCGGATGAAAACTTCTTCCGCCGTCGGATGGTCGCGCTTATGGCGCAGCACGTCATAGACCTGCTGGCGCTGCGGCGTGAGGCGCAAACCGGTCGCACCCAACTGTTCAGTCAGGTGCTGCTCTTCTGAATGATGACTGCGCGCTTTCATTTGCGACAGACAATTTACACGGCGCAAGGGTCGGGTCAAGATTTAGAATAATTCTAAAGTGGATTACCACCGACGGGATGCGGAAAGGCTGGCCACGCGTCAGCCCTCTCGCATCCCGTCGTAGGTTTTCCGTTGAAGCCGGAGGGATGGGGCAGGATTGAAGCGCTTCAACCCTCGCCCATCCCTCCGATGTGCTTAACTCTTCACGCTGCCCGTGGTGGCGGCAGGCGTGCTGGCAGGTGGATTGGCCGAGCCGGTGGTGGTATCACCGGAGCCAACCGTGGAGGTTGCCTTGCGGGAGAGACCGCTGGCGCGTTCCGAGCGGGGCACATAGCCCATCGCCTTGTAGAGCGCGCTGTCCGCGCCGTATTTGACCGTATTGCCCTTCACCCCATCCACGATGTTGAGCATCGCTTCATTCAAGGTGCCGTGAGCCTCGTCACGTTGCATCATGGCCTCGGTATAACCGGCATCCAACGCCGCCAAGGCATCCGCCTTGGTTTGAGCGTCCGCTTGCAATTGTTGGAATTGCGCGAGCGTGTAGTCGCCGAACGATTCATCCTTGGCCAAACTGCCCCAAGCTGTGACGAACGAATTAGCCTTGCTTCTGGTTTGTTGATGGTTAGTTCCCATGGGAAACCTCCATTTTCTTTGTTTTTTCTTTTGTTTTCATACTTTTTATCAACTATGAACGGCGGTCACCATTATGGCTTCCCTTTATGTTTACTCCGCTCATTACGCTGCCAAGCATATCAAACTAATAGTAAAAGTCAAGACAATTTCCGGCCAAAACGGACTGCCAAAACGGAAATTGCCACCGAAACCGGCTTGGCTGAAATGTAAACCCAGCTTTCGCGTATTCCGCGTGGTTCGCGGTGAAGGAAAACCCCGAAATACACCAACCACGCGAACAAAACTGCACGGCGCGGATGATTGGCCCCCACGAGTCATGCCACTGTAGATGAGACAGTTTACGGTGGTTTCGGTTTGTTATTTTGTTTCCACTCAAGGTTCCGGTGGAAGGCGG
>Ga0214190_1000018_pt1 | contig 72634 bp, 75 predicted proteins | sample TroBogEpilimnion_41_FD_153028 | JGI IMG/M metagenome (GOLD analysis project Ga0214190, IMG submission 153028) | Freshwater microbial communities from Trout Bog Lake, WI - 15JUL2008 epilimnion | ecosystem: Environmental > Aquatic > Freshwater > Lake > Epilimnion/Euphotic zone | place: Trout Bog...
CAACTTTGCTTGGCGAGGAATATCGGCAACAGCAATGCTCATCGATACGGTATACCAAAAGGGTATAAGGCTCTGCGGTAAAGAAAAAAAGAATCTTGAAAAAAGACTGATGCGATCAAAAGACCTACAGTGGTGGGATATAAGCATCAGACCTAAAACGGTATTTTTATAATGACTGAGTCCCTTAGTTGATAGACATAAGTCATAACCCACTCCCAGATGCATTATTAAACAAAAACAAGGCTCAGCACAACAGATGCATTACAAACCATTACATATTATTACAAGTATATTATAATAACTCGTAATATCTTATAATAATTTATAAAAAATGTCTGTGCGATGATTGAGAAATGGCAAGCTGTGGAGTCAACTGACAATCCTGAAAAGCTTTATACAGAAGCTGGTCGGTTGAAAATAGATTTGGATTGACGAAAGTCGAGAAATCATATAACAGTGATCTCGCCTGTAAAGGAATACCCGATACCGTGGATGGTTTTTATTGGAGAATCGCTGTTGGCTATGCTCGTTTTGCGACGCAAACGGTGGACCAACGCTTCAAGTGCTCCACTGCGAAATTCATCAACTGAGACAGAATTACCTTGAGCAAACTCCCTGCGCTCCAGGACTTTTTTATTACGCGAGATAAGGATGATCATAAAATCAAACTCTTTTGATGTGAGCTTGACTTTATGACCATCAGGCATAGTGAGCAACCATTCATCGCGGGCAAGTGTCCACTGCGCTTTTTTGGGAAGCGACAAGGCGGAAAATTCTTTAGTGTGCTGAAGTGAGGTTTGTGGCTGGTCAAAAGCAAGATTTGCAAAATTATTTGCTTCCTTCATCAATTCAAACAATTTTCTTCTCTCAATTGGTTTTCTGATAAACGCATCACAACCAGCCTCTTGAGCTTTTTCTCTATCGTAAGGCGAAGTCAACGCTGTCTGGACAATAACTGAAAGGTCTGGCCTCTGCTGTTTGATAAGTTTTGTTGCTTCAAAACCGTTCATTACCGGCATTTTAATATCCATAAGCACCAGATTGATCTCTGGATGATGCTGAACGAGTTCAACTGCTTTCCATCCGTTTTCTGCACAAAGAATGGTGATGTTTTCACCTTTGAGGTTCTTTTTAAGCAGAAGGGTGCTCAAATCATCATCTTCGGCGATGAGAATACAGAAACCCGGGGCTGAATCAGCAGCATCCGGCTTGGCGTCAGAAGAGCCTTGTGCTCTACCGGCAGGCTTATACGGCAGCGAAAAAGAAAAGGTACTTCCAGCTCCCTCAACCGATACGACAGAGATTGTGCCTCCAAGCATTTCAACGAATCCCTTGGAAATACTCAATCCCAATCCTGATCCCCCATGATTGAGGGTCAGCGAGTTATCCGCCTGGTGAAAGCGCTCAAATATCTCCCCTTTTTTGTCAGCAGGAATACCTATGCCGGAATCTATAACATAAAACTCAAGCATCTTCTCCTTTCTGCAGTAACCGATATCAATGCCGCCTTTGGAGGTAAATTGAAGGGCATTCTGGATCAGGTTTGTCAATATCTGGGTTAGTTTCCCACTGTCGGTTGTAATGATGCTTTCATTGTCAGGGAGCCCTGCTGTAGAGCTTAAACGTAATCCTTTTTGGTCGGCTTCAAGCTTCGAAAATGCCAAAAGATCGCGTAATAGCTGATTGACCGATGTTTCGGACTCTTTCAGTTTTACCTCTCGGGCATCAATCTTGGAGATATCCATGAGGTCATTAATCAGAGTCAGCATGCGTTGACCACTCTGATGAATGAGCTCTATATACTCGTTCTGTTCTTCTCTGGTGAGATGAGGATCTTTGAGCAGTTCTGAAAAGCCCAGAATACCGTTCATGGGGATAAGGATTTCATGGCTGATATTGGCCAGAAATGATGTTTTTAACCGGTCACTCTCCTCCAGTGCCGTCTTGGTGCGGACCAGTTCTTCCAGCTGCATTTCAACAACGACCTGGCGCACATTGAGCTCATTGACAAGCCTGAGCATCTCTTCGGGTGAAGAAGATAAATTCGCTGCACTCGTTTGCCTGTGTTTCAGGCGTTCTTCGACAAGAGAACGTAACTCAGCTGTTAACGGGGGGTTATTGCTGTGCTGCTTTTTTGCCATAGGGGGAGGGTACCTCGATATACGATTATAATTTCGTGCCGTTTTGAATGACTTTGCTGTGCATATCGCTGGTCAATATTTCAATACGCTGGCTGAGATCTTTGACAAGTTCGGTCAGTTGGGTATTCTGTTGAAGCAAGGCAAGGAGCTGTTCAGATTGGTGTACAGCATAAGTCTGGCGCTGTTCGCTCGCAAGGGCAAGAGCTTCACGATGCTGGGCATCTGCATCGGCATGCGCCTTGTCACGGTCGGCCTGCCGTGTCTGTGCAAGCAGAATTAGCGGAGCAGCATAGGCTGCCTGAAGACTAAACGCAAGATTGAGCAGGATAAAGGGATAAACATCAAACTTGGTAAGTCCAACGGCATTCAATCCAATCCAGATGGCCACAATGACCGTCTGCCCTACAAGAAAAACAGGTGTTCCAAAAAAACGGGCAAAGGCCTCTGCCTTGAGTGAAAACCAATCATCACCGAAGACAGAACCAAGATGAAGATGCGGAAGATGAAAGCGGAAATAATTAGAAGGCACAGAACTCCCCTGTATAGTATTTGTTTTTTTTACATCGTCACCCATAACATATCACTCCTCAATAAAATAAGGTAATTATGCAAACGGATTTTCTTGATAGGGTTTCCCTAAAGATTTTGCAAGAGCTTCATGCGTAATTGTGCCATTCCAGATGTTGAGACCTGTTGAGAGAGCAGGCATCATAACCATGGCACTCTCAAGACCGAAATCTGCAATCCTTCGTATATAGGGGAGCGTTACCCCGGTCAACGCCTCGGTAGAGGTTTGAGGATAGGCCGCAGGCATGTTTGCCACGCAATAATGTACAATCCCCTCTTCAACAAAAACAGGATTTTCGTGAGTTGTCGGCTTGCATGACTCAATGCACCCACCCTGATCAACCGCTATGTCGACAATTACAGCTCCCTGCTTCATCTTTCTAAGCATTGCCCTCGTTACAAGCTTTGGAGCAATGGCGCCGGGAACAAGCACCGCCCCGATAACAAGATCAGCTGTTTCAAGCTGTTCTTCAATATGCTGCTCGGTAGAATAAAGAGTATGAACCTGTGAGGGAAGAGCTGACTCCAGAAACCGCATTTTTTCCTGATCTATTTCAAGCACAGTCACATCCGCACCAAGAGCGGCAGCAACTTTCGCAGCATGCATACCAGCTGATCCGCCGCCAAGAATTGTTACTTTACCAGGCAGAACACCCGGAACTCCTCCTATCAGTTTTCCTTCCCCACCGTGATGACGCGCAAGGTAAAAAGCGCCCATCAAAACACTCATTTTGCCGGCAATTTCACTCATTGGTGCAAGTAAAGGAAGACGACCGTTCTCCTGAACTGTTTCATAACCGAGTGCTGTCACCCCAGAGGAAAGCAATTTCGCAGCGAGTTCAGGTACTCCAGCAAGATGAAGAAAGGTAAAAAGCATAAGCTCTTCCCTGAAAAACCGGAACTCCTGTTCAAGAGGCTCCTTCACCTTCACAACAAGATCACTCTTCCATACCTTATCGGCTGAAGAGGTAACAATAGCTCCGGCTCGACGGTACTTGTCATCGCTGAATCCACTGCCTGCTCCAGCACCAGCCTCAACAACAACCCTGTGGCCTGCGGCAACAAGATGTCGGACTCCGGAGGGAGTACAGGAAACCCTGTTCTCCCCGGACTTTATTTCAAGTGGAATACCTATGTTCATGTCAAATGCTTTTGCGTTGAATGATTACCGTGTTGCTCTCGGCTTGTCTGACCATCTTTTCGGAGCACTCTTGGCAAGAGGTTTTGGTGCCGGGTGACCTGAATTACCTCTGCCCTGCTGTTTTGGCACTTTAACCGGATGATGATCCATCAATGGAAACGAATGATTTTCCATAACAGGAATCTTTTTTGCTATAAGTTTTTCAATATCACGCAAATACTCTTTTTCCTCCGCATCACAAAATGAAAATGCAGTTCCTTTTGCCCCAGCTCTTCCCGTTCGACCAATTCGATGAACATAGGTTTCAGCAATATTAGGCATTTCAAAATTGATCACATATTCCAGATCATCAACATCGATGCCTCGAGCTGCAATATCAGTTGCCACCAGAACACGGGTATCCTGTGCCTTGAAATTTTTTAACGCTCGCTGACGGGCATTCTGTGCCTTGTTGCCATGTATCGCCTCTGCAGTGATATGATGCTTCTGCAGAATTTTAACAACTTTATCAGCTCCATGCTTTGTCCGCGTAAAAACCAGGGCAGTTTTAACCACTGGATCTTTTAAAATATCGACCAGTAAGGCATTTTTATTTCCCTTGTCCACAAAATAAACATATTGATTAATAATATCTACCGTTGAGGAGACAGGTGTTACCGAAACTTGTGAAGGATTATGAAGTATAGTGGCTGCCAGCTTCACAATTTCAGCAGGCATGGTGGCAGAAAAAAAGAGCGATTGCTTCTTTTTGGGAAGAGCGGCCAATATTCTTTTTACATCGTGAATAAAACCCATATCAAGCATACGATCTGCTTCATCAAGCACAAGTATCTCAACTTCACGTAAATTTAGATGCCCCTGGTTCATGAGATCCAGCAATCTTCCCGGTGTTGCAACAACAATATCAACACCGCGTAACAGTGATGATGCTTGAGGGTTTTGATTAACACCACCAAAAATCACCGTATTGGTTAATCCTGTATGGCGGCCATAAGCTTTAAAACTATCGCCGATCTGAATGGCCAACTCTCGTGTAGGTGTCAGAATCAGGCTCCTTATCTTCCTTTTTTTATCATAAACCTTATTCTCGCTCAGCAGTTGAAGGATAGGAATGGCAAACGCAGCTGTCTTGCCTGTGCCAGTTTGTGCACAGCCAAGGAGATCAGTGCCCTGTAAAATAATTGGTATGGCTTCTGCCTGTATCGGTGTTGGAGTTGTATAACCCTCTTCCTGAACTGCCTTTAAAATTGGATCAATGATGTTTAATGACTCGAATAGCATATGGTATCTAATTATTGAACTGTTAGTTATGAGAATACAAAAACGCCCTTAGACGCTCTTCTCTTCACGCATCATCACCGTCAACATCCTGGGGTTGAACTATCCGGGGTTATCCGTGCAAAAGGCAGGAATTCTTTATTGGTCAGCCGTATAAGGCGCTTTTTGGGCGGAATAAATCGCTAAGGGTACCTTTCCGATCAATATAACGATTCCATTCATATTGTCGCATTTGCTTTAAAAGAGAGGCTTCAAAGCGGCGCGGATACCCATGCCGGCACATATTTCCAAGCACTTCTCATCTCCATATTATTGATATGCCAGAGTGGATCATGCCTGCAGACCAGTGCCCAGAATGCTTTGGAATGGTTCATGTGAACCGTGTGACAGAGTTCGTGAATCATAATGTAGCGGGTCAGATGCTCCGGCAAAAAAAGCAGTTTGGTGTTCAAGGTTATCAAACTGCGGGATGTGCAACTGCCCCAGCGGGAGTGCTGCAGACGAACCTGAGCTTCGTTATAGTTGAAATCATGTGCGGCTGCAAGTTTTTCAAAGGATGAGAGAAGGTGTATCTGGGCCTTTCGTTTCAACCAGAAGAGTAATTGCCGACGGCAGAGAGCTGCATCAGTGAGATGAGCAGAAAGCAGCAGCCGTTTTCCTCCGCCTTCATCACTCTCAACCATACTCCTGCATTTATGATGGTACTCAACACTCCATTTTTCATCGACATAAGGGAAAACAACACTGTATGGCAATCCGTTTTCTGTCACAGGAAAAGGTTCAGGCCGATGCATTTCAATCCGATCCGCAGCCTTATGAATCCATGCTTCATGGCGAAGAAGAAGAGCGGGAAGATCCTTTTTGTTAAAACCCTCAGGCAGTACAACCACAAGACCCGCATGCGGCGTCATCTTTAAACGTGCACTCTTCGCCTTTGAACTGATCTTTATACTATAGGGTAAAGGAGAACTCCCCGTTACAGAGTGAGCAGGGGTAAACAATGAACAGTTCATGCTGGATTAATTTATTACCAAAAATAGAAATGAAGATTATTTTCACTATGCGCGTATTATTTTAGTACATTTCGCGCCCATTTGAGTCATTGCATAAAAAAACAAAGCTTCGCTTTACTCTGAACATTTGCTTGCGCCCATATCGGCTCGTTTTTTATGCTACCTATTTTCACTCTATTTATCAACAAACAAAGGGCGTTCATCCTTAAAACCTCACCAAATCAAAGCATTCTGGCATAGTTTATGATGTATAATTTTAGTAACATCTTTTTCAAAGCATTCATGAAAAACCAATTTAACATTGATGAACAACGTTATAATACATGGTACGCGGCTATCAGCAATCTTATTTCTGCTTGCAACAGGAATCATGCTTTCACTCAATGCAAAAGCACAGGAACCAAAATCACTCGCTCTACTTGAAACCGAAGTGAAAGAGGCTTTGAACTGCTCATTTATCACAACAGATGGCGTGCCCGATAGCGAGGCCTATCATGTGCTTGATTTTATTCTTCAGGACAGCAAAACATTTAATTTCCGGCACCCATATTTAAGAAAAATCGTCATTGCCAATGCAGATAGAGGAGAGTACATTTCTAACTCAGGATACTTTACCGAAATACAACTACCAAACACACGCGACATGCCATTTCTCGATTACTCATTAAAACATGAGATAGGACATGTCATCGATCATGTGACAGATGCAAGAGGATCAAAAGAGTGGAAGGCCGTAAGAAAACATATTGATACAAAAAGTATCAGCACCTATGCAGGCAAAAATGATGAGGAACTCTTTGCTGAGATGATAGCATACAGGGCATCACAAGAGTATGGCAAAACTTTAGCCCCTTTTCCTGGTGATATAGAAAAGATGATCAACAAGTATCTTTTCAATTGATGAACGGCGTAACGACCTTGGTGCGGCAGATGGCAATCGAAGGGATGCGATGCAAGAATAGTTGATGATTGTCGGCGAAAGTCTCAATACTCTTTGAGTAGGACATCTGCGGGGATGTTGAGCGTTTTCTGCAATGTTCGGATTTGGCGGATTGAAAGAGCTCTTTTGCGGTTCATTATTTCACTTGCCCGGCTTTTGGAGCCGATTATTTTCGTCAAATCCCGTTGATTAAGATTCATCTGATCCATGCGAAATATAATTGCTTCTATCGGATCAGGAAGGTCAAAGGGAAAATGGATCTCTTCATACTTCTCGATCAAAATACCAAGAATTTCGAGTTCATCACCTTCTTCTGTACCTGGCTTGGCTGAAAAAATCGCCTCCAAACGATGAAGCGCATCCTTGTAATCCAGCTTGGTCTTTATTGGTTTAATTTCCATAGCACACTCATTCTAAATTGTCGTTGCATCTATGGTATCGTATTCAGCATGAGTACCGACAAAACGGATGAATACCTGCCCATAGTCAAAAGTAATCATAGTAATCAGAAGATACTTATTGCCTTTAATGTTAAACACTACCCGATTGTTGTTTAGAATACTCGCAAAAGGATAACGGCGCTTAAGAATATCAGGCGACTGCCAGCATACTTTTTCGGCTTCTTTAAACCATGCTTTCAATGGCTGTTCAGCATCTTTATGCCTCGTCCAGAATTCTACGAGTGTTTTCCGTGAAATGACTCTCAACGCTTCATTTGAATATCGTTTGCTCGTAATATACAAAGTTCCCGTATTGGGAACAACAACGATCAAAGAAAATATTCAACTGTAGTGAATCGGAAGGCTGAAGGTTGTAGTGCAGAGAAAGATTGAGTTCGGCCAGGGGTTGTTAGGAGAAAGTGCACGTTATGAATGTCGTCCCCCCCCCCCTCTGGACACGCTGAAAGATTTGTGCGTTTGTCATCCTTTTATTTTTTATTAGCATCCATGTCAGAAGAAACCGCATAAGTTGCCTTGGAGTTTCAGCAGGCTTGAAAGCCGTTTGTTTTTTTGGGGTTCATTTGGTTAACATGTCATTATTGTAGAGATTAATTGACAAAATGGCCATTATGACCCTTGACCTTTTCAAGCCGGCTACCCTTGCGGGGATGACATTACGGAACCGCCTCATACGCTCCGCCACGCACGAAAGTCTGGCAGACGGTAGCGGAGCGCCCTGTGCGGCTCTTGAAAAACTCTACACAGCGCTTGCCGAAGGCGGGACTGGCGCCATCATTACCGGCTATGCTGGCGTGCAGCAGGACGGAAAGAGCAGCCTCATGAACATGCTGATGATAAACGATGACTCGCTGATTCCTGCATACCGGAAGCTCACGGATGCGGTTCACGGTCACGGGACGCCGATAATCCTGCAGATTGCCCACTGCGGACGCCAGACCCGTTCGGTGGTAACCGGTATGCCTACGGTCGCCCCTTCGCCACTGAAGGACTTCATTTTCAACGAGGAGCGACCGCACGAACTCAGTGTAGGGGAGATAGAAACAATCATCGGCAGCTTTGTTGCTGCGACCGGACGGGCAAGAAAAGCGGGGTTTGACGGAGTCCAGCTCCAGATGGCGCACGGTTACCTCCTTGCAGAGTTCCTTTCAGGCTATACGAACCGGCGCAGTGACCGATGGGGAGGTTCGATTGCGAACAAGTTCCGCATCGTCTCGGAAATACTCCGCCGCATCAGGACAGAGGAGGGCGACTATCCCGTGCTGGTCAAAATCAACGGATTCGATCACCGGCGGAGAGGAATGCGGCCACTGGAAGCTATAGAAATCGCCCGTATGCTCGAAGCTTCGGGATGTTCTGCCATAGAGGTTTCTTCGGGCACGGTGGAGGAGGGGCTTTCGATTATGCGGGGGCCTCTCTTTCCTGCAGAAGCTCTGCTTGCCAGCCACTTCAGGTTCATGTCGCTGCCTTCACCGATCAAGAAAGCCCTTGCACCTCTGCTTCGTCTGGCCATGCCATCGCCCAAGCCATGGCGAGGGTACAATCTCGATGCCACAAAAGCAATCAGACAAGCAGTCTCGATTCCCGTCATTGCCGTAGGCGGCATCCATACGCTTGAGAATATCACCGGTGTGCTCGAAAGCGATACGGCTGATTTTGTTTCCATGTCGCGCCCCTTCGTTATCGAGCCGAACATTGTGCGGAAACTGCAGGAAGGAAGGCAGACTGCATCGCGCTGCATCGAATGCAACTACTGCGCAATCATGATTGAGGAGTACCCACTCAGATGCTGGTTCGGCAAGCTCCCTGCAAAAAAGTGCTGAGTAGCCTGCTCTCGATCCTTAACTCTCAGTAATAACTTTTTATTCCTCACAATCCCAACAGCACTTGGTCAATGCCCTGATTTTGAGTTTGTAGAGAGCTTATGAGTTGGTTTTCCAAGTTTATTTTTAAGCTCATTTGTACTCAACTTACCCCATCCCTGAGGCTTCAGTTTTTTGAGAGCAGTAATATCTGCGTCACTCAAACCTAATCCTTCAGAATGCAATACCGACACAGTATTTTTAACCAAAGCTTCACGAAAATGACTATCACTTATAGCGCGATAAATAACCTGCTGGGCTTCGGTTGATAATGGTGTTGTTGGCATACAAACCTCCCGTTATTATAATTTTTTTCTTCAACGATCACGAACTTGGTTGGAACGAAATTATTCATTGCACGGCGCACGACTCCTCTCATCAAGTTTACAATGTACTAAGTAATGCGATACCCGAACATATCTTTTTTAGAGACATAAAACCGCGAATATAAGTTCAGCCAAAATCTCAGAATATGAAATGATACGACACTCCTGCGGGCAAGATGCCCTACCTGCTGCAGGCCGATGCAAGCGCGCTTTCGGGCCTGCTCGACACCATCGACAAGAAAATCGAGGTCGTGAACCGCATGACGCACCTCTCGCCGGTACGAACCTACCGAACGCAGGTGGCTTCTGCTGTGGCGATTGAAACCGAGTTCCAGATTCTGAACACCCTGCTTTCCGACAAGACCGCTCTATAAAAAAGTGGCAGTGCTGAAATGTGCTGAGATGTCCGTGCACAACCGTCAGTAATATTTTCTTTAGAGATAAACAGGCTGACCTGAACTTCATCAAGGCAGCACGCGAAGCAGCAGCAATGATCAATTTAGCCCCCCTGCAGAGAGAGCTGAACAAGCTGCTTGCAAGAGTGGCACAGCCAAGAACCACACCAGGAAACGCTGAGCCCTAGATCGGCCGAGTCATAAATATCATGTACAATCCGCCCAGGTCCATTGATCTTGGCCGGAGGATTTTCACTGCCTCGATACGCGACCATTTCACGTCCAGGAAATGTGTTGCAAAAGTGACCGGGATTACAGTATCTTACGGGATACAGTATCGTATGCATGAAATAATCACAATAAAGGCCACTGCCGGTTTTGATCGCTGGCTTAAGGCATTAAAAAACGTGCAGGCTCGCGCAAAAGTTGTAGCACGAATCAAGAGTGCTGGAAAGGGAAATTTCGGAGATTGCAAGCCAGTCGGGGATGGTGTTTCAGAAATGCGCATTCATGTCAATTCAGGGTACCGAATTTATTTCATGCAGCACGGCTTAACGATGTATATCCTGCTCATTGGGGGAAATAAGGCAACACAACAACAAGACATTACACGCGCAAAAGAACTTGCCCGTGAAATTAAGGAAGGAAACTATGAGCACAGTGACAATTCGGGATTTTGACCCGGCCAATTATCTCGACAGCGATGAAGTGATTGTCGAATACCTCAAGGCAACAGCAGAAGACCCGAACCCTGAGGTATTTCTTGAGGCTTTGGGCGATGTTGCAAGGGCAAAGGGTATGACTGAGATTGCAAAAAAAACAGGTCTTGGACGTGAAAGCTTGTATAAGGCTTTGCGTCCGGGAGGTCATCCACGCTACGAGACCGTGAAAGCTGTCCTCAAAGCAGTCGGCGTGGAAATGACATTCAAACAGGTTTCCTGAATAAGAGCCAGAAGGTTGTCGGCGGCGGTAGCGATTGAAACCGAGTTCCAGATTCTGAACACGCTGCTTGCCGATCAAAAGTGCTGCTGAGTTGTCCGTTCTCAACCATCAGTAATATCTTCTTAGAGACAAGCAGGCAGACCTGAACTTCATCAAAGCAGCACGCGAGGCAGCGGCAATGATCAATTCAGCTACACTGCAAACGGAGCTAAACAAGCAGCTGGCGCGCATTGCATTGCCGGATGATGATTTGATTGAGAAGATTGATAGGGAGCTGAGCAAGGGGAAGGTTGCGAGATTGCGGGCAGAGACGGTTATTTGAGGGTGAATGGCTGGCATACCGCAGACTCACAGAAACGCACTTTCACAGAAACGCGGAAATATGTGTCGTTTCAGAAAACGGATTTTATTCACTGCGAAGGCGAGCTCTTGCAGGTGCAAAGTCGCGTGGTTGTAAATAAAAAATGCCCGTCATCTTCGAAACGGCTATCCGGCTCGTTCTACCAATGCCGGGCATGGATGGTGACGCTCTTTGCCCTGAAGGTTACGGGGGCGGGGTCATCAATCTGTTCAGAGGCAGTCATCCGACTTTGCTTTTGACCTACGGGACGAAGACCAAGCGGAAGCCAATGTTGTTGTTCCAGCTCCCGCCACGAATCACTCGGAGGTCGCACTCTCCCTGATACTCCATGACGCCAAGCATACGCCGTTTGTATCGAGCGCTGGACATGTAGAGCGATTCAACACTTTCGGGTTTGCCTCTCTTCCCTGCTTGCCTGCTTTGAGACTTTATGTCCTGCTTGCCTTTACCGAAGAACAGTGCGAACAGGCTCAGTAACAGCGATATAAAACAGCTCAAGAATGACGTAACTATGAGCCAGATTCCGCTGGATGAAACTTCTGTACCCGAGAAAAACTTTATAACAATAACATAGATCACTGGTACAACAAAACTGAGAACAAGCAACCCTCTGGCCAGTTTGTCAGGCTGATTCGGCTGGTCAATACGTTCTGCTACAAAGGCTTTGTCAAGCTCTTCTTCACGTTTTGACAGAGGAGAGGATTGCTGAGGGGTAGATTCATCCATAATCAGGTTTGTTTGTATATGAACCCACGATTGATGCTCTTATTACACACCACAAGCTAACATTATACAGCAATACTTCTTACGAGCGCTGAGCCTAAATTTTAAGATGCAGGGGAATGCATTTACCACCAGCAAGCCGCACGCAATACATGCACAAAAGCCTCCGAGGGGTAGAGCGACCTGTCTGCGGTGAACATTCTCTTCTTGTGAACAGCAGGCAGGGCGCTCTGAACCCCTCGCCAGCAATGCGGCATAGGCAGGGCAGCTGGTGCAAAGGCTGGGTGGCAGTCAGGGAAGGCTTTTGGTGCTAACAGACAAAACTTTGAGGGGAAACAAGCAGTTTGCTTCTCTTGTTCCTTTTTTATAGACTGAAGTATTGCCTGCTGAATTATTTATTTTTATCTGCTTTTTTTTCTCTCTGTTCCGCAAAATTGACTCCCCTTCGAATCCAGAAAACTTCTGTCGAATATGTTCCACCATTGTTCCTTTTGTATTTTCATTTTCTCCTATTGCATTATTTTATAATAATATAGCCTGACACGCTAAAACCTGATATAGGGTTACAGCAGGCGAAACGATCATCCGAAACCGGAAGGAAGGGCCGGAACTGGGTGGTAACCAGAATTTAATCCCCAAAAACGTCAATTCATCTGCACGTTCCGCTGTAGCTTGCGTCGAAGATCCTGTTCAGCATCAAGAGACGCGATCATTTCCCCACCAGCATTCGTAAGACGTGCAAGATCAGGTCGGGGTAAAGCCCTCTGATCTAAAAAAACGAGAATGCTGTCATGCGCTCGAAGCAGTCGTTCAAGAATAATTGTTACAAGCTTCGCGGGCCTCTTTTCTCTGACACGTATTTCGCTGCACATCGCATGACAGAGCGTTTTCTGCAGTATGTTCAAATCGATGGTCAACACTAAAAAAGGTCAATCTGGTTTGCTCATCTTTGGATTCTCAACAAACTCTTCAGCAAAAGCATTGGCTTCAGCCTCTTTCTCTTTATCATCACAGAAACCATCCATTCCCTCCACAAAAAAGTCCTTTTTGTTATGCTTGATGATATGGGCCGCTTCGTGGAAAAAGGTGAACCAGAACATATCATTCCGATTCAACCGGTTTGAAAGCTGAATCAAGGGCTTGCCTTTCACCCATCGTGTTGAACCATGCAACGGTGCTTTTGGCAAACAGGGGGTAGAGACCACCTTTACACCGACTCTCCTGCATAGCTCCTGAAGTTCAGGAAACAAATCATCACCACCACTGATCACAAGCTTTTTTATCTCCAGCAAGGCATCCTCAAAAGCATTCCTGTCAAAATCAGCTCCCTGAATGGAATCAGCCTGTCGCTCTCCCTGCCGAAGCCATGCGGCAACAGCATAGGAATCCTTGCTGTTTTTTTCACTCATACGGCAGGCCATTGCATAAAGCTGCCTGTGATAGAACTTTTCATACACGGCAGGGCTTGCTACATTAAAAAAGGAGAGCAAAGCTTTACCAGCACTGACTGCGCCATTTTCAAAGCTTATCCAGCCAAGGTTTTTCATGGTAGTGCAGGGAAACCTTTTTGACCACTCTTTTGCCTGAAGCAATGTTTCAACTTCATCAATTTTTGCAAGCTCAAGGCGATAACGCCGTTCACGCTCGACCCAAAAATCCGCAGGTATGCCTACCACCCGCTCAAGCTGAAGGGCTGTTTCAGGAGTAATCTGCGCCTTACCTTGAATGATCTCGTTGATAGTCTTCTTCGGCCTACCCATCCGTTCTGCAAGTTCGGCCTGCGTCATACCGGTATACTCGATTTGTTCAGCAAGCGTGTCGCCCGGAGAGGACAACAGTTCGCGGCCTATTGCTATATCTTCTTTTGTCTTATACATGCTGTCCATTTTAATGGTAGTCTTCACCTATCGCCAAAATCACAATGCAGGTAATCAATATCCAATCAATCCCACCATCGGCTTTTCTGGGAACAGGATCATGATCGGGTATAAAGATAATGCGATGGTTTGGTGACAGGTCAATTGCCAACTCTCCCTGCCTGTTTCCCGTCAATTCATGACATCGGGCAGCAGAGATTGAACGCATACCCTCAAGATTGGCGACTGCAACAAGATCGTCCAAACGCTGCGACAGCTTTTTTGCCCTGTCACCGTAGTGTTTCTTGATAGCTGAGCGGCTCTCAACACTTTTTTCCAGCTTACGAGTGTGATAGCAAATTTGCATCTATAAAGTAACAAAATAGTACAGAATAATAAACAAGAATTAACCCTAAGGGTTAACAAATGTCTTCAAACACTAACAATCTAAGAAATTATTTAGTATAATAAAAGTATTTTTGTAACAAAAAATCGAGCTTTGAAAGGAGCGAAGGGACACAACTGACATCAGGGACTTTATGGAGAGAAGGAATGGGAGGGGCAAAAAAAAGCGGGGAAGCAACTCCCCGCTTGAAAACAATATGTGGTACAGCTTAACTTCTGAACTTCTTTTTGCTGCCTGTGAAGAAAGCTGTCTCTTTGCCTGCTGGTTTAAAAGGCTTTTTAAAAGGCTTTTTTATTCCATAAGGTGCTGATGATGCCTGACGTTCTTGATCTTCCATTTTTGAGAGCCTTAGCTGACGTCCACAAACCCTGACTTTTCTGAGTTCATGAAACACATCTTCCGGCATTCCCTGCGGAAGTTCAACGGTGCTGTAGGAATCGTTGATTGAAATCTGACCCACTGATTCGGGATCAAGACCAACCTCGTTCAGGATAGCGCCAAGAATATTGCCGGCTTTCACGCCATGGGTGCTGCCAACCTCTATACGGTACTTCTCCTTGCCCTCTTCACCGTAGGTCTCGTCCTTTTTTCTTCTTTTTGCTGGAGCGCGATCTCTGTCTGAACCACGATCCCTGTCAGAGCCGCGATCTCTGTCGAATCCTTCACGGTCATCACGTGACTTTTGTCTTTCGGGCTTGTTGGATAGAAGAAGTGGGGTTTCACCCTGAACCATGGAAGCAAGTGCAGCTGCAGCTTCAATTGCCGGAATATCATGCTCGTGACAGTATTGCTCGATGAGATTTGTAAAAAATCCAAGATCTTCAGCGGCAATGGTATCGGTGATTTTCTGATTGAACTTTGCCACTCTCTTGTTGTTGATAATTTCCGTTGAAGGAAGCTCCATCAACTCAATGCGGCTGTGAGTGGCTCTTTCAATAGCGTTAAGCATATTTTTCTCACGAGGAGAGACAAACAGAATGGCATCGCCAGCACGTCCGGCACGACCTGTACGCCCAATACGGTGCACATAGGATTCGGTATCGGAAGGAATATCGTAGTTGATAACATGGCTGATGCGCTCGACATCAAGTCCTCGTGCCGCCACATCGGTAGCAATAACAATACTCAATGCTCCGTTCTTCAACTGCTCAACGGTGCGTTCACGCTGATTCTGAGGCATATCGCCGTTAAGTGCAGCTGCGCCATAACCACGGGCCTGAAGTTTTTCGGCAAGTTCAAGCGTCATTGTTTTTGTACGCACAAAAATGAGCATACCGTCAAATGGCTCGACCTCAAGAATTCTGGTCAGAATGTCAATTTTGTGGCTTCCACCAACAATCCAGTAACGTTGACGAATGGTATCAACCGTTGTGGTTTTTGTCTGTATGGTAACTTCTGCTGGATTATTCAGATATTTTTGAGCAATACGGCGAATAACCGATGGCATTGTTGCTGAGAAAAGAGCAACCTGACGACCTTTCGGGGTCTGATCGAGGATCCATTCTACATCGTCGATAAATCCCATGCGAAGCATCTCATCAGCTTCATCAAGCACAAGGCATTTCAGCGAAGAGAGGTTGAGTGAGCCGCGCCGCATGTGATCCATGACTCGGCCAGGTGTACCAACAACCACATGAACACCACGTCTCAGCATACGGAGCTGGATACCGTAATCCTGTCCACCGTAAATAGGAATAACATGAAAACCCTTGAGATATTCAGCATAACGCTGAAATGCCTCGGCAACCTGTATGGCAAGCTCCCTTGTTGGGGCCAGCACAAGAGCCTGGGGTTCGGCTATATCAATATCAATATTTGAGAGTATCGGCATGGCAAAAGCCGCGGTCTTTCCGGTACCGGTTTGTGCCTGCCCAAGGACATCACGTCCCTGGAGAATAAGAGGAATGGTTTGAGCCTGGATCGGAGTTGGGGTTTCATAGCCAACCTCTTCAACGGCTCTCATAATAGGTTCCGCTAACTGAAGGCTGCGAAAATCCACCGGCAATAATTGCTGTTCTTTCATTTGTGTGTATTCTTTTCCAAATCATTGAGAAAAAAAGCCTCGTATGAGGCGGGAGTGGCAGCAATGCAGGAAAGAAAAAAATGAAGAAGAGTTCTCATCCACCGAAAACATCCGGGCAACTTCAGAAAATACCGAGCGCCATCGTTCCGTCACAAACACCGGGAAATTCAGGGGTCACTACGACCAAATATCCCTGCGTCCTTTCTTAGCATATTCACCACGCATTAAAAACGACAGCATAGTACGACTTTTTTTTGTTAAAGACGAATTTTAATTTATAGGTTTCTTCGCTTTGCACAGGATGAACATGGGGGGTAGGGTTTGGTGGACAGTGACTAAAATGATACAAGGGACTCAAAGGACTTATGGTTGGGATTGAGGGATATGGGATGAACTTTTTTGTTACCTTTATGCTATTTAGCCGAGTGTCTAAGCAAGAAAAGTTTCTGATGAACAGCTTCTCCCTCTTTTTTTATTCCCTCTTTTTTCCGGCAGTGCTTGGTGCAGCAAGAGTTTTCAGCCCTCTGCATCCCAAGCTTCGAACTTTTTTTCGGCTGCGTCACCACCTGTTTGAAGAACTGGAAAAAAAAATCATCCAACTCCCCCCTTCCGCGTTCAGGGTATGGATACATGCAGCCTCGGTAGGAGAATTTGAGCAGGCACGTCCAATAGTTGCTGCTCTGAAAGAAAAGCGATCGGATATCACCTTTTTTGTTTCATTTCTCTCTGATTCCGGATACAACGCAAGAAAAAACTTTCCTGATGCGGCGGCAGTCTTTTACCTGCCTGCTGATACCCTGGCCAATGCAAGAAAGCTTGTATCGCTGCTCAAACCTGATATCCTGCTGCTTATGCGCTACGACTTCTGGCCACACCATCTCCAGGAAGCAAAAAAATATGGTGCAAAGCTGATCCTTGCCGCTGCGGTACTTCAAGAGGGCTCTCGATATTTCAAGCCAGGAGTAAACAGTTTTTACCGGAGCATTTTTCACTTGTTCGACCAGATCTATACGGTATCATCAAAAGATACCCTTTCTTTCAGGCAGATATTCCAATGCCGGCAGGCTAAAAATGCGGGTGACCCACGCTTTGACCAGGTTTTGACGCGGAGCAAAAGTGTTTCAAGAGTTGATCACCTCAAGCCTTTCTTTGAAAACAAGAGGGTACTTGTTGCCGGAAGCGTCTGGGAGAAAGATATCGCTCTGCTTCTTCCGGCTTGGCAGAAGCTTGAAAATCGACCATCACTTATTCTGGTGCCTCATGAGGTAAATCCTGAAAAAATGGAGCGCCTCTACCAGGATCTTCAAAGCCGCGCTCTTGAGTTTGCAAGGGTATCAGCAATGAATAAAAATTTTGATCCTGAACGGGAAGTTCTTGTCATTGACCAGACAGGCTATCTTGTAGAACTTTATTCACTCGCTTCAATGGCCTATGTAGGAGGAGGATTCGGGGTTAATGTGCATAACACGCTTGAACCGGCAGTCTATGGGATTCCTGTGCTGTTCGGCCCCCGCTATCACAACTCTCCTGAAGCCGAAGAGCTTGTTGCTGCAGGCGGAGCAACAGTCATTCATGACGAGGCAACACTTTCAGCGACTTTGAAAGAGCTGATGACGAACAGCACAGAAAGAAAAAAAAGAGGAGAGATTGCCGGAAAATTCGTTCAAGAGAGAACTGGTGCTACTGCCGTAATAGCTGAAAGTATTGAAGCGCTCATTTGTGCTTTACCGATACAAGAAAAGCCCCTTCAATAAAGGGGCTTTTCGCATATTTTCTTTCTCAGTGTACCAGAGTAGTATCCGGAAGTGTAGTCTTGACAGGTGCAATTTTAGGCTGTACAAGAGGTCGCTTATGATACCGCTTTGACCAACCTTGTATGGTAAGCGCCTGAAAAGCCTGCTTGCCGGTTATGACTCCTGTGATTTTTAAATATTTTCCAGGAAATATATGCGTACCTGGTCGCACCTCGGTTTTGCTGATGTCAACCTGCCAGATACTCTTGTTAAAATCTCTGAGAACAAGAAGATGTTTATCCTTCAGATATTGAATGACCTTGCCGCCAAGCAGTCCTTTTTCAGTGTGCGTCCATCGATGTTCATTGGCGTATACCAGCTTGTTATAGACATGTACATTTTCTATAAGATAACGGTGGATAGACTTGCCAACATCTATTGTGTTAAAACCAACACTGAGCAAAAGGCTGGCCAGCAGGGCCCCGGCAATCACCCTTGTGGTAGCATACTGATACCCTTTTTTTGTATGCCGAAATCCGAAATAGGCCACAAGGGTAAAGAGAGCAAGAGTTGCCAGCCAGATATAGGGTATGCTTGCTACAATTTCGGCAATCAAGGGTCGCTCGGCGAGAAACAGGTTGATGTATTCATGATCTTCAATGAAATCATTATCAATGAAGACATAAATTGCTGTGGCCATTGCAATACTGCCAGTTACAACAGAGCTCACAGCAAGCAGCCAGAAGCCGAGCCGCTGGAGAACAAAGTGCCACCGTGGAATCGGCACGGCATTCCTTTTTTCGATCTCTTCAAGAATAGATTTTGAATGGTCCTTCGGCATAGTCGTTATAGCTAACCCTCTTCTAAATAACTTTTTATTTTTTTCTTCGCCCGATTGATCATGGTAGCAACAGTCCCCTGAGGTATCTGAAGAATATCTGATATTTCGTCATAGCGTTTTTCTTCAAAAAATTTCAAAACAATAACTTCACGACTTTTTGGATCAAGACGGTCAACAGCTGCCTGTATTGCCGCTGCAGTATGCATTTCTCCATTTTGAGCTGTGAGATCCAATTCATCCACAACTTTGTCAAACAGGAAAAAATCGCCTTCCCGCTCCAGAGGGGTCGGACCATTCTTTTCCTTTCGAAAAGAGCTGATTATTTCATTATGCGCGATTCTGTAGATCCACGATGAAAACTGCAGTGAATGATCGTAATCATTGAGATGGATGTATGTTTTGATAAATATCTCCTGAAGCAGATCCTGTGCTGTAGCAGAATCCCTGCATCCCAATCGGGTGATATACCTTAATAGAGGTGCTTCATAACGACGAACAATTGCCGCGAATGCCTGTTTATTGGCAAGAGTTTTTGTAACCAGTTCCTGATCGGTATACTTGAACTGCTCTTGATGTCGTGAAGTTTCGACCATAAACCTTGAAAAATCCTTGGTTTCCTGTTTCAATCCCTACGTAAGCTCTAAACCAGCTGACTATTTGCCACACCACAGAGATTAATCAAATCGAGGCTTTATTCCCTTGATATCATGGAAAGAGACAACGCCAAGGAGATAATCATTTTCATCAGTAACAGGAATAGCCCGGAAAGAGTAACGGAAAAACGTGTCAACCGCATCCTGAAGGGTATCATCCGGACTGAGGGTGATAAGACTATCGGTCATAATCTCGCCAAGCGTCTGCTCTGGTTCAGCGGCAATCAACTCCCTTAAATCGACAACACCCTGAAGAATATTTTCAGCATCAACAACATAAACATACATGATGACATCCATATCACCGGCAACTTCACGATAATTGTTGATGACATCCCTGACAACAGTATCATGAGAGCGCTTGATAACCTGCTGGGTAGAGTAGAGCATGATATTTTCATCATTCTGATCAATAATCTGCTGTACCCTCTCTTTATTTTCCTGATCAACAAACTCGATAATCTCATCGGCTTCCGAAGCTGGCAGTGCTGAAAGAATATCAGCAACCTGCGCAGGGCTCATGTCGTTGATCAGTTCGGCGGCCCGCTCTTTTTGCATTGACCGGATCAATTCCCGCTGAACCCTTGGCTCAACCTCCTCAAGAGTATCTGAAGCCAGTTCCGGTTCGATTTGATTGAATACCGCCATTCGCTGGCTGCCTTCAAGCTCTTCGAGAATATCGGCCAGATCGACGGGGTGGATGTCGTTGATATTTTCCTTGAGTACATTGAGTTTGACATTGCCTTCAAAACTGCCAATCGTATCAGGCAAGGGTTGTACATAGAGCCAAGAGATACTTGATCCTTCTTTGTTTTTGGCAAGATAATTGGCAAGATTTTTAAAACCCATCCGGCGGAGAATACGAAAGCGGTTGAAATCTACGTCAGTGACAAAAAGCCGGTCGTTCTGAAACAGAAGCTTGACATCATAGACCACTTCAACCTCATGGCCATCCATATCAAGAATCTTCTTGTCAAGGATGTAATCTTTCAGAAAAATATAGTTATCGAGGGGATTCAGTTCGTATCCTTCGGCGCTTGTGATTTCCGAAACAATTTCAGTGTTAGAGATCAAGGTGATTTTATCCCAAGGCAACAACAGAAGCGGGTCACCATAAGGCTGGTGAACCAGCAGGTGGGTCACTTCCGGGACTTTACCAGCGTTCTCCTGTATAACGAAATCTTTAAGCTTGCCGATTGAGCGTGTTTTCAGATAGACTCGGCGTCCGACAATTTCGGTCAGATAAAATTCACGATCAAGTATAGTAACCATGTTGTCGTGTTTGGGGTTTTATAAAACCGTGATGAATTTATAGATCATCAAAAGCACAAGTACAAAGAGGTATATCCTGAGAACCGCCAGAGAGAATTTGACGCCTTTCGACATTTCAATCTTTGGCTTTCCATAGCGCTGGTTGATCTCACGGATCTTGCTTCTGAACTGTTTGAGCATCCTCATAATCTGACCGCCTCAATTACTTGAAAAGATTTGGAAATAAGCCGCTGATACCATACATCGTGGAAAGTATGATAATTGCCACAACGATAATGGTAGTCACAATATTCTGGAAAAGCGTATTGGTATACTCTCCCATCGTCTTTTTATCGTTGAGTAGCAAGATCAAAAACACAAGAGCAGCAGGCAGTAACGTGACCGCAACAACCTGAACAAAAAGCGTGATGAGTACGAGCGGGGCTCCCGGTATAAGGGGAACAACACCAGCAGTTACCAGGGTAATGAAATAAGAGATATAGAACCAGGGCGTTTCCTTGACCTTGGTATTAAGCGAGTGGGCCCATCCGAATATTTCTCCAAACGCCCACGAGCTTGCCAGTGATATGCAGATGGCTCCTAGCAGACCAGCATCAAACAAACCAATGGCCATGAATGCACCAATATAATGATTGGTCTTCATGAGCATTTTTGCTGCGATGGCAGCATCATCAATTGGCACCCCTTTTAGAAGAGTTCCGGTGACAATGACAATGAAAATTGCAACAGCAACTGTGATGACTGCACCGACAAAGGTATCAACCTTACCCATTTTGATATCTTTTTCCTGCAAGCCTTTATCAACAACAGAGCTTTGCTGAAAAAACAGCATCCATGGTGCAATGGTCGTCCCGATATTGGCCATAAGCAGAAAAAACAAGTCGTTAGTGAGGCCTCCGGGAAGATTGGGAATCAATCCATTACTGGCGATGTCAGAAAGTGAAGGATTGACCATGAATGCTGCTGGAACATAGATCAGATTCAGCAGACAAAATCCAAGCACAATCTTTTCCCAGGTCCAGTAGCGCCCGTTCAGGACAATAATGCCCATGAGCAGTATAACCAGAATCACAGTTAACCATGCTGGAACTCCGAAAATGCTTAACGCTGCCGTCATGCCGACAAATTCAGTAACCAGCGTCAGCCAGTCCACAATCATCAGGTCAAGCAGTGAAAACCATCCCCAGAAAGCGCCAAAACTCTCAAAAATAGCCTCAGCATGCCCTCGTTTGGTCACTGCACCAAGCCGAACCGTCATCTCCTGAACGTAATAAGCAACAGGAAGGAGTAGTATCAGGAACCATATCAGGTGGTAACCATATTGAGCACCAGTCGCAGCATAGGTAGTAATACCGCCTGCATCATTGTCGGCAATCATCACCACAAGACCCGGCCCTGCAATCACCAGGTAGAGACGAACCGCTTTCCAAACTTTTTTAAACCGGTAGTAGAGAACGGAAAAAAAATCCATATCCGTTGAGTTGTACGTTGAAGAAACCCGGCATTGCGTCGTAAGAAGGAAGGACAGGCATAAAACACATAACTGTTTTTTTCAATGCCTGATAAAGAAGGGTGTATGCATTGAAAAAACGAATGCGGCTCGTTCATACTCACCATTCAATCTGGCGCAAATTTACAACTCTATGTTCACTTTACAAAGTCGTTTTTACAATCTCTGCAGCACATTAAAACAAAGAGTATACCATAGATGAGGTATTTTCCGTTATTCATTTGCAAACCCTTAAATTATTTATCTTTATTAGATGAACAGGCCAGGTGAATGGTTCCTGTAAGAGCAAGCCTGAACGTGAAAATGTTTTCATTGCAGAAAAAAAGAAAAATATCTTTCTGCTGCAGTCAGAATAACAGTGCTGCTCACCCGAACAACCGGAAGCATCACGCTAACAGAGGAAAAAGTTTACATGCAATTGTTGGTAGCTTCGAATCGCCCTTTTCTTAAGCTTTTATCGTTTCGTATTTTAATTGTTCTCGCCTACCAAATAATGGCGATCGTGGTAGGATGGCACATCTACGAGCTCACGCATGACACCCTTGCTCTTGGTTTGATTGGACTGGCTGAGGTCATACCTTACTTTTCGTGCGCGCTGTTTGCTGGCTATGCGATAGATCACTATTCACGACGCATGTTCGGTGTGCTTGCATGCCTTATGTTAGTTTTTAATGCGTTGACACTCACGGCTGTATCGGCAGGCTGGATCAGCGGCAACCCTTTGTTGTGCATTTATGGCTCCATTGCAGTTGGCGGGGTAGCACGCGCCTTTATCGGGCCATCGTACAGCGCCATGTTTGCCCTGATTTTACCTCGTGATCAATACGCGAAAGCCTCTGGAATAGGCAGTTCCGTTTTCCAGCTTGGTTTGGTTGCGGGGCCTGCGTTAGGAGGCATCCTGGTCGGATGGGCAGGAAAAACAGCTGGCTATAGCGTTGCAACCATTCTTTGTCTGGGAGCTGCACTGTCGCTGCTCTCACTTCGCATCGAGGAACCTCCTTCAGCAGAAAGCACACCAATCTTCACCAGCATCGCCGGAGGATTGCGATTTGTGTTCAGCAACCAGATTATCCTTGGCGCACAGTCGCTCGACATGTTTGCCGTGCTCTTCGGTGGCGCTGTCTCCATGCTGCCTGCATTCATTCACGATGTTTTTCACTATGGCCCGGAGGGTCTTGGCATTCTTCGTGCCGCTCCTGCCATCGGCGGCTTGATGACAGGCCTGTTACTGGCACGCCATCCTATCAATCTCCATGCCGGTCGATGGCTGATGGCCGCTGTAGCAGGGTTTGGCATCTGCATTATCTCCTTTGCCATATCGGCAAACTTCTGGATTGCAGGCCTGCTGTTGATACTGTCGGGAGTATGCGACGGGGTGTCGGTGGTCATGCGTACAACCATCATGCAACTGGTGACACCCGATGCCATGCGCGGTCGGGTTTCCGCTATAAACGGCATTTTTATTGGATCATCCAATGAACTTGGTGCTTTTGAGTCTGGTATTGCAGCACGATTGATGGGGCTCGTGCCATCAGTAATTTTTGGAGGAGTAATGACCATCGCTGTGGTTGCTGTAACGGCAAAACTGGCACCAAAACTTCGCCGGCTTGAGCTTCATCAACTCTATTGATAATACAAGCCCAAAAGCATTGGCGTACTCATAGCAATATTTAGTGAAAATTCTCAATAAAATTCCAAATATGTATTCACAATTGTTTACTTTTGAGTATGGAGAAGAGAATTGAATACCGAAAAAGAGAACAAAAAAACATAATAAACACCCATGGGACGAATCGCAAAAAAGCTTACCGACCTTATAGGTAACACTCCTTTGCTTGAACTTGGCAATTTCAATCTACAGCATCAAATTCAAGCCACAATTATCGCTAAACTTGAATACTTCAACCCCGGTGGAAGTGTCAAGGACCGTATCGGCATTTCCATGATAGAAGATGCTGAGAGAAAGGGATTGATCAATAAGGAGACGGTGATCATCGAACCGACAAGTGGCAATACCGGAATTGCACTGGCTTTTATTGCCGCAGCCAAAGGATACCGTCTTATTCTGGCTATGCCTGAAACTATGAGCCTCGAACGCAGGAACATGCTTAAAGCGCTGGGTGCTGAACTGGTGCTGACGCCAGGATCGGAAGGAATGCTTGGAGCAATAAGAACAGCTGATGAACTGAAATTACAATATCCCAACTCATTTATACCGCAGCAGTTTTTAAACCCTGCCAATCCTGAGATCCACCGCAAAACCACGGCTGAAGAGATATGGAAGGATACCGATGGAACAATTGATTTTTTTGTCAGCGGCGTAGGTACTGGCGGCACGATAACCGGTGTTGGCGAGGTACTCAAACAGCGGAACCCTGAGATAAAAATTGTTGCTGTTGAGCCGTTTGAATCGCCAGTTCTTTCCGGTGGCAAACCTGGGCCGCATAAAATTCAGGGTATCGGTCCCGGCTTTGTGCCTGAAATACTGAACACCGGGATTATTGATGAGATCATCAAGGTTCGAAATGAAGAGGCCATGCGCACCGGTCGAGAACTGGCTCGTACCGAAGGACTTATTGTCGGCATATCATCAGGAGCCGCAGTCTATGCCGCCCTGCAGCTTGCTTTAAAAGAAGAAAACGAGGGCAAACGTATTGTAGTCATCCTGCCGGATACCGGCGAACGTTACCTCTCGACACTGCTCTACCACTTTGATGATGAGCCAGTCAACTTTTAATGAAATTATTTACCGAACACCATTAAACCCATAGAAGAAACCATGTCAAACCCACAACAGGAACCCAACAGTCTGTTACAACGCAGTGTAACAACCACCGTAGCAAGAAATCTTGCAAATACCACAAAGACTCCTCCACAGATGATGTCCATAACCCCGAGATGGCTCTTGAAGCTTCTCCCGTGGGTTCATGTATCATCCGGCACCTACCGCGTCAACCGAACCAAGATTGAACTGCAGAAACCCGAACGTATCGGCATAGATTTTCATAGCGGCACCGCATCATTCAGGCCTGATGCATTGAAAAGCATTCCACTGTTTGCATCGTTTGATGATGAGATTATTTCAAGCATTGCCAAAAAATTTGTACTAGAAGAGGCCGAACTCGGCAACACCCTCATCCTTGAAGGTGAAGACCGTCACAAGATCTTCATCATTGCACATGGTCAGGTCGAGATTTTAAGCAAGGGACTGCATGGAGAGGATCTCCGCATCGCCCTGCTTTCTGAGGGAGAGTACTTTGGTGAGGAGGATCTTGTTTCTGAAAAACCTTCATCGGTTACCATCCGTACCATTACCCCCGGCTCTTTCTTCTCCCTTTCAAGTGTCGATATTGAAAAATTGTTCAAGGAATCTCCTGCTCTGAAAGCATCGTTTCAGAACACGGTTGAAGAGTACCTTAAAATACGCTCTACCGTCAACACTCACGGTGAAAAACACATTGACCTTGTTGCCGGATTTGCGGAAAATATCGAGATACCTGAAACTTATGTTGATTACTCGAACAAACCGCGCGAATACTCGCTGCAGGCCATACAGACCGTTGTGCGTGTCCATACCCGTGTTTCCGATCTCTACAATGAGCCCTACAACCAGATAGAGCAGCAGATGCGTCTGACGATCGAGGGTATCAAAGAGCGTCAGGAGTGGGAGTTTATCAACAACCGCGAGTTTGGTCTGCTTCACTCTGCTGATCCCGGCCAGCGCATCAGCACCCGCTACGGCACACCGACACCTGATGACCTTGACGATCTGTTAACCAAAGTGTGGAAAAAACCGGCATTCTTTATCGCTCATCCAAAAGCAATTGCTGCTTTCGAGCGCGAATGCACCTGGCGCGGCGTTCCTCCGCCAACCATCAATCTCTTCGGAACTCCTGTCCTGACGTGGCGTGGAGTACCGCTTATTCCGAGCGACAAACTTGAAATCAACAAGAACAACAAGTCAGGTCAAGGCACAACAAACATTATTCTGGTTCGTGTCGGTGAAAATGAGCAGGGTGTGGTTGGACTGCATCAGGCCGGAATCCCCGGTGAAATAAGCCCAAGCCTTTCTGCAAGGCTGATGGGACTCGACAAGCTTGGTGTTGCATCCTATCTCCTGACACTTTACTCGTCACTGGCTGTTCTGACCGATGATGCTCTTGCTATCCTTGAGAATGTGGAAGTGGGCTACTATCACGATTACGAACATCGCTTGTTAGGCACCAAAACGAAATAAAACTGCGACTAACTGCTATGGAGAGATAACCATGACTCAATTTTTGAAGCAGGTTGTCTCTCTCATGGATATACCATTGTACTCTTATGCCCAGAGAATATGAGCAACAGAACATGCCGGGAATCGAAAGTGAAACGCTGAACCCGGTGCTCATTGCACAGATCGCAAGCCGCCTGTTCAATGAACTGCCTGAAGCAGGAAGCGTCCCGAAATATGAAACCGATGCCGCAGGAGCACCTTCATCGCTTCAAGAGAGCATTAGCGATAAAACAGTTCTTGCTGGCGAACCTGGCAGAGTGAACTTCCCGACTGATCTGCAACAGCAGAACTTTCCACTGGAATCAGGCCTGCCTTATGTTTCCGAAACTGTTCCAGCACAACCGGAACATGATTTTTATTTTTTGCCCGGCAAGCCTGAAAAAAAAGAGGACCCGCTGGGACATCATGCCAACAAGCTGACCGAACAACAGAACTATTCAGAAAACACCAACGGCTCTTACGGTCTCGACCAGTTTATCCGCCGCACTCTGCCTCCTACACCGGAGAGTAGCGAAATATTTTCAGGTAATAACCAGGAAAACATCACACCGTTTTTCACTGCATTAAATGGAGGGTTACCAACTGAGGATGATTTCTCCTTTAAAGTACTCCTTGCTGCCGCTCAGGATCCGACTGAAGTTACAGGTGCTCATCCGGAAATAATCCCTCAGACTCCTTTCCCTGAAGCTTTTTCAGCCAATCAACTGCAGGAGCAGCATCCATCATCTCCGGCCTCAACCGGAGGCCCTGCTGAAGGGCAATGCTATGCTGCAAAACTCTATAGAACCTTTGAACAGGAGCAGGGCAGCCCGAATCTTGAGGCAGTTTTTCAGTCGCTGCGTGGTGGCACAACTGCTCCTGCCGGAGTACCTGAACTTCCCGGGAAAGCTCCTGCGCCGGTATGGCCGAAAGGGAGTCCAGAAACACTCGGCAGCGGCTCTTTGCCATTCAGTATGCCTGACGCTCCCAAAGAGCCCTATTACTTTTTGCGTGAGCCAAAAGCTCCGATACACCAGCCCGAAGGCTTTGACGTCCTCACCATACGCAAGGACTTTCCTGTCCTTCACCAGAAGATTCACGGCAAGCAGCTTGTCTGGTTCGACAATGCTGCAACAACACAGAAGCCGCTCAGCGTCATCAACGCGGTAGCTCACTTTTACGCCAACGACAACTCGAACATCCATCGCGGTGCACACACCCTTGCTGCCCGTGCCACTGATGCCTATGAAGGTGCCCGTGAAAAAATCAGGCAGTTCATCGGTGCCGGGTCAGCATCGGAAATTATCTATGTGAGAGGGACTACCGAAGGTGTCAACCTTGTAGCCCAGACCTGGGGACGGAAGTTCATACAGCCGGGTGACGAGATTGTGCTCTCCATCCTTGAACACCATGCCAATATTGTGCCCTGGCAGATGGTTGCACAGGAAAAAGGCGCTCGCATAAAGGTTGTTCCAGTCAATGACCGGGGCGAAATCATCATAGAAGAGTACACCAAACTGCTCGGACCACGCACAAAGTTTGTGTCGCTGACCCAGGCATCGAACGGTCTCGGGACTATTCTTCCCGTCAGGGAGATGATACAGCTGGCCAAGCGCTTTGACGCAAAGGTGCTCATCGATGGGGCACAGTCGGTTGCCCATATACCAGTCAATGTGCAGGATCTTGATGCTGATTTCTTTGTCTTTTCAGGGCACAAGATCTTTGCTCCAACCGGTATTGGTGTGGTCTACGGCAAACGGGAACTGCTTGAGATTATGCCTCCTTGGCAGGGTGGCGGCAACATGATTCAGGATGTGCGCTTTGAGGAGACCATCTACAATGAGCCACCGGCAAAATTTGAAGCGGGAACTCCTTCGATCGGTGACGCAATAGGGCTTGGAGCAGCGCTTGACTATGTCCGTAAAATCGGGCTTGACAACATCGCCCGTTACGAGCATGAGCTGACTGAGTATGCTACGGAAAAACTCATCAGGATTCCGGGACTCCGCATCATCGGCACGGCACGAAACAAGGTTGGAGTGGTCTCGTTTGTGCTCAACAAGCTCCCCAACGAAGAGGTAGGCAAACTGCTTGACCGCGAAGGCATTGCAGTCCGAACCGGTCACCACTGCTCGCAGCCATCACTGCGCAGGTTCGGTGTTGAAGGCACCATACGTCCGTCGCTTGCTTTCTACAATACCAGGGATGAGATCGATCGACTGGCCGAGGTGGTCAACCACATTCAGCGGCGATAAACAAGAGTCATTGCAGACCCAGAAAACAAAGGAGCCATCTCAAGAAAAGGGATGGCTTCTTCGTTACTAACAACTTGAAGAGAGGCAGTTACCTCATCAGAGGTGAGGCGATGACAAGATTCGAACTTGTGAAAAAGAGTTTTGCAGACCCTTGGCTTAACCACTCACCCACATCGCCTTAAAAAAAACATCCGGGCGCCACTGAAGATTAGATGCACACACACACCCGTAAAGCCCCCACATGACTTTACAATTGACGCCCGAATGCCCGGAGAAAGAACCCTTAGAAGCTAACTGTCGCCCAGAGCTCTGAACGAAGACGACTCGTATTCAGATCGGCAACAGCACCACCAACATGATCACTTGTTGTCAGGTAACGCAAAGTCGGCTGAATAGTCAAACTTCCTTTGGCTGCCTGATATACCTTGAACTGGTACTGTGCCCAGACAAATTGGTTGGTATATTCATGACTTGTAGCTGCTGAGTTATCAGTCGTTTTGTTGTAGTCATACCATGCAAGGAATGGACCATACTCAGCTTTAACTCTTAAGAGATAACCGGTGTAATCGACATTAGCATTCGCATAGGCATAGATGCTGCTTGATGGAGTGGTACCTTTACCAATATTATATAAGCCGCTGAAACCAAGTTTCAGATCACCTGCAGGAACCCCAACATTGGCTCCAAAAGTTACCGGCCTGATACCCTGATGAAAAGGTGTTCCATAGCTAGCACTGGTTGGTGAGAACGTTTGCTGAGAAACAGAATCAAACTTGGTTATTGCGGTAAGAACTTCCGGCTCAATGGTAACGTTTCCGATAGTGGTTTTGTAGCTGGCGACAAAAGCATAGCCATCGTTCAGGAGACCGTCACCGGTACCAGCAGTGTCACTTGCAGAGATATTATCAAATACCCCAACTACCACATTCAAGTCACCATTGCCGATTTTTGTACCCCAGTTTGCACCAAAAAGCCTGTCATTCTGGAAGGTCGTTGTTGGAATGTCAAGCGGATTTTTTGGATAGAGTGTCAGATCAAAAATAGGATTATTTGTCGAATTGAGCGGAAGGCGTCCAACAAGATAGTGACTGTCTCCATAAAAACGGCCAAAATAGAGCTGGGAAGCACCAAGAGTGTATACTTCAGAATTGCCATATCCTACAGTTTGCCATCCGCCTCCACCACCAAGTGCCACTGTACCACTCTTCGTGAAGTTAGGCGCTTCATTGGTAAGCTGTGCTTTAAAAATATAACCATCGCCAAGATCAGCTGACGCATTCAAGCGAACCCTGTACTGGGAATAAAAATCGTCTTTAGCTTGATTGGCAGCTTCATTAGATGTCTCTCTGACCCGGACAGCGGCATCGCCGCTGAATGTCAACTCAGCCGAAGCCGGTGACGCATAAGAGAGAACTGCAAGCATTGCAGCAAGTGATAACATCTTTTTCATTAACTTTTTCTCCTTTTTATTTGTTGTTGTGTGTTGTTGTATTACAGAACACGTAAAAATAATTCATAAAAAAAGCCGGCTCTGAGAGTGACGGCCGGTTTAGAAATAGTAGCTCCAAAAAAAACTGGGCAGCTATGGCTCTAATCCTGGATTCGGCATGTCAGCTTTCAACAAGAGACAACAACAGCTTGAAGAGATGCAGAAAACGCCATTAAAGGATAAGCCTTGAGAGTTCATTCGAGTATTATTTAATTAACAATCGTTAACAATGAGCTAATTATCTTCCTTATTAACAAGCATATACCATAAATATACCCTTAATATGGTAGAGAGGGGCTTCCTTATTTCACTCTAAATACTTCCATAAGTTTCAGGAAAAGCGCCATGCTCGATGGATGTTTGCCCACTTTGCATCTCTCTCTGAAATAATGGTGTTCACATCCTCTTCCTGGAGGTGGATGAAACGGCTTTGCCCGAAAAGATAGTCTCGAAGTGAGGAGAACTCACCGGGGTTATGGTTAAGAGTGAATTTACCATCTGAGAATTCCGCTAGATACCAGAGACCGCAGTCAACCGCGTTTTTTGCCAAAGCGATGGTTTCAGCAGTTTCGTAGCCCCAGCCAACAGGGCATGGTGCAAAGACATGGATATAGGATGTGCCCTCGACTCTACTTGCATATTCGAGCTTTCGGAGATAATCCATTGGATAGCCAACACTTGCTGTAGCCGCATAGTCGATTCCATGAGCCGCCACGATTTCAAACATCGGTTTTTTCTGAGTGAACGCTCCACGCAGACGTTTGCCGGCGGGGGAGGTTGTTGTTCGCGCCCCAAGGGGAGTGAGTCCGCTTTTCTGAACACCAGTGTTCATATATGCTTCATTATCGTAGCAGATGTAGATGATTTTGTCGTGACGGTCTATAGCTCCGGAGAGGGCCTGAAGCCCAATGTCGGCAGTACCGCCATCACCGGCAAAACCAACGGCATGAAAATCTTTAATGCCAAGCGCGCGCGCACCGGCAGCTACACCTGAAAGCATGGATGCCGTTCCTGGAAAGGTTGAAATAATCGCATTACAGGTAAATGCCATCTGGGGAAAAATAAAACTGACTGCAGACATGCACCCTGCTGGCACAACAGCGTAAGAGCGTTCACCAAGGACTTTCAAGGCGAGACGCAGGGCAAGGCTTCCCCCGCATCCGGGACACGCCTTGTGGCCATAAAAATATTCACGATCACTTAACTCGCGAATTGAGATCTTCTTTTCTGTACGATTTCCCATTGATTCAATACTCCCTGAACTCTTCAGATAAATTCTACACTTTCTCCATCGTCGGTACTCTTCATGCGCTCAAAGATCTGCTCAATATCTGCGGCGGCAATATCTTTTCCTCCCAGACCTCCAATGAAGTTACGCAGCCGGGGCGGTACAACCTTCGTCCGCATCAAAGCTGAATTAACATTGGTAAACACGGTTCCTTCGAAGCCAAAAGAGATGTCCTTTTCAAGCACTCCGACCGCTTTTGAACCGGCAAGAGCTTTCCTGATTTCCGCATCGGGAAAGGGCCGCATGTAACGAATTCGCACAAATCCCACCCGTTCTCCAAGAGAGCGAAGCTTCTCGATAACCGGTCTGACTGTTCCGGCCACACTGCCAAGGGTAACGAGAATAAATTCCGCATCATTACAGTGCATGGTTTCGAGCAACCCCGGATAGTGTCGTCCAAAAAACTGCCGGAATCGTGCCTCAACCTCATCAATCACCGTTACTGCTGCCATCATGGCGAGGTGCTGTAACTGCTTGAATGACTGGTTAAATGCCGGGCCTGCCGTAAAGCCGAGACTCATCGGATGATCAAGATCCATTTTGTTTGTTGTCTGAAACGGAGGCAGAAAGGCATCGACATCCTGCTGTGCCGGCAGACTAACCAGCTCATAGGTGTGTGTAATGACAAATCCGTCAAGATTGATCATCATGGGAGTGAGCACATCGGGATGTTCGGCAATGGCATAGGCCTGGATGATCAGGTCAAATGACTCCTGTGCATCCTCTGCATAGGCCTGTATCCAACCGCAATCGAGAAGAGAGAGAGAGTCGCGCTGATCGCCATAGATATTCCATGGCAGAGCAAGAGAGCGATTTGCATTCATCATCACCACAGGAAAACGGCCGCCGCTTGCATAGTGCAGACATTCAGCCATATAGAGAAGCCCCTGCGATGAAGAGGCGGTAAAGGTGCGAGCCCCGACGGCACTGGCACCGATACAGGCGGAGAGGGCAGAGTGCTCGGACTCGACATGCAGATATTCCGCCTTGAGGGATTGCTCTTCGACCATTTCAGCCAGCCTCTCGATCACCGTGGTTTGAGGCGTTATGGGGTATGCAGCAATGACATGGGGACGCGCAAGGCGAACAGCTGCTGCTACGGCCTCATTGCCAGACAGAAAAGCTTTTTGCTCAAGCATCATAATCCCTCTTTCTCCATAGTGACAGCTTTCTGCCGACACTCCCTTGCACAAATTCCACACCCTTTGCAATAGTCATAATCAATCTCCAGCCCGCCCTGTTTGCTGCTGTGAATAACGCCGTCCGGGCAAAGCAGCCAGCAAATCAGGCATTTGGAGCATCTCAGCGCATCAATGATAGGACGATGGCTCCGCCATGAGGCATTTGTTTCGACCAGATGACCTGAAGGAAAGGCGGTACCTACAGGATATTCTGCCAGATCTTTTGGCGGCTTGAATGAGTTCTGCCGAATAGGATGGTTCATCTGAGTTTTCCTCCGCAAGTGATGTATGTATGTTCGAGCAACACCGCATTCTTCCCGGCTATTGTACCTTTCATCTCCTGCTCTACTGCTGCGAACAGTGAGTGAAGTTTGACGACGTCACTCACTGCAGCCAAAGCACCCAACATGGCTGTATTGGTAATCGGGCGGCCAAGATATTGTTGTGCCAGAAGAGTGGCATTAACCAGAACTGTACGGATATTATCAGGGAAAAAGATCTGCAAATCATTACGCGTTGTATTGACCAGAAGCAATCCTCCAGCCCTCAAGCCATTCACTGCCTGGGCATCGAGCAAGGTATCATCAAGAATAACAACGACATCACACTGGGTAATGATACTGCGATCAGCAATTTTGCGATCATCTATGCGTGTAAAGCCAAGGACAGGTGATCCCCTGCGTTCAGGTCCAAATGATGGATAAGCAAGGGCATAACGATGCTCAAAAAGTGTAGCCGCAATACCCAGCAAGCGTGCTGCCGTAAAAGCACCCTGGCCACCTCGTCCGTGAAAGCGGATCTCAACCATTGTTGAAGCTCCCGGCTAGCGAGCGTAATGTCAACAAACGCTCTCCGGCGGCGTTGAGGGTTTCAGGCTGTTTGGCAAAATGAAACCTTATCAGATGGTGAACCGGCTCACGAAAAAAACTTGATCCCGGCACTGCTGCCACTCCAACCTTGCGTGCCAGCCATTCACAGAATGAAACATCGTCGGTTACGCCAAACTCGCTAACATCAACCATCACATAGTAGGCCCCCTGAGGTCTTGTATAGGAGAGTTCAGCGTGATCAAGCCAGTCGAGAAAAATATCTCTTTTTGAGGTGTAACTAACCCTGAGCTGATTGTAATAAGAGTCGGGAAACTCAAGCCCAGTTACCGCTGCCTCCTGCAGAGGAGCTGCTGCACCTACCGTCAAAAAGTCGTGCACCTTACGAATTGCATCAATAATGTGAGGGGCAGCTACCACAGTACCAAGGCGCCATCCGGTAATCGAATAGGTTTTTGAAAGCGAACTGCAGGTTATTGTCCGTTCAAACATGCCAGGCAAGGTTGCTATGCTTATGTGTTTGTGCGGGGCGTAAACGATATGCTCATAAACCTCGTCTGTAATGACAAACGCGTCAAATTCACAGGCAAGCGCAGCAATGAGTTCCAGTTCACTCTTTGTAAACACCTTGCCCGTCGGGTTGCCGGGATTGCATAAAATCAATGCTTTTGGGCGATGCTGCTCGAAAGTGTGCCGCAGTTCAGCGGGGTCAAAGGAAAACTCCGGTGGCCGCAATGGCACATAGAGTGGAATCGCACCGGTAAGTATGGTGTCGGCAGTATAATTTTCATAGAAGGGCGAGAAGATCACAACCTTGTCGCCGGGATTGCAGGCGGTCATCATGGCAGCCATCATTGCCTCTGTACTGCCACAGGTGACAACCACGTTGGTTTCAGGATCAATGGGAATACCCATGAATCGTGATTGCTTGCGGGCAAAAGCAGTCCGGAAATTGGGTGCACCCCATGTCACGGCATATTGATGCGGCCCTTCCCTGCCTGCACGTTCAGCTGCCGCAAGGAGCGCTTCCGGTGGGTTGAAATCGGGAAAGCCCTGAGAGAGATTGATAGCATCACTGGCGTTCGCCACACGGGTCATTCGCCGTATGATTGATTCCGTAAAATGGCTTGTGCGTTGACTTGTTTCAGGCACTTAAAAATCCTTGAAGGTTAACGTTGATTTTTATCACTCACTCTATTGATTGCTCAGATTCCCGCGCCTTTCGCTACCTCGTCTGTATCTCGTAGGTCCACAATCCTTTTAGCCTTATGAGTTGCACGTGGCAAGGTTCCGTTTGGCAGCACGTTGACCCGCCTCGGCTGAACTCCGGAGCGTTGCTTGATCTGCTCAATTACCAGTGTTGCAAGCTTCTCTCCCTCGGCCTCGTATCCTTCGATTGTTTCAACGTCAACATCAAACCTGAGGAGCCTGTGCTCGGTATAGACCGTAATCCGATATTCGCCTGTTAAACCCGGCAAACCCCTGACTACATATTCGATATCGCTTGGAAAGATATTGACACCGGAGACTATAATCATGTCGTCAATACGACCCTGCACGGTAAAGCGGGCATGGGTACGCCCACATGAGCATGTATCGCGGAACCGGGTAACAATGTCACCGGTACGGAATCGAATCATGGGACGGGCCTGCTTTTTAAGGGTGGTAAGTACCATTTCACCATGTTCACCATCGGGGACAGCTTCCTGCGTATCAGGATCGAGCACCTCAATCAGGATGTTATCTTCAGCAAGGTGCAAGCCGTTTTTTTCAGAACACATGCCGGCACAGGCGCCGAAGATATCAGAGAGTCCATAGAAGTCGAAAAGTTCTGCGCCCCACAGCTCTTCAATCGCAGAACGTGTGGCAGGAATTGAGCCTCCCGGCTCCCCTGCGACAATAATTTTACGGATAAAGAGGTCGCGCTTCGGGTCAATACTCTGTTTGAGTGCACTTTCTCCGAGATGCCAGGCATAGGAGGGTGTTGTCCAGGTGATGGTCGGTTTGAACTCTTTCATGATGTAGAGCAACCTGTCAGAAGGAACTGTTCCAGCCCAGATGCAGAGAGCGCCCAAATTCTGGGCTCCGATAACATCCGGCCCGCCGACAAACAGACTGAAGTTAAGTGCGTGCAGGTAGCGATCTTTCGGTCTCATACCGGCAGCCCAGAAGAGACGGGATTCGACATTCTGAAAATCATCGAAATCCTTTTTGGTAAAAGGGCTGAGAGTAGGAACACCGGTGGAACCGCTTGATGCGGATACAAAGACAATCTCCTCTTCCGGCACGGCAACCATATCCCCAAGATCAGGAGCTGCCAGCTGGCGATCCCGTTCAATTTTTTTATTGGTAAATGGAAATCGGGCAAGATCGTCAAGATGCCTGAGATGCAACGGTGTAACCCCGGCTTCATCAAATGCCTGGCGATAGTATGGCGAGCGCTGGTAAGCAAACTCAAGATGATCCTGCAGAAGCGAGAGTTGCAGTTGTTCCAGCTTTGGCCGGGGAAGGGTTTCGATCTCCTCCTCCCAGTATGTTCGTTTAGTCATGAGTTATTCCTTTTGAGCCCTCGGCTGTTTCTCATTGGGTTTATAAATTACGGCCTTCCGTAAAGAGCCTCTTGTAATAAAATCCACTGGTGTAGAGTGCTGCTGCCGGATTATGTCCGAGAACCCTGTCCTTGGTGATGAGCGTTGTCACCGGGGCATCAGAGTATTTGATAAACAGTGAATCGTGACCAACACACAGGCCGATGATGACATTCAAATCGGTTTTCTGATCATTCAGGAGCCGAGCCTGAAGGATTGGATTGCATAAAGATTCATGGCTCCCCTTCAGAATTTTAAGGTCATCACTGATGCTGATTTCACTTTTATCCACACTTCCGATTTTGCAGATAACGGAGTATGGCTCCAGTCCGTTAATTTTCAGAACCTTGACAAAAACTTTTGTCTCTTCTGCAAGGCCAATACAGGTTGCAAGACCAATTTTTTTCGCCCCGATTCGATTGGCAAATGCTATGATCTCCTCAACACGTGTCAGCTGACCATAGTAGGTGCCCTCAACCTCGGCAGATGCCCTTGCTATTGCTGCATCCTGACCTTCACCACGGTACTGCTCGGTTATTCCATCCAGCACTCCGGGCTCAATAGCTGCGGTCAGGCAAAAATCAGGAAATGTCCTGTCCTGACGGTAACAGTTCGGCACTCCGCAGTCCGAACAGGTAAGCTCTTTTTGCTCTGTATTTTTTGGTTTCTTCTTAGAGGGCATTGCTATCTTCTTTTTGTTGTTGGAGGCATTCATCATACAATCCTGCAGTGACCGGATAGCCGATTTCACGGACAGCATCAAGCATAGCATCAATATTTTCCAGAGGCGTTTCCGTTGGCAGACTGCAGCCGGAGGCAACAACAAATCCTTTCGGATTGTCATGAGCAGCGGCGACGCACTTATAGACCGCACGCCTTATCTCCTCAGGTGTACCCTGAAGCATGATGGCTGATGGATGGACATTGCCCATGAGCCGGACACGATGACCAATTGTATGTTTGGCATCAAGCAGGCTCGCATCGTTGTCAATTGAGAGGCAGTCAGCACCGGTATCAGCCATTTTATCCCAGATGAGACTTGTTTTGCCGCAGATATGAAGCGTTGCCGGACGGCCTTTTGAGTGAATGTAGTCCACAAGAGTTTTCAGGTAGGGAAAGCTGAACTCTGCAAACTGTTTGGGACTGATAACCGACGATGATGACATGGCATCAGTCAGACTCGGCGTGCCACCAGCATCAAATATGGCTTCAGCAAAGGCAAGTGCAGAGTCCAGTGAGAACTTGCAGAGTTGATGAACAGATGCGGGATCCTTCAGAACAAGACGTGAAAGAGTGACTGCCCCAACAAGAAATGAGGCGTTAGTGAAAGGGCATGTCAATGCGGCGGTAACAGGAACTTCATGACCGACCTCCTGCACGACCCGTTTAACTGCCTCGATATGCTCTGGCAAAACACCATCCCTACGGGGATCAACAGGCCGAAGAGTGGCAATTTCGGCAAGGTTTTGAATAGCGGGTTCACTGAGAAAGGCTGTTTCATCCTCCAGTACCCTTATGTTTGCACCCATGCCCTCGGCAATGGTATAAAGGTCAGTAAAGATCCGGATATTATCGTACCCAAAACGCCGGTAAGAGGCAATCTGGGCATCAGCCAGAATTTTACCATTGTTTCGAAGTGAGCCAACACTCACGCCCAGTACCCTTGCAGCTGTATTCCCAACAATCGGAACACATGGCAAGCGATCAACAGGAGCTCCTTGCCCATAAGCCTGGAGGCGCTGTATGGGAGAGAGTGAATCTTTTTGTGAGTACCGGATAGTCGCTGAATCATGCATGGATGGTATCCCGGAATATTTATTTCTATCATTATCAGTTCACAAAGACAAGAGCCAACGGCTTTTCAACGCACCCAGAAGAGCACACGGCGTTTGACAAAATCAAGCAGTGCCATTGCGGCAAAGGTGACCATGCCCGTATAGAGAATACCGGCAACCATTCTGGGATAGTCGGCATAATCGGCATAGTACTGCACAAACCGCCCAAGACCCTGATTTGCCCCGAAAAGCTCGGCAACAGTCAGCAGAATAAATGCCAAGGCAAGCCCTACGGCCATTCCTGAAAATATATTCGGCAACGCTGCAGGGAATACAACCCGTCGCATATACTCGAATCGACCAAAGCCAAGAATACCGGCATTATCACGATAATGAAGCGGTACTGAAGCAGCTCCGGCAGCGGCATTGACAAATACCGGCCAGAAGGCTCCAATAAAGACAACCAGTATTGCAGAGACCCTGAAGGTTGGCATCAGCGCAATGGCGTAGGGAATGTATACTGTTGGAGGAATTGGAGCGGCAACTTTGGCAAATGGATCAAATGCCCGGTGTATCCACCCGACTGAACCTGCCACGATGCCCCACAGCGCACCAAGAACAACTGCGAGCAGGTATCCAGGCACCAGAATAAGAAACGATGACCATGTCCCCTTCAAAAGTTCCGGCAAGGAGTCGAGAAGAGCTTTGAAGGTAACCGCAGGTGTGGGATAGAGTGATGTATTCGAGAGTGGCAGCATGGTGGTTGTGAGCTGCCAGCTGAGACCGAGCACAACAAACAAAAGCACACCTTCAAACCCTTTGAACCCTTTTTTGTGACTGGCGGAATAGTGTTGCTGTTCTGTCATATTAAAGCTCCCTCTCCAGAAACAACTGAACCGGCTTCAAGCTGACGCTCTATGTCTTCATGATAGAGGGCCGAAATCTGTTCCTCAAGTTTCCTGAACTCTGATGATTGAAAAAGGTCATAACGCTGACGCTGACCCTCAAAAGGTACCTTGATCTCGGCAATAACGCGACCGGGAGTTGTGCCCAGTACAATGACCCGATCACCAAGATAGAGCGCTTCTTCAACATCGTGAGTGACAAAAACAACTGTTCTGCCCGTAGTAGTGCTTCTGCAAAGCTGCACCAGGAGATCCTGAAGCCTGACCCTGTTGACAGGATCGAGTGCGCCAAACGGTTCATCCATGAGCAGTAGTGGTGAACCCAAGGCTAATGATCGCGCAATGGCTGCACGCTGGCGCATGCCACCGGAAATTTCATAGGGGTGTTTAAGCGCCATCCCCTGCAGGCCAACAAGATCAAGATACTCTTCAGCGATCTTCTTCCTTTCCGCTCTGGCAAGACCCTTTCGGGCCTTGTTAATCGCCAGTGCAAGATTATCCTGCAGATTCAGCCAGGGAAAGAGAGAGTAATCCTGGAAAACAACACCCCTCGTAATATTCGGCCCGGTAATGAGAGCCCCCTGATGTAATATTTTTCCGCTGACGGGCTTTTCCAGTCCGGCAAGCAAGCGCAGTAAACTTGTCTTGCCACAACCACTTGGCCCAAGCACAGCAATAAATTCACCTTCAGCAATAGTAAGATTGATATCTTTCAGAACCAATACAGCATCATAAGCAAACGATACCTGCTCAACAGAAAGCGCTATCCGTTTTATATCCACACTTCCTTTCCTGCCATTCACATCAAAAGTGCTCTCTGAGAGAGAGTTAATCCCGCTCATTGAATTGCTTTTTTAATTTTGCCCAGTATTGATCTTTAGGATTTTCGGCTATCAGGCTTTCCAGTGCTGATTTATAGTATGAGGTAACAATAAACGGTCTAATTTTTCCCTTTGACTCAACAAATTCGCTCTGCTGCATGGTTTTCCAAAACACTTCAACACCTTTGACATTGGGGTCAGAACTCTGATCAAGATGACCACCGTAATAGGCCTTTTCAATCACGGCAGGGTCAATTTTCAGGTATTGCTGAATAATGGCAACCGTCTCCTTTCTATTGGCCGGTATTTGAGTGAATTTTTCAGCACGAAGAATCGCCCTGATAAAATGCGGCCATATTTTTGCATCCTTGACCTGCTCATCAGCATTAATGGTCAACCTGCAGCACGGATGCCCAGGCTCAAGTTCATGAGAGCGCGCAACGATTTTAAGACCCATCTCCTCAGCCCTGACATCGTGAGGCCCCCATACAACACCGGCATCAACCTGTCCTGACTTGACAGCTTCCAGAACAGCCGGAGGATTTTTCAATTCAAATATCTGCACATCCTTGCGCCAGTCAATCCCTGCACGATGCAACGCAGCACGAAGCACTGCATCACCAGAAGCAAGACGAACCGTTGCAACTTTTTTACCTTTCAGATCTTTAACTGTCTTGATGATTGCACCCTTTTCCTGAGTCGTGATTATCGCAGCATCCTCGCCCATCACTCCACCGATGATCCGGAGATCTGCCCCTTTGGCTATATGAACCAGTGGTGCGGTCGTCCCAAACGCTCCGATATCAAGCTTTTTTGCACGAAGAGCGCTGATTCCGTCGGCTGAGTTGGCAAACTGAATCAACTCCACCTTAATACCTTCCTGATCAAAGAAGCCCTTCTCTTTTGCTACAAAAAATTTTGCATGACCAGTAACCGGCAGATAACCGACATTGACCGGAACCACTGGTGAAAGTGGCGGATATGTTTGGGCTGTTACATCTGAGAACAACAGCATAGCTGCACCTGCAACCATATATAAAGCTCTTCGAGAGTGCTGGCGCATGAGAGAAGAGAGCCTGGCATGTTTCATGAACAAGTTCATAGTTATAATTTTTTTAGTTTATGAAGAGAACCTTTCTGAAAGGAGGGTCGAGTTCTTCATAACCAGAGTGGGTTGTAATGCAGGCAATACGCCATAAAATCAAGATTTTCAAAATTTTATGGCTACAATATCCAACTTGTTGCGATCATTATAAATACCATAAAAAGGGTATTTTATATGCCACAAACAGGGCTGTTTTGGCAGAAATCAGGACGGAGAGTGCGGCTACCTCATCAAGAGTATGCAATATGCCGCTAATACGGGATTTATAATCTCTTTGTTCTTTGTGATATTGTGACGGTAACAAAAAGACATTATCACGAACCATATACTCCATAACCTTTAATTCATAACAGCCATGTCAAAAGCAACAACAGCAGCACCGGTCAATGCAGAAACCAAATCGGAAGTGAACGAAGAAGAGATCAGGCTTGCCGCATACTATCTGTGGGAAGAGAAAGGGAAAAAGCTCTGGTCAGACAAGGAAGACTGGTTTGAATCGGAGGAATATGCTAACAGTTGATCTTCCCTGTCATAGCCAAAATTAAAAGGCCATTCTTCAGGGGATGGCCTTCTTTGTTACATGCCTACCGGGTATAGCCTCATCAAGAAAATATACAATTTGAAGCAAAACTGCTGTTGACCCGCTAAAACAATGCTTTGCTTCAACGAACTGAGAGGTGGACTCACAATTTCTCCCACTCAAACCTGCTGATGTTTCTTGCCTTCGGGTCAAAGACAATGCCCATCAGATAGCGCTCGCCACTATATTTCCCGTAATATTTCATCTTCTTGATCTGCTCAAGCGGCTCCCCGTCGCACACCTTGAATTCAAAGAGAAAGGTTCTCCCCCCAGCCTTCAAGGTCAGGTCAACTCTCCCCTTGTTGCTGACATCCTCAGCGATGATCTCCACCCCGATACTGGCAAAACAGGCATAGAGCACGCTGGCATAAAAGCCCTCGTCCCTCTCAATATCATTGTTGGTAAAATTATTGTAAGCAATGCTTGCAAAAAGGCGCTTGATAACAGCTTCCAATCTTTCCACATCACCACTGTTTATGATAGCAAGCAGCTCACGGCGGATCGGTTCTTTCTCCGAACCACTTGTCATCGAACGCAAAATATAATTATTGAAACTGATCTGCACCTCCTTGTTGGGAAATCCCAACTCGTACACCACTCCCATCTCTTCCTGTATCAACCGCTTGATGGTCAAATAGCCAGTCTGAAACAGAATGGCCTCTATATCAAGATTTTCAATCTCAAAGCTGTTGACCAAACTTTTGTCAACGTTGATATTCAAAAAATCAGGAATGAAATAGCTGTTTTTTTTGATCAACTCAACCAGGAAACGCGGCGTACCGGTTTCAAACCAGTAATTGTCAAACACATAATGGTTCTTGATAAAAAGCAGAATATCATAAGGGTTATACACCCTGTCACCCAAAAAGTTATAGCCATTGTACCACCGTTTGACCTGCTCCATATCCACTCCCTCAAGATATGGGGCAAAAGAGGTCTCCAGATCAAGCTGGGTGTAACCACAAACATTGCCATAGTCAGGGTTCAGACTGATATCTTCGAGATTGTTCAAACCGCTGAAGAGCGACACTTTGAAAAATTTGCTCACCCCCGTAAGAAAGGCAAAACGCAGATACTCGTCGTTCTCCTTGATTTTTGCATAAAAGTCACGCATTCCATCGCGGATAATGAGAGCTTCAGGAATATGCTCAATATTGTCCAAAATCGGCTTGTCATACTCATCAACGAGAATGACCACCTTCTGATTAGACTTCTGAGCCGCTTTCTTGATTAATTCCGCGAAACATTGGTTTGGATCCTCTTTCTCATCACAGAGAATATTAAGCCGTTCCTGATTATCCTTGAGGATATAGAAGAGGTTTTTGCGAAGGCCTATCTCTGCAGTGAATTCCACCGCTGAAACTGATCTTGATGACCGGATAGTTCACCTCCCAGTTCCATTGCTCCTCAATCAGAAGCCCCTGAAAAAGCCCCCGTTTTCCCTCAAAAATATTTTTCAGCAATATAGTCATACCACAGAGTGCCCAACAAACAATATTTTCATAGGACTCTCGGTTTGTCCATTGCGCCGGTCGAGGAAAAAAAAGTTGCACTTGATTTTATTATCTTCCTGATATAGGATACAATTGCTATGACATGACACTGGAACATGCGCAATCGTTTATTCAGAGAATGAAATCTGAGAGAGCGTTTAAGGTTCACGTTACATCAATGGAGGATATCCATGAACGGTTAGAATTCATCAATTCTGAGGGATATACTTGTACTGAAGAGGAGATAAAGCGAGCTGAGATTATGGCTCATTCTGACGTTGGACAACAGCGAGGCGGCTATTGGTTTGTGTTCTCTTATATTTCCCGTTACCGATTATGAATCAGAAGAGTGGTTCATTTCTGGTCTTTTTTCCAGGGAACTCTGTTGCTGCCAAACGATGCGATTGGCAGTAACAGGATGAAAAACAGGATGTCTCTAACAACTGGAACGATACCGATCTCCTCTTTCAGTCCGTACCATTGGGAAAGAAACTTGAAGCAGCCGCAGTCGTGATCGAGTCCTCTCATGACATTGTTTATCATGGCGGCAATAAAGATAACCATCATGCAGAGCATTACCGAGGAACTGAACCGCGAGAACAGGTCAATGAGAAGCATGGTACCGCACAGAAGTTCACAAAGGGAGAAAAGGAGCGCAATGGCGGAGATGAGAAAAGTGGGCAGAATCTGGTATTCTGCGATGATAAGAGCGAAAAACTTCAGATCCATGAGTTTTTCATATCCCGACATGATGAATAAAACACCGAGCATCAGCCTCAGTGCAGTGATTAAGGCTGATGGAAAGCCAATCTTGGTCATAGGTGTTTTTCAGGCAAGCTCATCCTTCCATTGGGAATCCTGCATGAGCCCATTCGATCAGACCGCCTGAAAAAACCCTGACATTTCTGTAACCATTTTTCATCAGTTTTTTAGCAACATGCCTGGCCATTCCGCAACTGGGCTCTTTACAATAGACCACAATAAGGGTTTCAATGGCTTTGTTATGCCTGAAATCAGGAAACTGCTCCTCAAACCTGCTGTCCGAAAGAGAAATGGCTCCGGTGATATGTGATTTGTAATAGACATACTCTGAACGTGCATCGACAAAACATGCCGAATGAGTGTCAAAAAGGGCTTTGGTGGCAGAGAGATCGAGTTCGCCGGATTCTTCTTTAGCAAGAGCTACAGATGCAGCTGCATGGAGTTGTGACAAGGAAGGCGAAATGCTTGAGAGTAATATGATAACCGTAGTGAACAGCTTTCTTCGTAATGGTTTTCCTGACTTGATGTGTAGTGGCATGGTTCTGTTCTGTGATTGTATAGCCTGAATTTACAATGTCTGTTCAATGGAATTGGCGGTTACCGCCATTACAGCACGTGCCCATGAAAATTTTGCTTTGGTTACCTCAAAATCAGAACCAGAGGTTTCTATGCTCGCTATACCTTTAATCAGAAAACCGGCGCCAGGACCAATATTTCCAGGAACCTTGCGGCTTCCCAAGGTAATCAATACCTGATTGTTAAAAGCAATGTTGGCTTCTGTATGATGCATGTACCCGACAGGAATCAATATGCGTTCAGCATCAGTAATTCGGATATAACTGTTCCAGGTATTGACCAGATGAGGTCCATCCTGTCCCAATGTTGCTATAGCAACCACTCCGTCGTGCTTTAATACTTCCGTTAATTTCTCTGGAATCATCTTTATACCTCTATTGTGTTGTATTAAAAAATACAATTCTGCTGATGCGTGTTCAACATTCTAAGGCTTTGATGTCAAATTATCAAGATTTGCTTTAATATCAAATTCAAAGCTGTGGAGCGTTATTCCCAAATCATTTGCCACCAGCTGGGCAGTGACTTGCGAGCATGATATCAGTGAACTGAGCACATAGGAGATAGGACTGGGATATTCATCTTTTCCGCCAAAACCACGTGCTGCATCAACCTTAATGATGTGCGGTGACCCTTCGGCAATGATCGTTTGGGTTGCTTCTGTACCGGCAGAATTGAGTTTGAAGGTTACTGAGGTATTCTTAGGTCGAATTACTGCTGCAATTTTCATTATTGACTCCTGATTAGAATATTGGTTATTTCAACAGTTTGTGTTGTCATGTTATGACCGATTACGGTTGATAATGTCTTGTGACACATGAGAGTTGATGTTAAATGATTATGAAAAGGGACTGAGTTTATCTTTAATGACAGTATGGAAACTCATCATTGTCTAACATACGAAGGCAATAACGCTAAATATTCAGAGAGCTCAAGCCGGAATACTGCAAATATACCTTAAATACGGCACGCTTAAACCTATCTCTTTTTCGTGAGAGTCAGGCGTTTTTATGACGCCTGAAACACATACCGTATTTAAGGTATATTTGCGGTATATACTTGTCCATCTGAAGATATTGATCGTTATTACTCATCATTACTCATCAAGAGCTGCTTATCACTACCCGATAACCAGCTTTTTTGCTTTATAAACAGGAATAAGGGGGAGAATTGACACAAAGAGGAGAAGTTGAGCATTTGAACGATATCGTTGCGAAATATCCTGAGGTTCCCCAGTTGATTATCCTGAAAACTGATGTACAGCGCCGTGGAGTTTTTTATACCGACTCAGCACTGTCGGTGCTGGATGAAAAGAAACATTCGATTACAGGAACCCATATTTTCGGGACGCGAGACGGGAAAATAGCTCCGCGTCCCGAGTCGCTTCTCCTTCGAGACGGTACATCAATCATCACAACACCAACTGCGATAGAGGATAATCCTTACGTGGTGGATTTGCTATACGGACAGCCTTACCTGTTTGATGGAGGAGAGCCCATTGAAGAGGTTGATTACTGGCCGGCTCCCGCCTTTTACGGTAAACTGACACGCTCCGGTATACCGATGCAGAAAATTGTCAGCGCCAGACCGCAACGGCTTGTTATCAACCCTCACCGCTATTGCACATTCTGGAATAATAGCAATGGATGTACGTTCTGCGATATTGTTGCACAGATCAAGAAAGGGAAAAAAGATCTCCAGATACAGGTAAGGCCAAAAGCTGACGAAATTGCAGAAATTGTGGCCGAGGCATTGAATGAACCGGGTCGTTACTCTGCGGTTTTTTTAACATCGGGTTCCGTCATCAATGGAACTGAGCCGTTTGACGAGGAAATCGACATCTATATCGAGGTATTCCAGGAGCTCGGGAAGTTGTTCCGCACAAAGAAATTCCCCAGCCAAATTATTGGTACGGCTTATTCAGAAGCGCAGCTGGAGCGTCTTTATCGTCAGACTGGGCTAATGAGTTACACCGCTGATATTGAAGTCCTGAACGAAGATCTTTTTAATATCCACTGCCCGGGAAAGGCTGAATGGATCGGGTACAAAGAGTGGAAGCGACGACTGGTTAACGCTGTGGATATTTTTGGACGCGGGTTTGTCAATACCGGACTTGTTGCAGGGATCGAGTTGACAACACCACATGGGTTCAAAACTGAAGACGAAGCGCTCAGCAGAACATTAGAGGAGGCAGAGGATCTGGCAAGTCAAGGAGTCAGCACGGTTTACATCGTCTGGTCGCCAAGGCCCGACACCGTGATCGGCAATCAGAAAAACGCTTCGCTCGACTACTATATCCGCCTTGCAAAGGGACTGCATGAGTTACGAGTGACCTATAAACTACCCATTATGTTTGATGACTATCGCCATTGCGGTAACCATCCTGACACTGATCTATCAAGGCTTTTACCGTTTTAAACAGGATCAAAAAAATGCCACTGACACTCCAGCCAATCATTCGACTGCTTCTGGACGATACCGGTACCACCAGGATAGTTGCCACAACCTCTGAGGATGGCTCACCCTATGCTGTCATCAGTCCGTTTCTTCATCTCAACCATGACGGGTTCTTCGTTCATCTTGAACTGCTGGAAACCTCGATCACCAATAGAAATCTGCTGAGAAATCTCTGGTTTGACAGAAAAGCAGCCATTAACCTGACCGGTAAAGATGGACGCAGTGTTCTGGTCAAAGGTGTTCCGGTTAAAGCCATCATCAGCGGCCCCATATTCAGCGAATACTATACCAAAGTTCGTCAAGCGTTTGGCGATGCTGATCTTTCCACTGTATGGCTCATCAAGCCTGTGGAGATCGTCAATGAAACCTATGCTGAACGAAAAATTGAGGAAGAGACTCAGTATCCCTTTTCTGTTCATCTTGACCGGTTGGTGAATAGAAAGAAATCAACACAAAAAAAGGATAGACCATGAAAAAAGTTACACAGAGTTACCTGCTGCTGGGAATAGTGCTGCCGATGTTGCTCGTAGGGATGATGTGCACACCAGAGCGATCGTTTGCCGAGGTTTCGGAAGTGCGTATTGCCAAGCAGTATGGACTTACCTATCTCCCGCTTATTATCATTGAAGAACAGAAATTGATTGAAAAGCATGCCCATAAAGCTGGACTTGGAGATGTGAAAGTTACCTGGCAGATATTTGGTGGTGGATCGGCAACCAACGATGCACTTATTTCAAATGCAGTTGATTTTTCAGCTAGCGGGGTGGCTCCGCTTATTATTCTATGGGCTAAGTCTTCAGGGCAATACAAGGGGCTTGCTGCCATAAGCAGCTCACCAATGTACCTTAATACGGTTAATCCTGAAGTCAAGTCAGTTAAGGATTTTACACAGAAAGATCGTATCGCTCTTCCTGCGGTCAAGGTCTCCATTCAGGCAATTGCTCTACAGATGGCGGCGGCCAAGGCCTTTGGAGAGAACAATTTTGCCAAGCTTGATCCCCTGACTGTTTCAATGAAACACCCTGATGCCATGACTGCCTTACTTTCTGAAGGTTCAGAGGTTACCGCCCACCTCACAACCCCACCCTACAGTTTCAGGGAGCTGAATAATCCACGGGTTCGAAAGCTTTTCAGCTCATACGATCTTGTTGGCGGCCAGCATACGCAGATTCTTATTGCTTCATCAAATACATTCCGTCAGAAAAATCCCCGAACTGTTGCTGTTGTCCTGAGTGCACTGGAAGATGCGGACCTCTTTATCAAGAAGAACAGAAAAGCTGCTGCGGAGCTTTATCTCAAATCGACAAATTCAAAAGAGAAACTTGAAGATATCCTGGCAGAACTCAACTCTGTGGAGGTTGGTTATTCAACAACCCCTCAGAAAATCACAAAGTTTTCAGATTTCATGTATAAAACCAAAACCATTGAGGTCAAACCTAAAAGCTGGAAAGAGCTTTTCTTTGATAACATTTACCAAAATCAGGGAAGTTGATGTCAATCGCTTCGATTGACAGTGCTGCTGAAGAGAACAAGGCAATCCTTTCAGTAGAGGATGTGACACTGGAATACCGGACTCGTCGGCATCTTGTCACGGCCATATTACATGCCAGTTTTAACTTGTTTGCAGGTGACCGCCTTGTACTCCTGGGGCCGTCGGGATGCGGAAAGTCTTCATTGCTAAAGGCTGTTGCAGGTCACTTGAGGCCAACTTCAGGCCGCATCATGTTGAACGGGAAACCAATCCGCAGTGCCGGCCCGGACAGGGTTATGGTTTTTCAGGAATTTGATCAGCTGCTGCCATGGAAAACCGTTCTTGGAAATGTTGCTTTTGCACTGACAGCAAGCGGCAATATGAAGCGAAAAGAAGCGGAGCTGGCGGCTACGCACTACCTTCATAAGGTTGGCTTGAACGGATTTCTTCATGCTTATCCGCATACGCTTTCCGGTGGAATGAAGCAACGGGTTGCCATTGCCCGATGTCTCAGTATGCGGCCTGAAATTATTTTAATGGATGAACCATTTGCCGCACTGGATGCTTTGACTCGTCAGAAAATGCAGGATCAGCTTCTTGAGCTCTGGCGGGATATAGGATTTTCCTTGTTATTTGTTACTCACTCAATTTCTGAGGCACTTTTGCTCGGAAACCGGATTTTGCTTGTTTCTCCTCACCCAGGTCAGATCAGGGCTGAAGTGACCGTCGATCCGAACGTTCTTGGTCGTGAAGGGGACTCGGGTTTTCGTGAGATTGCAGAGAGAATTCATAACACCCTGTTCCGTGATATTGCAGATTACAGCATATAAATAGAAAGTGATAAACCGATGCATGTTGAAAAATTACTGACAGCGAGTGACCTGATCCGGGAATTCAAGTTTGATAACCCTGATCCAACCACGGCCATCGAAGCAGCAAGGCCCTTGCCGTTGTGGCGAAAAATATGGGAAATCGATGCCGTGCGCAAGCTATTCCTTCTTGCCGTTATGGCTCTCGTCTGGCAGCTCTATGCAATAAAGCTTGGCAATACCCTGGTACTACCAAGTTTCACCGTTACCGTTCAGGCATTTTTTAATGCCTTAAAAAGCGGAGAACTCATTGCACGAAGCGCCGTGACCCTGAAAGTTCTTTCAATGGGGTACATTGGAGGGGTCACAGCAGCAGCAGTGCTTTCCATTTTCGCTATCGGTTCCCGCCTCGGCTCTGACCTGCTGGATACGCTGACTTCCATGTTTAATGTCCTGCCTGCGATTGCCCTGCTGCCATTGGCTTTGCTCTGGTTTGGACTAGGAACGCCAAGCATACTCTTTGTGCTTATTTACGCGGTTCTCTGGCCTATGGCTCTGAACACCCTCGCAGGGTTCTCTTCCATCAGCCCGACCTTAAAACTGGTTGGAAGAAATTATGGTCTCGGTGGCCTGCGCTATGTGTTTCTGATCCTTATTCCTGCTGCATTTCCCAGTATTGTAACAGGACTCAAAGTCAGCTGGGCTTTTGCCTGGAGGACACTTATCGCTGCTGAACTGGTTTTTGGTGTCAGCTCAGGATCGGGAGGATTGGGATGGTTCATTTATGAACGAAAAAATCAACTGGAAACAGCTGATGTGTTTGCAGGTCTCTTTACCGTTATCGTGATAGGAATTCTGTTCGAAAACGTCGTCTTTCGTCCCCTTGAACGCAACACAGTTTATCGGTGGGGAATGCGGTCATAACCTACTTTTTCTGAAGATATTTAACACAACAAAACCGTTATTTTATACGTAATTTACATATTGATTCACTCTAAAAGATATTACTATCCACTATCTTTAATTAATACAAATTAATTATCCGTACCCCTTCTTAGTCAACAAACCCCCCACTACACAATTAGCACATCAATAAATCTTCTGTTTAATGGCTTTTCGGTTATAGCATACCATATATAGGGTATTTTTATGGTATGTGGTTGAAATTCAAAACGTTATTGTTTTTATTCTGTTTAAGTTTTACATGCTCTAAGTGTGATCAACAAAACGATTATTGATTCTGCACTTGCGCAGCTGGAAGCTGGCGCTCATGGGGTGGTGATTGACCCGCTTTATTCATCATCACCGATTCTCTCAAAGGGCTAAACTTTATGGCGAGTATAACTAACTACTTGAATCCAAACAAAGGAACGTGTAAAATGTCGCAATTGAAAGATAAACTGTTTCAGGATCTCACAGACGCAGTCGTGAATCTTGATGAAGATAAAACCAGGGCAACTGCTCAACAGGTAATTACAGAAGGTATTGATGCATTTGAAGCCATTGATAAAGGGTTAACCCCGGGTATGGAAACCGTTAGCAGACTTTATGATGAACAAGAATATTTTGTGCCTGAACTTCTTGTGGCTGCTGACGCAGTATATGGTGGCCTTGAGGTTTTGCGCCCATATATCAAGGGTGAAAACAACGGGAAATTAGTCAAAATTGTGATCGGTGTTATTGAAGGGGATACCCATGATATTGGTAAAAACCTTGTCCGTATCATTCTTGAGACTGAGGGTTATGAAGTTATTGATGTGGGCCGTGATGTACCTCCAGACAGGTTTGTTGAAAAAGCAAAGGAAGTAGGTGCTGATGTCATAGCACTTTCGACCCTTATGACGACGACAATGGAGGGTATGGGTGAGGTTGTAGAACTTCTCAAGGCTGAAGGTATCCGTAATCGTTTCAAGGTAATCGTTGGCGGAGCGCCTCTTTCACAAGCATATTCTAATAAGATTGGAGCAGATGGATATGCTCCTAATGCCAAAAGTGCCGCTCGGCTGATCAAACGCCTTCTTACGGCTGAACCTGTTGTTGCATAATGATCAACCAAAAAGAGAGGTTACTTCGTGCTCTTCATGCTCTCCCTGTCGATCGGCTACCGGTAATATGTAGTAACCTGGTTCCTGCTGTCGATGGACCCTAAAGATTTGAATTGTAATGCTTAATAAAAAAGGAGTATAGACGCGATGGGTGAACAAAACCCTAAACAGCGCCTGTTAAACGTCCTGCATCAGGAGGTGGCTGATCGACCTCCCGTTGTTTGCATAGGAGGTATGATGAATGCCGCTATTGTTGATGTCATGAATACGACAGGGCATACCTTGCCCGATGCACATTTTGACGAGAACCTTATGGCTCTTTTGGCACAAGACGTTGCTCGTTATACAGGTTTCGAGAATATTGCCGTTCCATTTTGCATGACAGTAGAGGCAGAACTGCTTGGAAGCGAGATTGACTATGGTTCACTGGCGTGTGAACCTAAAATTTCAAAAGAAGCGTTTTCCTCGGTTGGAAATGTGAGCTTTCCTGAATTCAAAGGACTTCCAGATACCTGCCGGGCAAATACGGTCATTAAGGCGGTTAGAAAATTAAAAGATAAAAGGCTTGATGACCCAGTCATAGCAAGTATAACAGGACCTTTCACTACGGCAGCCTCATGGATTGACCCGATAACATTTATCAAGGAGATGCGAACGAATGGACTGGGCGCTCACCGTGTTTTAGAACATGTGACTGAAGTATTGGTCGAATTTGCTTCCGAGCTGGTACGCAATGGCGCTGATGTTATAGCACTCGGTGATCCTACGGCTACTGGAGAAATTTTAGGGCCATCTCACTTCAAGAATTTCGCCTTACCCTATCTTAATGAACTTATTGATCGTATTCATAAGCTGGGAGCCCCAGTGATTGTTCATATATGTGGTGATATAAAACCGATTGAGAAACAGATTATGAATATTCGAGGTGATGCCATCAGTACTGATGCCATGGTTAATCTCAAGGCTCTCAAGGAGGCTTACCCTGATTTGACAACAATGGGAAACCTCAGTACTTATCTGCTTGAATTTGGAAATCCGGAAAAAATTACTCAAGTAACCAGGCGCCTTCTTCATGATGGTATCGACATAATTTCGCCGGCTTGTGGTCTTTCTACGTCGACAACATTATCTAATATCAATGCCCTGACAGGGACAGTGAAGAAGAAGTCAAAAAAATAATGCCTACAGTCACCTTTTTACCTAAGCATGTTACCGTTGAAGTTGCATACGGTTCCGGGTTGCTTTCAGCAGCGCGAAGAGCGCATGTAAACATTGAGTCGCCTTGCAATGGAGGTGGCACTTGTGAAAAATGTAAGGTACGTATTCTTGCAGGTGAGGTTAACCCTGAATACTTATTGAATCATGCCAATGTTTTAACTGAAGTTGAGAAGCATAATGGTTGGCTTTTATCATGCCTGGTTGAAGTGACTTCTGATCTTTGTGTTGAAATATCTGAGCATAGTGATAGTGACAACCAGATCCTGAGTGAAGGGGTTACTCATCAACGCCAGTTACGCCCATGGGTTACGAAACATTTTGATGTTAACGACAACAAAACCCGGATATTATCCGGACACAACATCATTGCGGAAGAACCTGGCGATGTATTAGACATAATTTACGGTATTGCTGTAGATATCGGCACAACCACTATAGTCGTTTCACTTGTAAATTTGATTACCGGTGAAGAACTTGGAGTTGCATCTGCGATAAATCCACAAACTGTTTTTGGTCATGATGTACTCTCACGTATTAAGTTTGCAGGTGAAAATGACGGACTGAGAAAACTCCAGGAAGGTTTGATTGAAACACTCAACAAGTTAATCTTTGAACTTGCCGATAAACATTATGTAACGAGAGAACGAATTTATGAAGCTGTATTCAGTGGAAACACGACAATGCTTCATTTAGCTGTTGCGGCTAATCCTCGTTCCCTTGGCCGTTATCCCTATACCCCACTAATTCATGGCGGGACTTCTTTACCTGCAGTAAGCATTGGGCTACAAATTGCAGCCAATGGAGAAGTTTATCTGCCTCCAATTTTCGATGCCTTTGTTGGTGCGGATATAACATCTGGGGTTTTGGCAACAGCTCTCAACCAATTATCAGGAGTTACCCTTTTTGTCGATGTTGGTACAAATGGCGAGATGATCCTGGCTGTAAATGGCCAATTGCATGCTACGTCGACTGCAGCCGGACCAGCTTTCGAGGGAATGAATATTTCCTGTGGAATGCGTGCAGCCAATGGCGCAATTGATATGTTTAAAATTGATGATGATGGTGTCGTTGATATTCGCACTATCGGCCGATCAGAAGCTGCAGGAATTTGCGGCAGCGGGCTTATTGATATCGTTGGTGAACTTGTAATCAGTGGAGTAATCGATAAATCCGGTCGTTTTACCAAAAGCCGAGAAGATCTGCCCTATGAACTTAAGCACCGCCTTACTGAACGTGATGGCAAAACCCTCTTTGACCTTGGTAACAATGTCTATTTGAGCCAAAAGGATATTCGGCAGGTACAGCTCGCCAAGGGTGCAATTCGAGCAGGTATTGACGCCCTCATTCAGTTACGTGAGCTGAAGCCAAACGATGTGGACACAGTGCTGATTGCCGGTTCCTTTGGTTACCACCTCCGCCCTGAAAGTCTTATTAATCTTGGCCTGTTACCTGTTGCTTTTGCAGACAAGATCAAATATGTAGGCAATACATCAAAGACAGGTGCTATTGCTTTTTTACTTGACCGTAATGCCCGAGAGGAGTTATTCCAGATAGTACAGAGTACGCCCACTATTGATCTGGCTCATTCCCCAAATTTCGATAAGATATTTGTAGATGCCCTTGCATTCCCTATGATAGACGACATTCGAGTTGCCGCATCCCTTTAACATTTTATACGGCATTTTGTATCCCGTAATGCGATTATTGATTTTTTTGTTATGCGGGAACAAGCTGGACTCCAATATGTAGTGGAGTATGGTTTGCAAGGTTATCTCTTACAGGGCATCTATCTTCAACTGTTTCAAGCCATTTTTTAATTGCAACAGGAGTCGCATCGGTATCAGGAATCAAGTGTACCCGAAGACTCTGAAAACCGGCACGGTCGTCAGAGGACAAGCCAAGAAGTCTGGCAGGATTGATATCTCCATCAACACTGATCTTCAGGGATTTAAGATCAATACCCTGCTCTCTGGCAACTAAATGCGCAACAACATTCAAGCATCCTGCAAAGCCTGCAAGCAAATACTCTACAGGATTTGCGATCAAGCTCGAAAACCACGTCAGCATCCTGCTTGAGGAGCTTGAAACGATGATGTGAATCAATGTTTGAAAAATGAACAAAAATGTCATCCCCCCCATCGGGATTGACGATAAAGCCGTAACCTTTTTTATCGTTAAACCATTTGACTTTACTTTGTGCCATAAGCTTATCCTGTTTTGGTATCTGTCGATCGAAAAGCAATTATTTCTTAACAGATAAAAATCCTCAATAAAAGCGAATTTCGAAATACCTCTAATACGGCATTTTATATCCCGTAATTCGATTATTGATTTTTGGTTCCGGCTCCCATATACCCTGTTTATGGTATTTTTACGGTATATGCTTGGAAACAGCAACAAGATTGAGCTTTATTCCCAATCAGACATTAAAAAATAAGAGATGGAGTAAACTGTGATTCATGACTGGATAAAAAAAATTACGCTTTCCGGTGTGCTTTTTCTCACTTCCGGACTGCCGGGAACTCTTGCGGAGGCTGCAGGCAATATTACTCTGCTGAATGTATCTTATGACCCCACGAGGGAACTTTATCAGAGTGAAAATGCGGCTTTTGCAAAATACTGGCTCCAGAAAACCGGGCAGACAGTAGTGATCAATCAGTCGCACGGCGGTTCGGGCAAACAGGCTCGTGCCATTATTGACGGACTTGAAGGCGATGTTGTGACACTCGCTCTTGCCAATGACATTGATGCCATCGCCGACAGCAAGCTTCTTGATCCCAACTGGCAGAAAAGATTGCCAAATAACAGCACTCCATATACCTCCACGATTGTGTTTGTTGTACGGAAGGGAAATCCGAAGCAGATCAAGAGCTGGGAAGACGTTGCAAAACCGGGCGTAGCAGTCATCACACCAAACCCGAAAACAGGAGGAGGAGCCCGGTGGGTCTACCTTGCAGCCTGGGGATACAAACAAAAACAGACAAATTCAACTGAGCAGGCAAAAAAATTTGTCAAGGCTTTATATAAAAATGTCCCTGTACTTGACACGGGCGCCCGGGGTTCAACCCTGACCTTTACACAGCGCGGGATTGGTGATGTGCTTCTGGCATGGGAAAATGAAGCTCACCTGATTCTTAAAGAGTTCGGATCGGATCAGTATGAAATTGTTTTGCCGCCTGTCAGTATTTTAGCCGAACCGCCAGTGGCTGTCGTTGATAAAAACGTTGATAAACATGGTACCCGCAAGGTGGCTGAAGCTTATCTGAACTTCCTCTACACACCGGAAGCACAGGATATCATCGCGAAAAACTCTTACCGGCCAAGAAACCCCGCTGCGCTAAAAAAATATGCGGCAAACTTCCCTGCCATCAAGCTCTTTACGCTGAAAGAAGTGTTCGGAAACTGGCGCAGTGCCCAGAAGATACATTTCAGCGATGGCGGAGTTTTCGATCAGATCACTACTCCCTGACATAAGGTTTAATTCAGAATGCGATTAAAGGAGAAAAGAACATGTCCCTCGCATTAGCAGGAACATTACATGCAGCATTGAGCCTGAATGAGATTGTGGCTAAATATCCAGATATACCCCGCCTGATCATCATCAAGACCGACGTGCAACGACGGGGTATTCATTATACAGAGAGGGCATTGAGTATTGTCGACCCGGCCATTCATCAGATACGCAGCCCTTATCTTTTCGGATCCCGCGATGGAGCAATAAAGCCGCTTCCGGAATCACTCTTATTGAGGGATGGTACCACGATTTTTGTTGATCCGACGCCACTGGAACAGAACCCATATCAGGTCGATCTTGTCGAGGGACGCCTGGCTTTGGTGGATAATGGTGAAGTGGTGGAGTTTGTACGACTCTGGGAAAAACCCCTTTACTACGATCAAAAGACCTCCTCGGGTATTCCGATGAGCCACATAGCAAGTGCCCGGCCACAGCGGCTCAATATTTTTCAGTCAAGCTATTGCCATTTCTGGGCTGAACAGAAAGGATGCCGTTTCTGTGATATCGTCAATCACAACAAACAGCAGAAACATGAACTTGGTGTTCCAGTGCGCCTCAAACCAGAGGATGTTTCTGAAACTATCAGGGAAGCATTGAAAGAGCCTGGTCGCTTTACAAATATCTGCCTCACTGCAGGTTCGGTACTTAAAGGCAAAGATCTCTTCGATCATGAGGTTGATTATTACATCGAAACACTGCTGGCCATCGGAGAAAACTTTGCAACGAAAAAATTTCCAAGTGAACTGATCTCCTCGGCGTTCAATGAAAAACAATTGATACGCCTCTATGAGCAGACAGGCATTATGAGCTATACCAGTGACCTCGAAGTTCTCAATGAAGAAAAATTCAATTGGATATGCCCCGGAAAGGCAGACACGTTGGGATACAATGAGTGGAAAAAGCGCTTGATCAGGGCAGTAGATATTTTTGGAAAAGGAAACGTTGGTACAGGTCTTGTCGGCGGTGTTGAGCTTGCCAAGCCCTACGGCTTCGGCAGTGAGGATGAAGCTCTCGAAGCGACATTTGAAGAGGCTGAATCGCTTGCAGTGAATGGCGTTACAACCTTTTTCATTGTGTGGGTACCAAGACCGGGCTCAGATTTTCGTGGTCAGCAGAATCCTTCTCTGGAATATTTCGTGCGGCTGGCCAGCGGCCTGCATCAGATCAGGGCAAAATACAGACTGTCAATTGATTTTAATGATTACAGACGATGCGGCAATCATCCTGATACAGATCTGTCAAGACTTCTGTGATCGAATTTGACAAAACTTATCGTCTTCAAAAAATGAGTTACAAAAAAACGTGGTAAAAGGAGATGCGGTATGAGTGTTCAACTGTCTGACGAGCTGGTTTCACTTCTGCACGATCGAGAGACCATCAAACTGCTGGCGACCACTGATGAATCCGGAACACCGCACGTCGTTGCAAAGGATTCCATACATATCGCTGAAGACGGCACCATACACTATCTGGAACATCTTGAATCCTCCAGAACAAATCACAACCTTGTCCGGGCAATCTGGTTTGATCGCAGGGTATCAATCGTAATCATTGGGACTCATCAAAGTTTCCAAATCAAAGGAAGGCCTCTCGAGGTGCACATTACCGGCCCTCTTTTTCAGAAACACTATGCAGAGGTTCGTCATCGTCTCGGAGATGTCGATCTATCAGGAGTCTGGGTTATCGAACCACTCGAAGTTATCAACGAAAATCCTGAAATCCGCAGGCAAGAAGAAGAGAAAAGACGGCCGTTTTTCCGCCATCTGGACCGGCTGGCCAAACCACTGAAGGGAATTTGATTGCAGGCTAACTCTTTTTAAACATTCATTGTGCCAAAAAAAACGATAAAAATATTCGACCGATTTCTGCTCCCTGTTGTGCTGCCGGGACTCCTCATCTTTCTGTGGGAGTATCTTGCCCATAAAGGGGTGATTCGATCGACCATTCTTCCTGCGCCGTCAGTAATCAGTGCTACTTTTTACGACATGGTTGTCTCAGGGGAGTTGTGGGGGCATCTGAAAACCAGTTTATGGCGCGTCTTTCAGGGATTTGCCCTGGGAAGTTCATTGGGATTGATTGCGGGCCTTCTGATTTCCGCTTCGCCACGGGTGGAAAGGTCACTGCTCCTGGTTACAGGAATTCTGCGACCAATTCCAATCATTGCATGGGTTCCAGTTTTGATACTGTGGATGGGAATCGATGAAGCATCAAAAGTCACCGTGATTTCCATTGGAACATTCTGGCCGGTGCTGCTCAATGTCATCCATGGAATTCGCAGCACAGACAGAAAACATATCGAGGTTGCTACCATGCTTGGGAAAAACCCTTCCTCAATCCTGATTCATGTAATACTTCCATCTGCTTTGCCATCCATATTCACGGGATTGCGCGTCGGAATAGGCATCGCATGGATGAGCGTCATAGGAGCAGAACTCATTGCTGCCTCTCAGGGCTTAGGTTATCTGATCGCCTATGCCCGCGAACTTTCTCAGGCAGACGTGATGCTTGTCGGTGTCGCATGCATTGGATTTACCGGATTGCTGATCGACATCCTTCTGCAGTGCATTGAAAAGCGACTGCTGTACTGGAATGTAAACCTGTCAGGAAAAGGATAAGAATATGACAGCTGCCGGTAAAGAGATGTTGCGAATTCGGAATGTGAGCAAGCGCTTTGAGCTTGATTCGGGATCAGTACTTGCGCTTGATAATGTCAGCATGGATGTCAAACCGGGCGAGTTTATCTCCATTGTCGGATCAAGTGGATGCGGCAAGAGCACCTTGTTACGACTGGTTATGGGGCTGGAGAGCTGCACATCCGGAAACATCGAGCTTGGAGAAACAAACATCAGCAAGCCTTCGGCAGAGCGGGGAATGGTATTCCAGGAATCCCGTCTGCTTCCCTGGAAAACGGTCGCTGAAAATATCGCCTTCGGGATTCCGAAAACCAATCCGAAAAAAGAACACAACGCTATTGTTAAGGAACATGTCGAACTGGTAGACCTTCATGGTTTTGAGCAGGCCCTTCCCTATCAGTTAAGCGGAGGAATGCAGCAGCGAGTAAGTATTGCCCGGGCTTTAGTGGGCAGACCAAATATCCTTCTGCTTGACGAACCTTTCGGCGCTCTTGATGCGTTGACCCGCATTCAGATGCAGCTGGAAATTCTGCGCATCTGGGAGACAGAACGCAAAACAATGATTTTAGTTACGCATGATATTGATGAAGCCATTTTTCTCGGAGATCGGGTCATCGTCATGTCCGCCCGACCGGGTAGCATCCGCAAGGTGATTCACATCAATCTCCCCCGTCCACGTGACCGATCAAGCACCGAATTCATGAATTACAGGCGCGACATATTCCAGGAATTTTTTGGCGAACAGCAGAAACCTTTTGTTTTTGAGATTTAATAAATTTAACAAGCAGGAGAAAAACAAGATGAAAAGAATAATTACAGCGATTGCCTTCCTAAGTATTTTTTTAAGTGCTGCTGCAGCCCGGGCTGCCACGGCCGAAAACAAGGAGGTACGCATCGGCTACCAGGCGGCCAGTACAATCATATTGCTCGGCAAGGCAAAGAAATTTTATGATGAAGAGTTTGCAAAAGCGGGCTACAAGGTCAATTACGGACTCTTCCTTTCTGGTCCGCCGATGATTGAAGCTTTTGCAGGTGACCGGCTTGATTTTATCCATACCGGCGATATGCCGCCGGTTAATGGGAGATCGGGAGGAATTGACTTGAAGGTTATCGCCAATGCAGGACTGGATCCTTCTCACAATGCAGTACTGGTAGCACCGGATTCTCCCATCAAGAGTCCAGTGGATCTCAAAGGAAAAAAAGTCGCTCTGCCTGTCGGTTCCAGTGCGCATCATTTTCTCTATCTACTGCTTGCCAAAAACGGGCTCAAAGTAACTGATGTCAGTCTCGTTAACCTCCCTGCTCCGGATCTTGCAACAGCCCTGGGCAACCATGAAGTTGATGCAATAGCAGTATGGGAGCCGTTCACCGCTAAACTCGAACTTGATAATAAAGCCAGGGTTCTGGCCGATTCCAAAGGCATTAAACGTGCTGTGAATGTTTATCTGACCCGTAATGCATTCGGTAAGGGGAACCCAAAACTTGTCCATATCTTCCTGAAGGCGACAAAACGCTCTATCGATTTCTACAAGAGCAATCCGAAAGAGGCCATTGCCGCCATTTCGCAGGAGAGCAAATTTCCTGAGGCTGTTGTATCCAAAATCATTCAGCGCTATAACTTCTCGCTTGCCATAAGCAAGGAGGATATCAATGCTCTTGGTCAGGTGAAGGACTTTTTACAGGAGACTAAAACCCTGCGAAAGGATTTTCCAATCAACGATCTGTTCGACCTGAGCTATCTGAAAAAATCAGGACTTTGATTGATGTGTACACTTGGCGTCATACCACACCACTATCTCTTCAAGACCCGGGATCTCTGGCAGAATTCCGGGCAGAACGAGGTGGTGGTTGAAAAGGGTGACTGTTTCCGATATATCGGTGTGCAGGGTCATGCTCACCCTAATGAAAAAGGTTTGAACAGCGGGATCAACAATGCAGGTTTAGCTGTGGCTATCACGTTTGTGGACAGGGTAACTTTAGAGGATGCCCTCGCCAGCAAAACCCCTCGCGGGGTGCTTGTTGAGGATATTTTAGGGCATTGCCGTACAATGGTTGAGGCTGTTCATCGATTCATCAGTTACTGGAACTCACCGCTTGTGGGTGGAAATATTGTTATTGCCACCCCTGAAGGTGGTGTGACTATTGAACAGTTACATCCCCTGTCGGCACTGGAATGGCATAGTGAACATCCGGTGGTGCGTACCAATCATTTTGTCAACCTGAATGCTGATATTCATGTGTTGAATGAGTTGCAGGATACCTTTGATTGGTATCAGCGAAATTCGCGTGATCGCTATCGGCGAACGGAAGAGCTGCTGGGTGAAGAGGTGTTTGATGTGTCCTCAATCCAAATGCTGCTCAGCGACCATGAAGGAGATCATCCTATTTGCAGCCACAGCGGTAATTTAGTGACCAGGTCTGCTGCTATCTATGACTTGGAGAGGCTTGAATTGCATTACCATTCAGGGTCGCCTTGCAACAATAAATGGAAAACGTTCACCCTATCATGACCGCAAGCTGTTGCAGTACCATTGCGAATATTTTCGAAAAGCGTGCAGTACAAACCCCTGAACAAACATTTCTCCATCTGCCACAGACAGAATGTTCTGTAAGCTATAGCAAGTTTGATCGTCTGTCTGCAGGATTGGACAATGAGCTCCTGCGAATTGCCGGACACCCGTTATCATGTATAGGAACCCTGCTCCCCAATGGCATTGAAGCTGCCTTGGCTATTCTAACCGTTCTGCGGAGTAAGGCGACACTGGTACCTATGAATCCCCGTCTAACGTGGAGAGAGATTGGCAATATTCTTGAACAATCCTCTCCCGAGCTCATTTTATTATCACCTGCCCATGCATTGATCGAATCATTTGTTGAGAAAGGCTGGGTTCAACACCAGGTGAGTCTACCCGAAACTGATCTTGTTGCGCTGGTGCAAGGTTCCACAATTGAACAATCCAGACCTGAATTATCAGGAGCCTCTCTGCTTCTCTTTACCTCGGGAACCACCGGAAAACCAAAGGGGGTTATTCTTTCAGAGAACAACCTGCTTGCCAATGCGGGCTATGTCAATCAGGCCCACGAAATCACCTCCTCCGATATTGCCCTTTGTCTTCTTCCTTTATATCATATCAACGGACTTGTTGTAACGCTGCTTGCACCTCTGCTTGCCGGTATACCTGTTGTCATGCCTGAGCGTTTTTCCATTGATAAGTTCTGGAGCCTCATTGCACGGTACAAACCAACATGGTTCAGTGCAGTACCCACGATCTTTTCGAAAATTCTGTCGGAACCGCAACCCGAAAAAGATCTTTACGCAAGCCTCCGGTTTGCCCGATCTGCTTCAGCTTCTCTTCCCGAAGCAGTTCTGCAGCAGTTTGAAGCTCGTTTTGCTCTTCCATTGATTGAGGCTTACGGTATTTCCGAAGCTGCCTGCCAGGTATGCAGTAATCCCTTACCACCCGGCATTCATAAACCAGGTTCAGTAGGAGTTCCCTACGGGAATGAAGTTAAGGTCGTTGACAGCGAGGTATGGGTGCGCGGACCCAACGTCTTCAGCGGATATCTTGACCGGCCACAGGAAAGCACCGATGCCCTGCTTGATGGATGGTTTCGTACCGGAGATCTTGGCTGGATGGATACCGATGGATATCTCTATCTTACAGGGAGGAAAAAAGAGCTGATCAATCGTGCAGGTGAAAAAATTGCCCCTCGCGAAATTGAAGAGGTATTGCACGAGCTGCCTCAGATTGAGAGTGCGGGAGTTGCAGGAATCCCCTCCTCAATCTATGGAGAGGAAGTCGCCGCATTCCTGGTGCTTCGGCCCGGGAACTCCATCTCTGTAGAGGATGTGAGCATTTATTGCCGGAAAAAACTGGCGGATTTTAAAGTGCCTCGCACCATCCTTTTTGTCGAAGAGCTCCCGAAAGGCCCAAGCGGAAAAGTCCAGAGACGATTATTAACCGAGCTCTATCTGAGAACAATGGAAATAACATCATGAGGCGCATCTTCGACACCGGTAATGCGGCAATCTGTGAAGGGGCTATTTTTGCCGGATGTCGCGTTTTTGCCGGGTATCCAATAACCCCTGCAACTGAAATAGCAGAAAACATGGCACGTCGCCTTCCTGAAGAGGATGGCTTCTACCTGCAGGCTGAGGATGAAATTGCCGCTCTGCATATCTGCAACGGAGCGTCACTTGGAGGACTGAAAGCAATGACGGCAACGTCAGGCCCAGGGTATATACTCTTTGCAGATGCTTTTGGGTGGGCTCTCTCTTCGGAAATTCCAGTCGTCATCATCAATTCTCAGCGCGTCGGGCCTGTCAGCGGTATCACTGGAGCACCGGGTCAGGGGGAATTTTATCTCTCCCGTTACCTTGCTCACGGCGGAAACTATGAAACCATTGTGCTGGCACCGGCTTCCGTGCAGGAGGCATTTCTTCTGACCGTGAGAGCGTTCTACCTTTCGGAACGATTCCGCACTCCTGTAACCATTCTTGCCGACCAGATGGTAACCGATGGATGGGAAACACTTGAACTTCCTGACTCACCGGAAGAAGCACAAAAAATGGGTCTGCAGCGTTGGGATCGACAGGTTCATCAAGGTCCTGATTTTTATCCTCCGACAGATGCTATTGATATTCCTCCTGTGGTTCTCGGACACAATACCGGAGGAGCCTGTTCAGATTGGACACCTACCCTGCAGGGTCATGACACTGAAGATTTTGAACTGCACCATAAGCACGCATGGCGACTCATTCACAAAATCCTCAGCCATCGGGAACTGATCGACGATGCTGAAGAGTGGGAGGTAGAAGATGCTGAAATCATCCTGGTTGCTTACGGAACGCCTTCCCGTGTGGTAAAAAGCGCTGTGCAGGAAGGACGCGCAAAAGGATTTCGTATCGGCGGAATTCGCCTGATCTCTCTTTGGCCTTTCCAGGATCGACTTTTTAAACGCAAGGCAAGTTATCTCGTTGTTGAGTTGAACTGGGATGGGCAGCTGGTCAAGGAGGTGCAGAGAGCTGCAAGGGGAAGCGCAGTTCACTTCTGGGGCCGCTGTGGAGAACTTCCCTCCGTTAAGGAGCTCCTGGCTACGGCAGAACAGATCAAAGAGGGGAAAACACTTTCAAGAGATGCATGGAAAACAGAGCGCTGGTAATATGACGGAACTGACAACAAAGTACCTTAGGGATGAAAAAGCCAGGGGAACATCATGCCCCGGTTGCGGATTGCGGCCTGCTCACCTCAAGGTGCTTGAAGCTATAGACCGGCTGGGAATTTCCCAGGCCGACATCGTATGGGGAACTGGTATAGGCTGCTCAGGACGACAAACCTACGCCACATGGAAAGGCGATACCTTTGCCGGAACCCACGGACGGGTTTACGCCATGGCAACCGGGCTTCGCCTTGCACTTGCTCCGGAAAAAAAGATCATTCTCACAGTTGGTGACGGTGATGCTTACACCATAGGACTCCAGCATCTGCTGAACTGCGCACGACGTAATGTAGGGGTCACGGTGGTGGTACTGGACAATCTCGGGTACCAGTCAACCGGCGGACAATACAGCATCACAACGCCTGAAGGGAGCGTGACCGATTCGAGTCCAAGGGGAACCTGGGAGCAAAACTGGGCAGGTTCAGGGCTGGATATTCTGAATGTTATCAAAGAAGCCGGTGCCACATTTATTGCGCGCCATACCGTGCTTCAGGGAGATGCTGTTGTATCAAGTCTTGAAAAAGCAATACAGAATCCCGGGTTCTCCCTTGTGCAGATTGTTTATCCCTGTGTGAGCCACTTTGGGGTTCAGGCTTTAGGTACACGGAATATTCCACAAGTGTATACATGGTTCGAATCATACCCGCTTGCAACCGGAATTCTCCAGGACTCAATCGGAAGCCGGCCTGAATTTTCGGACGCGTTCCGGCAACAGAACAAAAAGGTCAAAAAAGGAAATCAAGATGTCTAAACGGGTAGAGTTCCTGTGCAGCGGCTTCGGCGGACAGGGAGTAGTGCGTGTGGGGCAGATTATTGGAGATGCCGCAGTTCAGGCCGGGCTCCATGCAACTATGCTGATAAGCCATGGGACAGAGACTCGCGGGGGGTATGTGCGCAGCCAGGTGATTATTTCAGAAGAGCCCATTGCCAGTCCCGTCGTCGAAACCCCGACCTGTTTTGTCGCACTCTCGCAGGCAGCATGGGATCGGTTCGGCGGACTTTGCCGAAGCTCTTCTTTTGTACTTTACAATCCGGATAAGGTTACAATAGCTGATAACCTTGATGTCAAAAAAGTCGCCATTCAAGCTGAACAGGAAGCTACCAACAGGTTTGGAGAGCCTCTCTATGCCAATACACTCTGGATTGGAGTTTTCAGCGGGTTATCAGGCACATGGATCAGAGAGGAACATTTTGAAAAAGCCATACGTCATAGCATCTCCCGCAACATTGAAGAAAATATTGCGGCATTCTATCATGGACGAGCTCTTTTCAACAAGCTTCCCGATTTTCGGCTGACATAAGCTTATCTGAACTTCCTCTTCATTCCGGAAGCACAGAATACTATCGCGAAAAACTCCTATCGTCCATAAGATCCCGCTGCACTAAAAAAAGTATGCAGCAAACTTCCCTTCTACCAAGTGAACTGCTGCAAGAGTAAAAGGGCACAAGCTGCTGCGAATGATGCGCGGGTGCTTATCACGAAGAAGATGAGAAAGAACAAGAGCATCAGTATCGGGGAGACTTGCAGTACGCAAAAGATTTCACGAGCTACCCATTATCGGTATTTGGGGTTATAGCTATTTAGTTATGATAAAAAACATTATCATTATTAAATCTGAAAACAAAGAGTTTGCTCTGATCCCATTCTTCCGGTTTCGACTGATCGTTAATGTGCCGATTTAATACGTAGAAGCGCTGAATAATGAATGCAAAAGATTACTTTATAAGGTGGTTGCTGTGCACGTCACAGATGCCCAGTATTTCATTCCTGAAATCGAGTAGTACGATTCTATGTAAATGCCAAAACAGCTCTATTGTATCCGTCTGCCACAAATCTTGATTTCATACAATAGAGTGGGCATTCGTACATAATCCAACATATTCAAAAGAAATTAATGCCAAATTTCAGCTTTCAGCATATACCTTGTGGTCCATTAGCCAATGAAAGTGAACGGATCGCGATCGATAAATTAAGAAATAAACTCCAAGGATATGTTAAAGAAGGACGTTGGATATTTCTTACAAATATTCCACTCTCTTTTCATGAACAAGGATATTCTGATGAAATCGATATTCTTCTTATTACCCCTATAGGCGTTACTGTTATTGAGGTGAAACATTGGGATGCTGCTTATATAAAAGAAAAATCCCATATCGTTGAGGCGGAAGCTGAAAAACTGAACTCAAAGGTAAAGCGAGTTGCTGGTAAGCTTAAAAGATCTTTCAATGTTGGATTTATAGAAGGGCGCTTCCTTCTAACAAAATTAGATGCAAAATTAATCAATGCATCTCAACCTAAGAAGTATAGAGGGATCGCATGTTATTCTCTTGCTGATTGGAAGGAAATTCTTGATGTAGATAAGAAATATGAATTTGATGAAGCAACTGTCAACGCGATTTGTAAAGAACTGGAGCCAAAAACAAAAATTGCTTTATCCGGTGCTTTAAGAACATTTGTCGGACTAACCAATCTTGAGCTGCTCTCTCTCAAGGATGATCATTTTCACCGGGTATATAAAGGCATCCATATAACAAGGAGAGATCGTGTTTTTCTCCATTTATATGATTTATCGGCAACGACAGAAAAAAACGCTGATGAACGTGCTCGGAGAGAGTATGAGACTATTCAGCGGTTACAAAAATCACCATATTTACCGAGAATACTTGATTCTTTTCAATTTGCGACCGAATATCCTGGGGAACTTTGCTTCTATTCATTGGTCGACCCAATGATACCGTCACTTGCAGAAAAAGCGACTGACTTAAACTGGTTAATAGGACAACGACTGAAGACAGCAGCAAAATGCGCCATTGCTCTTGACTCACTCCATAAACCAGAAGACCCACTTGACCCTGCAATTATTCATCGTAATTTGACGGCTCAAAACATCAGGATCAGAAGCGATGGCCGGCCGCTCTTCACAGAACTCCATATAGCAAAACTGCCCGATGCCCAAACAATTTCGCCAACAGCAATTGCATCAATTGATGATGCCAATTCCATTGCGCCCGAAATAAGATCAAAAGGCATTAGTATTGCCGATAGCCGGTCAGACACCTACTCACTATGCTTTGCGCTCTCACTGCTTTTTCAAAATGACAATTCATTATCACTCCGAGCACAGAAATTATTAGCCTTGGGGCTTTGTGAACAGCCAGAAAGCAGAATATCCCTTCAGCAACTGGCAGAAGAGTTTGAAGTGATTGCTTTTCGGGCAGAACCACTTGATAACAAAGATGCGACTGAAAAATGGGAAGAAGACAATCTTATTACGTTTAAGAATTCATTTTATAAAATTATTAATCGGCTTGGATCTGGAGGTATCGGGCAAACGTTCAAAGTGGTAGAAGTGGACAAAGAAGGCTCCCATGAATATGGTCTTTTCGTAGCCAAGGTAATTGAGAATAAAGAAGAAGCAACTTATGCCTTGAATGCTTACCGCAAAGCGCGCCCTTACTCATCACACCAACATCTTTCAGTCATTCACGAAATTGCTTCTGATTGGAGCCCAGATACTTTTTCAGCGCTGATGCGGTGGGTTCCAGGCATACCTCTATCAGACCTTATTGGAGTTGTCTCACTACATGCTGAAGAGTTAGGTGAAACGCCCTATGAAACATTGGTGCTTGGATGGTTGGAATATATTGCTGATGCTCTTTCTTCACTGCACCTTGCAAATCTTGTCCATGGGGATATTACACCAAAAAATATAATCATATCTGGTGGTGATGTAACATTGATTGATTACGATGCCGTCATTGAGGCTGGATCAAAACCACGTATTGATTCAGCCTCATATAGTTCACCAAGCGTACAGCTATACAAAAAGATTTTTCCTTCGGATGATATCTATGCAATGGCTGCAACATTCTTTCATGTTTTATATAGTCGTGAGCCTTTTCGTTTTGGCAGCGAATTCGATAAATCACATGGTTTGAACTGGGATAGTATCGAAAATGATGACCTCCCATTAGTGAAGCTTTTTATAGAGAAAGCTACACATACTGACTCTAAAGAGCGATTTAGAAACGGAATGGAAGCAAAGGCTTTTTTACAAAAACTATACAGCCATGAAGAAAATATTGAAGTCAATCGAATAGTTATACCATTTGACCAACAAGCTGATCATCTGACACCCAATGTTGTCGGGCGTTTATACGACATCTTGCTTTCTTACCCTGGATCGCTCAAGGGAAATAGGGAGACTCGAGGACTTGATACGGAATTTGCAATGGAAACATACGTTGAAACCGATCTTGATCAGAATTTGTACGATGAAATCATAGAACGCAAAGTCAGCCTGGTGTTATTGTTTGGCAATGCTGGAGATGGGAAAACAGCGTTTCTTCAGCATTTAGCAATGAAGCTTGGCTTACCCAGACAGAATTCTTCCGAACGCCTATGGGATCATACTTTGCCAAACGGAATAAGGATTAAAGCGAACCTTGATGGATCCGCTGCTTATCAAGGTCGTTCTGCTACTGAACTTTTGAATGATTTCTTTGAACCGTTTCATCAATGTAACCCCCCAGAAAACTTAGTCCATCTTATTGCTATCAATAGTGGACCACTCCTAAAATGGATAGAAGACTACGAGCATGAAACCTTATTGACAGAACAACTGAAAGCTTTACTTGATGGTGATAATTCACAATTTGATCAAAGGTTCCGACTATTAGACCTTAATAATCGTTCACTTGTAGGAGGAATTAATTTAGAATTAAAAGAAATATCGACAGCTTTTATTGACAGCCTCCTCGCTAAATTTCTAGGCGATGAATCTCAAGCACTATGGGCAAAATGCATTTCATGCACTTCGGCATCAAGATGTTCCGCATTTGAATCAGTTAGTCTACTGTGTGATACTGAAAAAGGTACTATTGTTAGAAGTCAATTTATTGAGGCGTTGCAAGCAGTGCACCAACGCGGTGAGATTCATATAACAGCAAGGGAACTGCGTGCAGCAACCAGTTATATATTCTTTGGGCAATATTGTTGCGAGGATCTTCATGAAAACCCGGAGCTGACAGGTGGCCACTATTATGATAGAGCATTTAATCCCTTGTCCCCAGGAAGACAAGGGGATCTACTCCGTGAATTAGTTTATCTCGACCCTGCTCTCGAATCCCATCCCAAAATTGATCGTTATCTCCTTGGTCATGGGGAGTCAATCGGAATAGGGGTAGAACAATACCCGAGTCTTGAGCTTGAAAGCTCCAGAAGAAGAGCATATTTCGAGTGGGATAAAAATGCAATGTTGAATATATCTGGAGATTCTACTCTTATTAGGCTCTCTCATGGCAAAAATTTGGAGAGATTTCGGCTATTACCGATTATGATTGAGAGTGAACAAAAGGAATTAATGCTTGATTTGTGCAAGGGCATAGCAAGCCTCGAGCAACTCCCCGGACTTGCATTCGAAAGCGATGATGTTCCTATAAAAGTAATACCCAGAACCCCAACAGAAAGCGCGTTATGGATTAAAAAACCTATTTCACTGTTCTCATTAAAGGCACACTTGCCAAACTCACATAAAGGACTTGAAACATTGCATACTCATATAGAGTTAATGTACCAGTACAAAGATGGAGAGGAAGAAAGTTTAAGGATGGGGGCTGAACTATTTCATATTCTTTTAGAGCTTAAAGATGGTATGCAGCTATCTGATGCAGCGTCAGAAGATATTTTTGCAAATCTAGCAATATTTACTCAACGATTGGCACAAGAAGATAGTAGGGAGCTATATGCATGGAATCCAATCGAAGATGAAAAAATTTTTCGCGTTGGAATCAAGATAGTTAATGAAATTCAAAAAATTTACTGCATACCGCAGACAAAGGAGGATGTGGTATGAATGCCAAAGAGGTCTTTGAATCTGTTCTAACAGTTCCAACTGTACATAAGCTCTGGTCAGCAAATTATGACCCTGCGATTCCTTTTACAATTCAGGGATTTGATATTGGAAGTCTGTTACCTGCTGTCCTTTATATGTTTCGCTGGGGTCATCGAAGAGGAAAGGGAAAGTTTATAGAAACCTATGGTAATCACCAAGATAAGAACGCCATTGCAACAATAAACGGCATTTTATCAATTCTTTCTAATAAGCAAGAATTTGAAGGGTTTAACAATGACGCAACAAAAGCTATTCTTGGTGATATGCTCCTTTCATCTTGTTTAGAAAACAAGAATCACCTACCAGGAAGAGATGAAAAAGTCCAAAGAGCTTTTCCTACCCATTATTTGGCCAGTTGGATTGATTTGCCGGATGATGTTGTCAATTTACGTTTGGTTCCAGAAATGTTGGTAGCACTGCTACTACATCAAGAGGAAGGAGAATGTATCCAGCGCAGTTTAAGGAAAAATTATTTTGGTGTAGGTTGTGGTTTTGACGGGGAGAACATATTGCTCTCTTTATTTGGTAATGGCATGGTGATTGCTGGAGATAAAAAAAGCGATTTACAGTCTGATCATTTTAACGAGAATCATCTGAGTGTAGGTATTGATCAATTGTTGACTATTAGACTTGCACAAGGGTGTGGTGAAGCGCCTTATAAAGCAAGAAGTGGAACTGGAGGAGAAATTAAAAATCGATGGCCTATAGCAATACAGGCAATGGATGCACTCAAGGAAGACTTTAACGTTTTTGTTCAAATATATGGCACTACCATCTCACGCCAGTCATTTTTACAGATGTTGGAATCATGCCTTTCACTAGGTTTGTCCAATATCTATTTTTCAACCTTCAATATGCTGACGGTTTGGAAAAAAACAGGAAAATTACCGACCCATGACGAACAATATTCCTGGCCATTTTTTGTTGACTGCTCAACAGGTAATGATAAAGAATTGCGGATGTTGGCAGAACAGTCAATGTCGCAACTTATACGGCAGCTTAAACGATTGCCAAATATATTAATGAGTATGGGAATAATTGAAACAAAAATCCGCAAAGATAGGCAATTGCGTGAATTGATTCCCAGCGTAACCCCAGATTCTACTGAATTCATAAATTTATTGGGATCAATGTATAAAAATATACATTCGGGTTCAGAACCACTACTCAAAGATCTTGAGGAAACGTGTTTCGGTATTGCTGATGCGTTGGAAGAAAATGACGGAATCGAGCCTGATTTACAAGAATTATTACGCAGTAGTGATAATCCAATAGATCGGCTTGCTGAATCGTTGTGCAAACTTATGGGGGAAAAAAATCTTTTTTATAAACATATCACTGCTGTTAATTCCATGCTACTTATAGACATGCCTAATGGAATGGCACAAAAAAGGAAAATATCTCGTAAAACAGCTGGAAAAACCATAAGCTCGGATGCTCGTTCTATAGTTCTTACAAATACGATGCTCGATTATATCGTACACCGCCATCTGAGGAAAGCAGCAAAACGAAAGCGCCAAAACACACTCACCTTTATTGATCTACTTCATATTCTTAGAGACCGGTACGGTCTCTATGTTGATGAATCTCCACCTAGTATGCAAATTTCCGCAGAGACGTTGCTTCGAAATAAACGCATTCTTGAGCGGAGACTCCGTGATCTTGGAGTATTGGTTGGGGTAAATGATGCGGAAACTATGAAAAGGCTTTGCCCTCGCTTTCGGATAATCGATGAGGCATAACAGGCTATAAAATTTATACTTATTATGTTGAACGATATACAAGCCAAGCTACTTGCCGGGGCATTTGATACTCTTTTAGGGCAGTCTCAGGATGGAAGTATTGCTTTTGTGCGTTGCTTTGATCAAGAAATTATTCATGGCTTGTGTTTATCAACAGCATTTAAACTCAAACAATGGAAATGTTACGGTGTTGTGGATGAGGCGGATACCAACAATCGTCTCATTACTGCTGATATGGCTGTAGAAATAAGAGAAGACAAGAAAGCAGCAGCATTGCTTCTCGTGGATGTGAATACCGCTGGGGCAGGAATGGACGGAATTTACAATGCTGGCCGTGAAATTCCTGAAAAAATCCTTTTTGAAGAATCAAGCAAAGAGGCTCAAAAAAACATCCCTCATGGATGGAAAGAGTTTGTCAAAACAGCTGTAAAAAAAGCTAGACGATTGGGTGGTCACTCAACGATTTCCCCCTTTTTAGAATTCGATTATTACTCATCCTGTAATTCTACTGAAGCAATTAATACATCGCTAATAAAATTAGGGTTATGGCCAATTGCATTCGATACCAAGCCAGATATAAAAGACCTTGACACATCGGTTTTACTTGTTGAAAGACTTTTTTTACAGTCTCGCTCCTCAATGACTGCAGAATCCCAGATTGATGCTCTCATGCTTCAGCAGCCAACAACACAACAGAAACAAGATCTTGTAAAGATAACCAGAAAGAGTACCGAGCTTACCCTTAAAGAGTCTGTTGATGAGTTGTATTTCTATCCACATCTATGGGTAAACGCCATTTACCCTTTCCCCTCAGATACATTACAGAGAATTGAAGTAGTCCCCTGGCAGGGCAAAACAAACAAACCTCTTGCATGGTCAGGGTTGATTTATGATGAGGGGGAAGAACGATTACAATTTATACTTGACCCTGATGCGACTGGAAAAAACCAGTCTAAACTTGAAGTTCGCTGGAATGGACGACCTGACACATTGGCGAAAGGAGCTGTCGAGTATGCTGTCGCTATTGTTTCGGGAGAAGAAGAGCTTGCAGAGAAAAATGTTACACATACAGGAAAAACTCCACAAAAGTGTCTCTTTACGATTGATGATTTTGACCTCGATGAAGGTGCAAAATTTGAAGCATTGGTGAGAATACGAGCAATAAGTGAGCACACCGGAGCATAGTGTGCCACCTCTACCGGAGTAAAGTGTGCCAGCGATTCCGGAGCAATATGTGCCACCCGTACCGGAGAATAGTGTGCCAGGCATTCCGCTTGAAAGTGTGCCACCCCA
>Ga0214190_1000019_pt1 | contig 70940 bp, 56 predicted proteins | sample TroBogEpilimnion_41_FD_153028 | JGI IMG/M metagenome (GOLD analysis project Ga0214190, IMG submission 153028) | Freshwater microbial communities from Trout Bog Lake, WI - 15JUL2008 epilimnion | ecosystem: Environmental > Aquatic > Freshwater > Lake > Epilimnion/Euphotic zone | place: Trout Bog...
CCGCGATGGAGCCGCGCAGTTCTTCAAACGTAAAGATGTCCGTCAGCACCTGACACGGATGCTCGTCGTCCGTCAGCGCATTGATGGTCGGGATTTTGGAAAATTCCGCAAACGTCTCCACATCGCTCTGCGCGTAAGTGCGGATGACCGCGCCATGCGCCATGCGACCGATGACGCGCGCCGTGTCCTGAATCGGCTCGCCGCGACCGAGCTGAATGTCATTCGCGTTGAGAAACATCGCGTTGCCGCCGAGTTCAAAAATTCCCACTTCAAACGAAACCCGCGTCCGCGTTGACGATTTCGAGAACATCATCGCCCACGTCTGACCTTTGAGCGGCTGCGATTTGTGCGCGCCGCGTTCCTTTTTGAAAACTGTTGCCTCGCGCAAAATCGTTTCAAAATCCGCGAGCGGCAACTTTTCCAATGACAATAAGTGTTTCATTTCCGATTTGGGAATTTACGTCCAAAGAAAATTTTATATCCGAATCAAAAGCCCACGTCACTTCTTTTTCTTGGCGTTCTTCGCCGCGTCCGCTGCGCGCCAGAGATACCACGCCGCCGTCGTGCCGTGCGGACGCCAGCGCGACCCGAACTTAAGCAGGTCTTTGGGCTTGGGCATTTCGCGTTTTTTGTAGGCGAGGCGAAAACCGTTGCGCACGCCAAAATCGTCCACCGGCAAAACGTCTTTCCGGCCAAGCTGAAAAATCAACAGCATCTCCACCGTCCAGCGTCCGACGCCGCGCGCGGCGGTCAGTCGCTCAATAATTTCCTCATCCGTCAACTTTTCGATTTGCCGCGATGATGGAATCGTCCCGTCCAAAGTTTTTGCCGCGATATCACGGATGGCGGCGATTTTGGAAAACGAAAAGCCGCACGCACGAATCTGCTCATCCGTAATGTCCGCCAAATCCTTCGGCTTGGGAAACCGGCGTTTGGGAAAAAGTTTTTTGAATCGCGTCAAAATCGTATTTGCCGCCGTGCCGTTGAGCTGCTGGTGTGCGACGGCTTGCACCAGCGATTGAAACGGGGAACGCCACGGTTCGTGCTCCAGCTTGCTTGGACCAATTTCGCGTATCAGCCGCGCCATCACGGGATCAACTGCGGACAGATGCTTTTGCGGGGAGGCATTCACGCGAGCGACTTCACGACTTCCTCGATTTTTGAAATCCCTTCGCCGGCTTCCTGCGGCTTCAAATTCAGCGGCGGCAACAGCCGGATGATTTGATTGCCCGCCGGAACGGTCAACACGCCTGTCGCGTGCAGCCGATTGACGAATTGCAACGCCGGCGTTTTATCGCTCGCCGCGAACGCCGGAATTTTTTCCTGAAGTTCGATACCAAGAATAAAGCCCATGCCCCGCGCCGATTTCACGACCGTCGGATAGGTTTTCGCCAGCCGTTCGATTTCCGATTTCAACCACGCGCCGAGTTTTTGCGCTTGGTCGGCGAGTTTTTCCTGTTCGATGACTTCGAGAATTTTCAAAGCCACCGCGCACGCGAGCGGCGTGCCGCCGTAAGTCGTGCCGTGCGTTCCGGCGCTCAGCAAATCCGCATACGGCGCGCGCACCCAGAACGCGCCCATCGGAAATCCGCCGCCGAGCGACTTGGCCATCGAAAGGCCGTCGGGCAGGAAATTTTCGCCGCCGGGAAAGTCCTCGAGAATTTTTTGAAAGCTCTGAAATTTTCCGGTCCGGTAATGGCCGCATTGCACGCCGTCCATGAGCAGTAGCAATTTTTTCTCGTCGCACAACGCGCGCAGCCCGAGCAGATATTCCGGCGTGGCGGGCGTGACGCCGCCTTCGCCTTGCACGCCTTCAATCAAAATCGCAACGGTCGCTGGCGAAATGGCGTTGCGTGCGGCTTCGAGGTCGTTGAACGGAATGTGCCGGAAGCCGGGCACAGCGGGTTCAAAACCTTTCTTCACTTTGTCCTGACCGGTGGCAGCGATGCCGGCAAGCGTCCGACCGTGGAAGGAATTCGTCGCGGTCAGGATTTCAAACCGGCCTTCGTCGTGGCCGAATTTGCGCGCGAGTTTGTAAAGACCTTCGTTCGCCTCCGCGCCGCTGTTGCAGAAAAAAACTTTGCCCGCGCCGATCCGTTTGACGAGTTCGGCGGCGAGCCGGCCTTGCGGTTCCGTGAAATAGAGATTGGAAACGTGAATCAGTTTTTTCGACTGCTCCACGAGCGCCTCGGTGATACTCGGATGCGCGTGGCCAAGACAGCACACGGCGATGCCGCTACCGAGATCAAGGTAACGCTTGCCGGCGACATCAAAAACGTAGCTGCCCGCGCCGTGACTCAACACAAGTTCGAAGCGGCCGTAGCTGGGCACGACATTTTTCGTGAACAGTTCGCGAATGCTTTCGTAGTCGTTGCGCACAATGGCGGGTGGCGCTGGAACAATTTCTTTCATCGGTGCGGATTAAATCGCAATCGCGTCAGGACACAATCACAAAACGATTTCTGTGCCGTTTCCTTTGTCGGTGAAAATTTCGAGCAGGACGGAATGCGGCAGCCGGCCGTCAACGAACGAAACTTTTTCCACGCCGGATTTAATGGCGGCGACGGCGCTGTCCACTTTCGGAATCATGCCTTTATCCACGATGCCGGCGGCTTTGAGCGCGGGCACTTCAACGATTTGCAGGTGCGTGATGAGTGTGGACGGATCTTTGAAATCGCGCATCAAACCGGGCACGTCGGACATGAAGACGAGCCGCTTGGCGTTGAGCGCAATGGCGCACATCGCGGCGGCGACATCGGCGTTGCAGTTGTAAATTTTTCCGTCCTCGCCGCGCGCGGTCGGGCTGATGACGGGCGTGTGGCCACACCAAATGCTTTCTTTGAGCGGCGCGACGTTGACTTCGATGACTTCGCCGACGTAACCGATATCAATTTTCTGGCCCGGATTTTCTTTGTCGTCGAGGAACATTTTTTTACATTTGAAAATGTCCGCGCCGGAAAAGCCGACGGCCGCGCCGCCGAGGGAATTGATGGTGGCGACGACTTCGGGATTGATTTCGCGCGACAAAACGTCGTCCACAATTTGCACGGCGGCTTCGTCCGTGACGCGCTGGCCTTGGATGAAATTCGCCTTCAGTCCGGCTTTTTCCATTGCGCGGGTGATGGCCTTGCCGCCGCCGTGGACGACGACGGGATTGATTTCGACGGCTTCGAGAAAGACGATGTCGCGCGCGACGCCGTTGCGGATGCTGGCGTCGGGCGAGTCCATGAAACTGCCGCCGTATTTGACGACGAAGGTTTCGCCGGAAAATTTCTGGATGTAGGGCAGCGCTTCGAGGAGCGTGGCGGCTTTGGCAATCAGGTCTTGCATGTTCGTCGAAGATTTAGCCACAGACCCGCTGCGCCGCGCAAATGGAAACGCAATATAAATACACTTTGTCAATTTGAGAACGCGCGGCGTGAATCCAAGATTGCGCAGCGCGGCGAGTGGAACGCAGATAAAACACCGTTTTTTTAAAATCAAAGAAAGATTTGAGTCGTAACCGATTCCGACGATAATCCGTCCAACTCCGCAGCCCATGAAAGCCCGCAAATTCCGCCAATTCGTTTTAACCGTCGCTATTCTTATTTGCACCGTCGCATCCAGTGCCACGGCCGCACCGAAGAAAATTTTGTTTTTTACCAAGTCTAGCGGTTTTGAGCATTCGGTCATTTCGTGGAAGAACGGCCAACCCAGTTTTGCGGAAAAAATTTTGCTCGAGCTTGGCGCGAAAAACGGCTGGGAATTTACCTTCTCCAAGGACGGCTCGAAATTCAGTCCGGATTATTTGAATCAGTTTGACGCGGTGTTTTTTTATACGACCGGCGATTTGTGCAGCGAGGGCACGGATAAAAATCCGCCGATGACGCCGGCGGGCAAGCAGGCGTTGTTTGATTACGTGCGCGGCGGCAAAGGTTTTATCGGCACGCACGCGGCGGCGGATACTTTTCACACCGCGAATGAATCCAAGAAAGGGCCGGATCGTTATGCGAACCACGGCACGAACGCCGATCCGTATGCGTGTTTCCTCGGTGGCGAATTCATCATCCATGGCGCGCAGCAGGTCGCGACGAATAAGGTGATTGACCCGAAATTTCCCGGCTTCGAAAATGTCGGCGACCGTTTTGCGTTTCAGGAAGAATGGTATTCACTTAAAGATTTTTCGCCCGACGACCATGTGTTGACGGTAATGGACGCGCCGAACATGAAAGGCCCGATGTATGACCGCCCGGCGTATCCGAACACTTGGGCGCGCAGCGAAGGCAAAGGTCGCGTCTGGTATACTGCGCTCGGCCATCGCGAAGACGTTTGGACGAACCCGACGTTTCAGCAAATTCTCGTGGGCGGCATCAAGTGGGCGCTCGGCGACGTGCCGGCGGACGTGACGCCAAACATCCAAACCGCTGCGCCCGGCGCTTACACGAATCCGCGCTACGTTCCGCAAAAGTCGGCGGAGCCGGCCCCGAATACTTTGACCGCGCAGGAAAAAGCCGAGGGTTGGAAACTCTTGTGGAACGGTAAAAATGCCGATGGCTGGCGCAGCGCGAAATCGGAAAATTTCCCGGCGCACGGTTGGACTATTCGTGACGGCGTGCTGACCGTCCACGAAAACGACGGTGCAGAATCCGCCGGCGGCGGTGATATTATTACACGCAAACGCTATGCGAACTTTGAGCTGATGGCAGACTTCAAAATCACCCCCGGCGCCAATAGCGGCATCAAGATTTTTGTGCAGCCAAATCTTTCGCCCGTGGATAAAAAGACCGGCAAGCCCGCAGCGGTCGGCTCGGCCATTGGTCTGGAATTTCAGATTCTTGACGACGCAAAGCACCCAGATGCCAAGCTCGGCCGCGATGGCGATCGCACGATTGGTTCGCTCTACGATTTGATTCCCGCCACGAAAGACAAAAAAGTTCTGCCCATCGGTGAATGGAATCACGCGCGCATTTTGTCTCAAGGCAAGCACGTCACGTTCTGGTTGAACGGCGAACAGACAGTGGAATTTGAGCGCGGCTCGACGGCATTCCGCGCCGCGGTAGCCAAGAGTAAATTCAAGGACATCCCTGATTTCGGTGAATGGACGGACGGCCATATTTTGCTGCAGGAACACGGCAACGAAGTTTCCTTTCGCAACGTAAAAATCCGCGAACTGACGGCGAATTAAACTTTCAAAAACCATAGCAACATGAAACCCAATCAACTTCAAAAAGCCACCGCCGCACAGATACGCCGGCGTTCATTCCTCAAGGGCGTCTTCGCGACGGGCGCCGTTTCGATGTTCGCGCCGCGACTGGTGTTTGGCGCTTCGCCGACAAACAAAGTCAATCTCGCCTGCGTCGGCATCGGCAATCGCGGTGGCGAGGACATCGCCGCGTTTCACAAGACCGGCATGGTTAATTTCGTCGCGCTGTGCGACACGGACATGGGCGCGCCGCATACGCAAAAAACTTTGAAACTGATTCCGGATGCGCCGCGCTTTCAGGATTTCCGTCAGATGTTCGATAAGCTGGGCAAGGACATTGACGCCGTTTGCATCGGCACGCCGGACTTCTCGCATTTCCCGATTGCGATGCTGGCGATGTCGCTCGGCAAGCACGTCTATTGCGAAAAGCCGATGGGCCACAGCTTTCGCCAAGTCGAGTTGATGATGGCCGCGGAGAAAAAATATAAAGTCGCCGCGCAGATGGGTAACCAAGGCCATTCCGAGGCAAATTATTTTCAGTTCAAGGCGTGGACCGAGGCGGGCATCATCAAGAACGTCACCAAAATCACGGCCTACATGAACAGCAAGCGCCGCTGGCACGGCATGAAAGTTTCGGGTCTGCTGCCGGAAGAACCGATTCCTGCGAGCCTCGACTGGGATTGCTGGCTCGCGACCGCGCAGCAGCACGCCTACAACCACGGTTACGTCAATGGCGACTGGCGCTCGTGGTTTGATTTTGGCAACGGCGCGCTGGGCGACTGGGGCGCACATATCTTTGACACCGCGCACGAATTTTTACAACTGGGTTTGCCGACGGAAGTCGAAGCCGTGAAACTCGAAGGCTACAGTCCGTTCATTTTTCCGCAGGCCTCGACGCTGGCGTTCCGTTTCCCAGCGCGTGGCACGCAGCCACCGTTGGAACTCACTTGGTATGATGGCCAAGAAAACCTGCCACCGCTGCCCGCCAACATCGGCGCGGCCGTGGTAGATCCGAATATTCCGCCGCCTTCTGTTGGCAGCGTTGACAGCACCAAACGTCCGCCGGGCAAGGTGATTTACGGCGAAGGCCTGACCTTCAAAGGTGGCTCGCACGCTTCAACGCTGCAAATTCTCCCGTCGGAGCAAGCCAAAGAAATTCAGTCCAAGCTGCCGACGGTGCCGAAGAGTCCGTCGAACCACTACGTCAATTTCCTCCGCGCCGCCAAAGGCGAGGAAAAGACGCGCTCCAACTTTGCCGTGGCCGGTCCGTTGTGTCAGGCAATGGCGCTAGGCATCATTGCGCAACGTGTGAACGCGAAACTCGAATTTGATCCGGCAACGAAGCAGATCACGAATCACAAAGTTGCCAACGGCTTGCTCGCCGGCGTGCCGCCGCGCAAAGGTTGGGAGCAGTATTACAATTTGTGAATTGCGCTGCGAAAAATCGTTTAACCCCAATGTTCAAGTGAAGCCTTGGTCACGCCGCAATTTTTTGAAGTCCGCTGTCGGCGGCGGCCTCGGCTTGATGGTCTTGCCGAGCATTGTTCCCGCGCGGCTTTTCGGTGCGGACGCGCCGAGTAACAAAATTCACGTTGCACAAATCGGCTGTGGTCGGATGGGACGCAGCGACCTCGGAAATACTTTGTCCGAGCCGCTGGCACGCATCGTGGCCGTTTGCGATCTCGATGCCAAACGGCTAGCCGCCGCGAAACAGATGGCGGAGGAATATTATACCGAACGCGGCGAAGCCGGCACCATCGTGAAGACGTTTCACGATTATCATGACGTGCTGGCGTCGCCTGAGATTGACGCAGTCATCGTCAGTGTGCCCGATCATTCGCACGCGCTGGTCGCCATCGAAGCCGCGATTGCGGGCAAACACGTTTACGTTCAGAAACCGGTGACGTATTCCATCGCCGAAGCCATCGCGTTGCGCAAAACAGTTGAGGCGAAGAAAATTATTTTGCAGACCGGTTCGCAGCAACGTTCCGAGCGGCCGTGGGGAAGTTTCCGCAAAGCGAGCGAAGCCGTCCGCAATGGTCGTATTGGTCAGTTGCGGACAATTAAAATTGGTATCGGTCTCGACAAACCCAGCGGAAAATCTCCGGCGACCATGCCTGTCCCGGAAAATCTGGATTACGAACGCTGGCTTGGTTCTGCGCCGGAGCAACCTTACATGGAAGGTCGCGTGCATCCGCAGGACAGTTTGGATAACCGCCCCGGCTGGATCACCACGGAAGATTTTGGTTTGGGCATGATCACCAATTGGGGCGCGCATCATGTGGACATCGCGCAATGGGCGATGGGCCAGGAACTCGGCGGCCCGCAGACTATTGATGCGCACGCTAAATTTTATCAGGATGATTTAGTGACGGTGCACGGCGCGTATCACGTGGAAATGTCGTATCCCAAAAACGTGACGCTCACTCTCGACAACAAATTTCCGAACGGCATCCGATTTGAAGGCGATGACGGCTGGATATTTTGCACCCGCAGTGAAGATGGTGACGAAGCGCTGCTGCCCTTGCGCGCGAGTGATAAAAAAATTCTTTCACCACTGGGCGCAAATGCTGTGCGCTGGATGCCAAGTAAATCGCAGCACGGCAACTGGCTCGAAAGCATCGCGGCGAACCGCCAGCCCATCGCGCCGATACAACAATCCGCCCGCAGTCTGGAAGCCTGTGCGGCTGCGTGGATCAGTATGAAATTGAAACGCAAATTGACGTGGGATGTCGCGACGGAAGCGTTTGTCGGTGACGATACGGCAAACGCATTGCGCAGCCGCAAAGCGCGCAAACCGGAATTTGATTTTGAACTTGTGCTGAAACGCGCGGGCATCGCGTAAAAGTTTTGCTGTGAATTTTCCCTTTACGCAGGCGCGGCATTCACTAGATTGCCGCCATGCCAGAGATTGCCAACTTTGTTAATAACGGCGCCGCCGCCATCACGCCCGCCCTCGCGGAAAAAGTTTTGCGCCACTTGCCCCAGTGGAAACTGGAGTTCACCCAAATTGATGCGCCGAAATTTCCGCACCTCGTGGACCAACTTGAATTTCTCGCTGACGCCGTCGAAGACGTCATCGAGGGCGCTTACAAGGAATTACCATTTGTGGCTGTGGCGCAAGCGGTGTTCGCGCTTATCTACGCGCACAAAAAAGACGGCATCATTCCCGCCGGCATTTTGAATCTCGGACGCGCGGACGATTCCAGCGTCGTGCGCGCCGTGTTGATTCAGAACGAAAAAGCCTTCGCCATTTACGCCGGGAAACAAGGCGTGGACTGGCGCAAAATCACCAGCCAGGCTTAATTCCATTTCAACACCATGGCGATTCCATTGGTCATAACTCTCGTCGGTGCGGATCGCACCGGCCTCGTGGAATCCGTCGCGCGCGTCGTGGCGGAACACGAAGGCAATTGGCTCGAAAGCCGCATGTGCCGGCTCGGCGGCGAATTTGCGGGCATCTTGCGCGTGGAAATTCCGGCGGAGAAAAAATCTGCGTTGCTTGCCGCACTTCAAAAAATTTCCGGTCTGAACGTCGTCATCCAGCCAACGCAAACGGCAGTTGCCGTAACTTCGGGACGCCAAACGAAATTGGAAATCGTCGGCAGCGACCGTCCCGGCATCGTTCGTGAAATCACCAGTGCGCTCGCGCGGGCCAACGTGAACGTCGAGGAATTTTTCAGTGAACTCGTCAGCGCGCCGATGTCCGGCGAAACCTTGTTCAAAGCCAGCGCGCGCTTGCAATTACCGGAATATTGCGATCTCGCCGCGCTGAAACGTGATTTGGAAAAAATCGCCGCCGACTTGCTGGTGGATGTTTCTTTTGCAGAACTTTCTGCGAAATAATTTTTATCTCCGCTCGCGCTGTTTTAATTTATCCTTCGCGCGATGTTTGAACTTCTCAAAACCGATACGACAACGAAAGCGCGGTTGGGCAAATTGACCACCGCGCACGGTGTCGTGGACACGCCGGTTTACATGCCCGTCGGCACGCAGGCCAGCGTCAAGGCCATGGATCCGCGTGAATTGCTGGAGTGCGGCACGCAAATCATTCTCGGCAATACCTATCACTTGAACATCCGGCCCGGCTTGGAAGTCATCACGGCGGCCGGCGGCTTGCATAAGTTCATGAATTGGCAACTGCCGATTCTCACCGACAGCGGCGGCTTTCAAGTTTTCAGCCTCGCAAAAATTCGCAAAGTCAAAGAACATGGCGTAGAATTCCGTTCACACTTGGACGGCTCGCTTTTATTTATCGGCCCGAAGGAATCCATGGAAATCCAGCGCGTGCTCGGTTCCGACATCGCGATGGTTTTTGATGAATGTCCGCCGCACGACGCGCCCGCGAAGGAACAGCGCCTCGCCGTCGAACGCACCATCCGCTGGGCGCGCGAATGTCGCACGCAGCCGCGCGCGGACGGACAAAAAGTTTTTGGCATCGTGCAAGGCGGCAACAATCCCGCGTTGCGTGAGCAATGCGCGAAAGCATTGGTCGAAATGGATTTTGACGGTTACGCCATCGGTGGCGTGAGCGTCGGCGAGCCGGAACCGGAAATGATGCAGGCAATCGAAATGTCTGTGCCGCATTTGCCCGAACACAAAGCGCGCTACGCGATGGGTCTCGGCACACCGGCGCAGATGCTCGAACTCATCGCCCGTGGCGTGGATATGTTCGATTGCGTGTTGCCTACGCGCGTTGCGCGCAACGGCACGGCTTATACGCGGCGCGGTGCGCTCGGCATCAAGGGCGGCAGCTACAAAATGGATTTCCGCCCCATCGAGGAAGATTGCGACTGTTTCGCGTGCAAACATTTTACTCGCGCGTATCTGCGGCATCTACTGAAGGCGAACGAAATTCTCGGCCTGCGAATGTTGAGCGTCCACAACACGCACATGTATTTGAAGGTGATGGCCGATGCCCGCACGCATCTTGCCGCCGGCACTTTTGGCGAGTTTTACCGCGAATTCATTGCGAACTTCAAGCCGTCGGAAAAAATTCTGGCGCACCGCAAAAAACAGGCCACCAAGGAATGAACCCGGCAGCTGGCGGTTAAAAAATTTGCTCAAATGTTTTAAGTGTGCCATTATCTTCTCATCGTAAAAATATTTATAATCTTATGAGCAAGCCAAAAATCATCGCCTATTTGAAACCGTCCTGTGGTTGGAGTGCTGGCGTGCGCGCCATCCTCAAAAAATATGATTTGCCGTTTGAAGACCGCGACATCATCAACGATCCAGCGCAGCGCGCGGAAATGATTGAGCGCAGCGGCCAGATGTTGAGTCCGTGTGTCGAAATCAACGGCCACATGTTGCCCGACATCAGCGGCGACGAAGTCGAAGCCTGGATGCTCGCGAACAACATCGTGACTCCAAATGAAATTGTGCCGGACGCGCCGACCAACGAAGCGTGCGCAAAACACAAACACCTTTACGCGCAGGCTTAAAATTTTAGGGTGGGGAACAAACGCCGCATCGGAAACCCCGGTGCGGCTTTTTCTTTCGTGAAATCGCTGCCAAATTAAGTTAAACCTTTTCCATGCGAATTGTCTCCCGCGCCGCCGCCATGCAGAAACTTGCGCTGCAATGGAAGCGCGCCGGCGTCAAAATCGGTTTTGTGCCGACGATGGGTTATCTGCACGCCGGTCATTTGAGCCTCGTGCGCGCGGCGCGCAAACGCGTCGGCAAAAATGGCAAAGTCGTCGTGAGCATTTACGTCAACCCGACGCAGTTCGCGCCGACGGAAGACCTTTCCAAATATCCGCGCGATTTGAAACGCGATTTGAAATTGTGCCGTGAAGCGGGCGTGGACGTGGTTTTCACACCGGGTGACGCGGAAATGTATCCGGGGCGGCAAATTCCGCACTCCGCACTCCGCACTCCGCACTCATTTAGCACTTACGTCGTCGAGGAAAATTTGGGGTGCGTGATGGAAGGCGCGGCGCGGCCAACGCATTTTTGTGGCGTGACGACGGTGGTGGCAAAACTTTTTAACATCGTGCTGCCGGATGTTTCCGTGTTTGGGCAAAAGGATTTTCAGCAAGCGGCCATCATCCAGCGCATGACGCGGGATTTGAATTTTCCGGTGAAAATAATCGTCGCGCCGACCTTGCGGGAACGCGACGGGCTGGCGATGAGTTCGCGCAACAAGTATCTCGCGGGCGATTTGCGGCGGCAGGCGACGGTGCTTTGGTGCGCGATTCAAGTCGCAAAATTTGCCGTCCAAAAATTAAAATCGGTTTCGGCGGCGGACTTGAAAGCGGATTTGAAAAAGCTGATTGAAATCGAGCCGGACGCAAAACTGGATTACGTCGAATTTTTCAATCCTGAAACTTTGTCGCCAGTTTCAAAAGTCACGCGCGGAACGCAAATGGCGCTGGCGGTGTTCGTCGGCAAGACGCGGCTGATTGATAACGCCAGACTTTGAACCGCAGAGGCGCGGAGAAGCAAAGGCAACCGCGAACCACGCGAACCACGCGAAATTTTTCTCCCTCTCCTCGCCAAACGAGGAGAGGGTCGGGGTGAGGAGTCAAAATCCAACGCTTGTCGCACACCAATACAAGGCGTAATCTCGTCGGCAGAAATATGTCACTCGAAAATACTTTGACCGATATTGTGAGTCGCCTCCGCCAAGGACGGTTTCCAAACGAGCAAGCAATTTCGCAAGGCATTGTTTTACGAGTGCTTCAAGAACTTGGATGGGACACTTGGGACACGACAATAGTTTGGCCGGAGTTCAAAACCGGCGAAGGTCGCGTTGATTTTGCTTTGTGTCATCCGCCGTCACAGCCAGCCGACTTCATCGAAGTAAAACAGCCCGGCAAGGCTGAAGATTCTGTCCGCCAAGCTCTCGAATACGCATTTCACAAAGGAGTTCCGTTTGTCGTTCTAACCGACGGCAGGACGTGGAGTTTTTATTTGCCTGCGGAACAGGGCAGCTACGACGACAGGCGTGTTCACAAACTTGACCTCTACGAGCGGCCTGCGGCAGAGGCAGCAGAAATTCTGCACCGCTATTTGGATCATTCGAGAGTTGCTTCTGGCGAAGCCCTCGAAACTGCACGCAAAGAATATCGGAATCGAAATCGTCGCTCGCAAGCAAAGGCTACTATTCCCGAAGCATGGCGAGAACTCGTGGAAAAAGGTGACGAGGATTTGGTGGATCTGGTAGCAAATATGGTCGAATCAAAAATTGGCGTCCGGCCAGACAATGACGAAGTCGCCGAATTTCTCGCGGGACTTGGCAAGCCAATCATCGTCGCAGCGACGCAACGTGAGATTTCGCAGACAACGCGCGTTCCGACTCGCCCACCCGCTCCAATGACAAACGCCGAACCAACGCGGCGTGGAAAACTCATTTTACTCGGCAAGGCGCACAATTACCACAACGCTAAAGACGCGATGGTGATCGTTCTTCGTGAACTGGCAAAAAATAATTCCTCGTTTCTTGAACGATGCTCACAACATCCCGACGCGCAAGGTCGCAAGCGGCGTTACATTGCGCGCTCACCAGAAGAACTTTATCCCGACCGCGAAGACCTTCGCGAAATGCGTGAAACCTTGCCGGATGGATGGTTCGTGGCAACGAATCTGAATAATGTTCTCAAGAAAACGATAATTAAATTGGCTACGGAAGTTGCCGGATTAACTTTTGGCAAAGACGTAATTGTGGAATTTTAATTTTTTCTCCTCACCCCAGCCCTCTCCTCGTTTGGCGAGGAGAGGGAGAAAAATTTCGCGTGATTCGCGGTTTATTTGTTCTTCGCGCCTTTGCGGCTTTGCGTTAAAGTTTTTTCCGTCGCATGAAGCAATTTGATTTTCTCGTTCTCGGCAGCGGCATCGCGGGGCTGACGTTCGCGCTGAAGGTCGCGCCGCGCGGGCGCGTGGCCATCGTCACGAAAAAAGACCGCGCGGAGTCGAACACGAATTACGCGCAGGGCGGCATCGCGTCGGTGACGAGCAAGGAGGATTCGTTCGAGTCGCACGTGCGCGACACGCTCGCGGCGGGCGCGGGCTTGTGCAACGAAAAGGTCGTCCGCACGATCGTCGAGGAAGGGCCGGCGCGCATCGCGGAGCTGATCGAACTGGGCATGAAATTTTCCGAGCGCGAAATTCCGGCGTCGCACGGCGCGCACGAACTTGATCTCGGCAAGGAAGGCGGCCATTCCAAGCGGCGGATTTTGCACGCGAAAGATGTGACGGGGCGCGAGATTGAGCGCGCGCTGCTGGACGCCATTTCGCGCCAGCCGAACATCGAGATTTTTGAAAATCATCTGGCGATTGATTTGATCACGAGCCAGAAGCTGGGTTACGTCGGCGAGAATCGCTGTCTCGGCGCTTACGTTTTTGACAAAAAAAATAATCACGTCGCCACTTTTTCCGCGCCGGTGACGGTGCTGGCGACGGGCGGTTGCGGCAAGGTGTATCTCTACACGACGAATCCCGACATCGCGACCGGCGACGGCGTGGCGATGGCGTATCGCGCGGGCGCGAGCATCGCGAACATGGAGTTCGTGCAGTTCCATCCGACGTGTTTGTATCATCCGAAGGCGAAATCATTTTTGATTTCCGAAGCGGTGCGCGGCGAAGGTGGCATTTTGAAAACGCTCGACGGGCGGGAATTCATGGACGCCGTGCATCCACTAAAATCGCTGGCTCCGCGCGACATTGTGGCACGGGCGATTGACAGCGAGATGAAAAAATCTGGTGCGGATTGCGTGTTGCTGGACATCACGCACAAGCCGGCGAAATTCATCATCGAGCGGTTTCCAAACATTTATCAGACGTGTTTGCGCTATGGAATTGACATCACGAAAGAAGCGATTCCGGTTGTGCCGGCGGCGCATTATCAATGCGGCGGCGTGGTGACGAACGTGGACGGCGAGACGGACATCGCCGGACTTTTTGCGGTCGGCGAAGCGGCTTGCACGGGTTTGCACGGCGCGAACCGGCTGGCGAGCAATTCGCTTTTGGAAGCGCTGGTGTGTGCGCATCGCGCGGCGGAAAAAATCATTTCAAACCCGCGCCAGAAATCGGATTTGAAAATTCCGTTCTGGCAATCCGGCAACGCGACGAATGCGGATGAACTGGTTGTGGTGTCGCACAACTGGGACGAAATCCGCCGCTTGATGTGGGATTATGTCGGCATCGTGCGGACGAACAAACGCTTGCAGCGTGCGCAGAAACGCATCGCGAATTTGCAGGAGGAAATTCACGATTACTACTGGAATTTTATCGTGACGAGCGATCTGCTGGAACTGCGCAACATCGCGACGGTGGCGGAGTTGATTGTGCAATGTGCGTTGCAGCGGCCGGAAAGTCGCGGGCTGAATTACAATTTAGATTTCCCAGAATTAAATCCTGAATGGGCGCAGCGCGACAGCGTGGTCCGGCGCGCGGCGTAAATCTTCAAGGAACTTCAATCCGGTAGAAACCCTGTGACCAGTTGGCGTCGAGCGCGTTGGTGAAATTGAAATTGCCGCTTGCGTCAAATTGGTTTGTCAGCAGCACCGTCCAGCTTGTCAGTGGTGCGGTGAGATTCGTTGAGCCGAGCAGATAGAGCGGGGCATTGCCAACACCACCGCTGCCGCTAAAAGTCAGGCCGGTTCCCGCAATGGAAATGTTGCCGATGCTTGGCCGCGTCAAAGTTATGACTGACAAAACTCCGTTGGTTGCCAAGCCGTTCGTAACCCAACCGAGGCCGACAGGTAGCGGTGGCAAAATTATTTTGGCAAACGAGCCAGTGTGGCTGGCAGCGGTTAGAAGATTGTAACTCGTGCCGGAGGTGGTGGGTGCCGCGCCGAGGTTGGTGACGATGAGTGTGCCACCGTTCGTAAGCGCACCGGAGACGATAACGGCATCGTTCAAGAGCGTGTCGCTGTTGATTTCAAAAATGTTCGTGCTGCCGGATGCGAGTGTAAGTGAGTTGCTGAGGGTGAGCGTGCCGAAAGAATTTCCCGGCGCGAATGTGCCGCCAGAACTGATGATTGTGGCGCCGCCAATGCTGCCATTGCCACCGAGCGTGCCGCCTTTGACAATCAGATTTCCCGCGAGGCTGCCGTTTACAAGCAGCGTGCCGTTACTCAATGTTGTCACGCCGGTGAACGTGTTGGTGCCGGAAAGTTCCAGCGCGCCATTGCCGACTTTTGTAAAATTGTTCGTGCCGCTGATGAAGCCGGCGAAGGTCGTGGAAGAATTATTTCCGCCGGCGATGAGTGACGCAGTGGTTAATCGCACTTCACTGCCGCCCACGCCCGCGAGTGAACCAATGGTTTGGTTCGTGCCATTTTGCAAATCAAGAATTCCCGTCGCGCCGCTCAAGTTGACGGCGGTGTTCGCAGGGAGCGCGCCGCTCAATCCAGCGTCCGGACCGTTCGTATGGAGCGTCTGTAATTCCATAGCGGACAGCGCGCGACTCCAGAGACGGACTTCGTTGTAGCTCGCGCTCGCGGTGTTATCGCCGGTGTATTCAGAGCGACCTAGCCAGCAATTTGTGTTAACGAACGATGCCAACGTGTTGGTGCAGTCAAACGTGCCGCGTGCCGCGCCGAGCGTGCTGTTGGTCGAAGCTGCGCGATACCACGTCACGCGCGTCGAGCCACCCGCGCCCGCGCCGGGTTCGATGACCATGGCGATATGAAATTCTGTGCCGAGGGTGTAGGGCTGGCAGGTGTTATCGGAAGTTGAAGTGAAGGCATCTTTCCATTCCACGCGGTCCTGCGTCAACGTCGTTCCCTGCGACCAGCTCATCAAAAGATTTTCTGCGGTGGACGCGCCGAAATCAAAAATGCGTGACCAATTTTGCACCGCATTTTGTGTCGCCCAAATTTCAATTGTCACCGGCGCGGTCGTGTTCGGCAGCAGGCTGGCACCGAGGCTGATGTAATCGCTTGTCGTCCGCGTGCCGCCGGCGAGCGTCACGGAATTTGCACTCTGCGTGACGTTGTTTGCGCCCACGTCCACGATAGTTGCCGGACTATTGCCGACGGAATCCGCAAGACTGTTGTTAAAACTCCAGCGGTGCGCGAGGCCCGCGCCGAGGCCTAGCAAACGCAAGGTTCCATCTGAAATCGTCGTCGCGCCGGTGTAACCATTCGTGGTCATCAGCGTGAACGTGCCGCTGCCGGATTTCACGAGTCCGTTTGTGCCATTGATGGAACCGCTGCCGGACAAAACAAAATCTTTCGTGGCATTGATGCTGAAGGAGCCAGGCGTGAGGTTCGTCAGCAGCATGACCGGAACATTGTTTGAGCCGGTGTCATTGAAATTCACAAAGTCGCCATTGGTGAAATACGCAGCGGCATTGCCAGCGTCGAGCCAGTTGGCGGTGGTGTTAATGTCCCACGCATTGGCAGCGCCATCACCTTTCCACACCAGCGTCTTCGGGCCGGTGGGCGCACCGTTGGAAATGACCACGCTGATTGTGCCGCTCACGGTCAAAGCAGTGGTGTCCCACGCGAGTCCGCTAGTGAGTGCCGGTAAATTTTTGGTGGCGAAAATTCCAGCGTAAGCAGCGCCGTTAAAAATTTTAAAACTATCGCCGTTCGCGAGCGTGCCTGCGAGATTCGTTACCGCCAATGTGCCGCCATAAGTTAAGGTGCCACTGACATTCACAAAATCTTTGGTGCCTGCGGTGCGATTGATTTCGATCAATGTCGTGCTGCTGCTTGCGAGCGTAACGTTGTTGCTGAAGCTCAAAGTAGCGATGCTATTTGATCCGGGCGAAAGTTTTCCGTTCACCGTGGTTGCTCCGCCAATGATGCCAAAGCCGCCCAAAGTTGCGCTGCTCGCGACAGTGACGTTGCCACTAGCGGTGTGCTGATCGCCATTCACCAGCAACGTGCCAGCACTGATGGTGGTCGTGCCGGTATAATTATTTGTGTTACCGGTGAGCGTGAGCGTGCCGGTGCCGACCTTGGTGAGCGAGTTGCCATTGATGCTGCCGGCGTAGGTAGAATCCAGATTCTTCGCGCCGATGGTCCAAGCTGTGCCGGTCATGTGCGAATAAATTCCGCCCGTCAGCGCCCCAAGCGAAACAGCCGCGCCGCTGGTGATGTGGTAAGCGTAAATGTAATCAGCAAGGTTCACGCTCGCGTTCGCGTAACCTGACGAATTACCAATTCGGAAATCACCACCCGCGCTGTCAGTTACAAGATTCAACTGCCCGGTGAACGCGGACCAATTGCCGTCAAGTTCGGTGCGAACGTAATATACGTTGAAGTTCAATGTGCCGCCGCCGGTGAGCGAGCCATAGAGATTACAGCGGTCGTCAGCGTAAATTGTGCTGGTGCCATTCGTCGGCACAATGAGATTCCAATAACAAGTATCGTAACTGCCGCTATCACTAAACATCGTGAGCGAGGCATTCGAGATGGTGACGGTCGTGTTGCCGTTGCCGCCGGGGCCAACACCGAGACCGTATTGATTCGCCGTTCCACCGCCGAGCGAAACATTACCGCCGTAAATGTAAGTTGGGCCGGTGTAGGTATTATTCACACTCAAGGCGAGTGAGCCCGCGCCAGATTTTTGCAGAGCGCCGCTCCCAGTGATAACGCCGGCGATGGTTAATTGGTCGGTGCTGTTCGTCACTTCCAACGTGTTTGTGCCGGCATTAATCGTCAGGCCGCGATCGGTGTAGGATTCGCTCAGGACGCGCAACGTCGGGCTGCCGGATAAAATTAAATTTGTCGAGCCGCCGGGTGGATTGCCGAGCGGGCTGGGAAATCCAATCGCATCCAACTCGGAAACTACCAGCGTGCCGCCGGACAAAATCGTTTTGCCAGTAAAAGAATTATTCAAAGTGGAAATCGCGAGCGTGCCGGAATTTGTTTTCGTCAACCCCGCGGTGCCGATGATGGCGCCATCGCCGGCGAGGACGTAATTATTCGTGCTATCAACGACGAGGTTGGAGCAGGTGAGATCGCCGGTGAGCGTCGCGGTGAGATTTGAGACGCCGGTGTTGTCGAAGCGCACGGAGTCATTCGGTGCGAACGTGTCTTTCGCCGCGCCGTTCAGCCAGTTGCTGGACGTGAGCAAATCCCACGCGTTGCCGCCCTGTCCACCAATCCAAGTGAGCGTGGCCGGCGCGCGAAAACTTTTTATCACGAGCGCAATCCGGCCGGGTGGATTCGTGAGCGCGATGGGAATTCCCGTCAAGCCGGCCACGACGAAATTAGTCAGGCCGCCGTTGAATGTGCCGGAATAATTCACGAGCGGATAAACGCCGCCCGCTGGTAAGGTGGAATTGAGTTTGTGAATGACAAAGGTATTTGTGCCAGTAACGGTGAGGTTGCCAGTGATAGTCAGCAGGTCATTGGTCTTGGTCGCGCCGGTGGCGTCGTCGGACAAATCAAAGTCATTCAGCGTGCGACCGTTCAACGTTACGTTGGTCGCGATGGTCAAGTTGCCGGGTGAATTGGTTCCCTGCCCCGGCGAAACGCCCGCGCCTTCGTAAATTGAAACCGGCGCACCGATGATGCCATTACCGCTGAGCCGTCCATCCAGCCAAACGCCGCCGCGCACGGTGACGGGCGAGTTCGGCAACGAACCATTGACGATGAACGCGCCTTCGCCAACGAGCGTTTTGCCGGTGTAATTATTGGTGCCGTTGAAAGTCAATTTACCCGCGCCCGCTTTGGTCAGCTTCATTGCACCACCGAGCGAGCCGCCGCCGTTGAAAATATAATTTTTGGGTGAATGCACCCGAACCTCACCGGGCGTCAGCGAACCGGCAATCGTGATGGCGGCGTTGTTCGAGCCGGTGGAATCGAAGAGCACGGTGTCGCCAGGATTGAACGGTGCTGGGTTAGTGTTGGCGTTACCGACGTAAATCCAATTCGTAAACCAGTTCGCGGTCGTGGTGGCATCCCACACATTTGTGCCGTCGCCGTGCCAGACTAATTTTGCATCCGAGACCGGCGGCGGCGGCGGTGGCGGCATTTGGTTGGCGAGAAAATAATCTACGTAGCTGGCTTGATAATAACCTTTGCAAGTAGCTTGGTCGCGGTAGCCGGGATTTTGCATCAGGCAGTAAAGGCGATTGGTCGCGGTGATTTTCGTCGTGTAAACACGGAGTTCAGAATAGTCATTCGCGACGAGCACGACTTCTTCACGCCAGTCGCCAAGGATGTCGCCCCAGAACGCCGCGCGTCCGCCGTATTGCTGATGCACGCCTTCGCTGTAGATGGAATACACGCGCCCCGCCGTGCCGGAAACGGGATCAAATTTGTTGATCACGGGACTGAGTGCGCCGCTGCCCGCGCCGTCTTCAAGCTCGCGGCTCAAGTCGGCGTCCCACCACAACGCTTCGGGCGGCCAAATGCTGTTCGCGTAAATTTGGTTGCCCTTGCAGTCGAAAATTCCCGGCTGCGTGGAATAAAATTCCAAACCCCGATGATTGGGATCCATTTCAAAAGTCGTGCCGCGGCCCACATCGGTGATGGTGCCGGAATACCATTTTTTAATGATGCTGCCGCTGTTCATGTCAATCAACGCCGTTGCCAGCAGCGTCGGGTTCAATTGCTGAATCGAAAACATTTCCAACCCTGGCCGGTCGGGATCAATGTCCGTGAGATGAAAACGGTCGCCGTGGACAAGTTCCGTGTCGAAGAGCGGCTGGCCGGTCGCGCCGTTCAGCACCGAGCCCACGTTGATGAGGTCATCAATGCCATCGTGGTTCACGTCCATGATGCGGATTTGATGGCCCCAAGATTCATTCGCGCCAGCCGCGGGCGTATGAAACCAGCGGCGCGTCAACTGGCCGTTGCGATAATCGTAAGTCATCGTCTCGCGCTGAAACGCCTGTGCGGCGTTACGATTTTCGCAGTGAATCAACAAGCTCGGATGCACGCCATCGCAATACATGATGCCAAAATGCGCGTTCATCGGGCCGTCTGCTGGCCACATGTTCGTGATGGTGGTGCGGGCAAGTTCGTGTCCAGTCACGCCGTCGAGGATGGAAAGATATTGCGTTGTATCATCCGGCCCGGTGATGGTCGTGCCGTCGGGCAGCACCACACCGCGCGCGGTGCGGATGCAAACCTCCGCCTTGCCGTCGCCATCCAAATCATAAACTGTCACGCAATCGCCGTGGCCGACGCTGATAGCTGACGCACCCGGCTCAATGTTGTATTGGTTCGTGCTATTGTAGCCGCAATCGAGTTGCCAGAGGAACGTGCCGTCGCGCTTGTAGGCTTGCAGGTATTGATTGACACCGCCCGTTGTCGATTGGCGATCCACCACATAATCATATTCGCCATCACCGTCGAGATCGCCCACCCAGCAAAATTTCACATCGTAGGGTGCGTTCGCACCGCCTGTGACCGCGTGCAGTGGCCATGATAAATACTGACGCACGGGCGAATTAGCCGCGAGGCCGAACGCCGCGCTCGGCGCAGCTTCCACGCCATTCGTGACCGGCACGACATACCAAGAATTTGAAATAGTGAAATTCGCCGTCGTGTCGAGGAAGTCCGTCGTGTTGGTGAGGGCCGAGGAATTTAATTTTACTGCCGCCGCGCCGTTGGCCGAACGGTAAAGATTGAAGCCAATTTCCGTAGAATCAGTCGCCAGCAAGCGCCAGCCGATGTAAGCCTGCGATGTGGCCGAGTGCAGCACCACCACGCCACGACCTAACCGTTCCATCTGGCGTTGCGCAAAAGCGGGAGCAATCGCACAGAATAAAATAATCAAGACAGCCAGATGACGGCGCGTGGCGGCTGGAAAAAATCGGTTCATTGGGACGGTAGAAAGCTATCCCATTTCCACCAAAACCTTTAGTCACCAGAACTGATGATGCGTTGGCAAAACCAAAATAATGCCACCAAAATTACCAGCGCCGAAATCACCCGCACGCCGTGTTTTTCAAACCATGTCCATTTGCGCAGCGCGAACAACAGCGGCAGCACGACTGCGGCGACCGTCAACTGGCCGATTTCTACACCGAGATTGAAAGCAAACAGCGGCATGGCGATTTCTGTTCCTGTCCCGCCCAACCCACTTTCGCGCAGCGCGCCAGCAAAGCCGAAACCGTGAATCAAACCGAAGCCGCACGTCAGCGCGTATCGCGGCCACGATTTTTCCGCGCGCCGAAAATTTTCAGCAGCCACAAAAATTATTGAAGCCGCAATCGCGGGCTCCACAAGGCGCGCAGAAATGGTGACGAGATTTAATGCCGCCAGCGCCAGCGTGAATGAATGCGCCAGTGTGAAGCCGGTGATGACCAGCAGCATCGTTTTCAAATTGCGGCAGCCCAGCAGCAGTGCAGTGAGAAACAGCAAATGGTCAAACGCACTGACATTCAAAATGTGGTTGATGCCGAGGCGCAAGAATTCGCCAAAGCTCGGTTGCATTTTTGTTACCGCCGCCGGCAACGCTGGTTTGATGGCGGATAAATTTGTTTTAGAAACCGGCGTGGCGACTGTTCCAACGGCTTGCGGGAACAATTTTTCCGGCAGCGCAAAGTTGGCGGTAGCTTTGCCCGGCGCCAGGATGGCGCGACCGAGCACGTTACCGTTTTCGTCCGTCAGCACGAGCGCAACGTTGCGCGGTGAACGCAGGGCCGGAAGGAATTGCGCTTGCAACTGTAAGTCTTTGGCCGGCGCGAGGGCATATTCAAAATGAAATTGAATTTCGAGTCCGTCGGAAATCACATCCGCTTCGCGCGGCGCAGAAACGTTGCCATCAGCGGCAACGGCAAAAAAATTCGTGGCTATCCCCGAATTCAAAGTAAAGGGCTGGCCGTTCGGCAACTGGCGCGGATTCAGTTGGGCGGCGCGCAGAAAATTTTCGCCGAGCGTGGTGCCGACGGTGACCATAACTTCGGCGGAGTCCGCATGGACAATGCCGCGCGCGGTGCAATCAAACGGCGCGTGGGCAAAGACGCGGGGAACGGCCAGTAGCGCGACGACGACAAATAATCGGCGGAGATTTTTGGCGGACGGAAATTTCAAGGCAGTTGCAGGCGGTAAAATTGCTGCGGCGAACTGGTTGGCAGGGCGTTGGTGTAATTGAAATTGCCGTCCACATCAAATTGATTGGTCGCGATAACTTTCCAACTCGGCGCAGTTAGATTGGTCGCGGTGAGGACGTAATAATTCCAGCCGGGAATTCCGCCGGTGCCGCTGATGTTCAGGCCGGAGTCGCCGATGCTGATGTCGCCGATAATCGGTGGCGCATACGCAGCAACGGAAAGCGTGCCGTTGATGTTCAACAGATTGGTGTTCCAAACTAGGTTGGTTGAGGTCAGTGCGGGCAGCGTAAAGCTGTTGAACGCACCGACGAAATTCGCCGCGCTGAATAATTGAAACGTGTCGCCGGCGGCGAGTGCGCCACCGATGTTGGTCACGTTGAGCGTGCCGCCTTCGGTCAGCGTGCCGCCAATAATCACGGCGTCGTTGGTGAACGGCGAATGCCGGACTTGCATGAAAGTTTTGCTGCCGACGGCGAGCGTGAGGTCGCCATTGATATTCAAGGAGTCGAGCGGGTCGCCCGGCGCAATGGTGCCGCCAGCGGACACGAGGACGGAGCCGCCCGCAGCGCCGTAGCCAGCCAGTGTGCCGCCGTTTTGCACGGTGACATTGCCTGCGCCGGTGGCCGAACCGCTGTTGTTATCTGCAAACACGGTGGCGTTGGTGATGGTGGTGTTTCCGGTGTAGAGGTTGGCTCCCTGCAAAATTAAAATTCCATTTGTCAGCGAACTTTTCACGAGCAATGCGCCGCTACCGTTGTTGCCGATGGAGTTGGCGTAGGTGACGGAATTGCCGTTGAGATCAATTGTGCCGCCGCCGGCAGCGAGCGTGATGCCCGCCGTGCCGATGGAAGTCAAATCGCTGGAGCCATTATTGCCGGGAAAGTTCGTCACATATTGCAACGTCCCGCCGTTGAAAGTGAGTCCGCCATAATTCGCGCCGCCGAGCGCGAAGATGCCGTTGATGTTCAGCGTGCCGCTTTGGAGGATGGTGCCGCCGGTAAAATAATTGGCATTAGTCAAAACCACGGTGCCGGTGGCATTGACGGCTGAATTCGCCGTGCCGCTGCCGGTGCCTGGCAAAAGCCCCGCCACATTGCCGTTGGCGCTAGAAGCCGGAATGCCAATCGTCAAAGGTCCGGTATTGACCGCGCTGCCGATGACGCCATCCACGGTCAACGTATTGCCCGCTGTCGCTGCCAGTCCGCCGCCGTTGCTCAACAAAGTGAATGGACGCAAATTGATTCCGCCATTATCCAAAGTGAAGGTGGCGTTGCCGACGACCGTGCCGCCATTCAAGTTGACCGTGGCCGCCGTGGCCGGCGGACCGAGCGAGCCGTTGCCGGCAATCAAGGTTACGCCACCATTGAGATAACTTTGACCAGCGTAGCCGCTGCCGGTAACAGGGATAGAAACTGTGCCGAGACCTGCTTGAACGTAAGCCGCCGAACCGACTTTTGAATTCGCGAGTGTGGAGTTAAGAATTAATTCGCCAGCCAGATTATTTTGCCAGATGACAAAGGGCCCAGCGTAGGTTGAATTGCCGCCCGCCGGACGCAGCTGACCGCTATTGTAAGTCACATTATGCGCGCCAAAACTAGGCGTCACCAAAATGTCATTCAGCGACAAAACCGATCCGTTGCCGACCGCAGCCACGGTGACGTTCGCGTTTAAATTCGTATTGAAACGCATGCTGGTAAGATAAGGTTGCGCTGACCAGCCAGTGATGTTGCCAGTGACGTCCAGATTTCCTCCGGTGCCTGCGGTGCCGCTGGCGGGAGTATAAAATCCTGAAATCTGGCTGCCGCCTACCACCGTGTATGGCGAACCCGCTCCGATTGTAGCCGCAAAATCATAAAGTCCAACCGTGGCGAAATTGGCCGCAAAAAATGCCGAGCCATTGCCGCCGACAAAAGCATCGTTGCCGCCCAGCGTGGTGGTGATGATCGAGTTGGAAACCACGTTTGCGCCACCCGCGCCAATCGTGCCTGGCCCAATAAATTCAATGACACCGCCAGCGTTAGCGGTGAGCGTCGCGAGTGTCACTGTTGGTTTATTGGTGCCAGCGACGGGAGCGGCAGCAATTACCGAGGCACCCGCATTCAAAGTCGTCGCGGCGAAAGTCTGCGCACTGATTGCATTACTGTTGCCAGTGATTTGCAGCGCGCCGCCGTTCAAAGTTAGAGCGTTGGCGGCCAGAACAAGATTCGTCGCTGGCGAACTGGCGCTGGAAAAATCTAGCGTGACGTTTCCGGCGTTAACCGCAATGCCACCAGTTAACGTGTTTGTTGCGCCGCGAAGAATCAGTGCGCCAAGACCATTCTTGTTCAAGCCTGCCGTGCCGGCCAGCGGCGTGCTGATAGTGGCGGTTTGATTTTCCACACTGACATTCGGACTGGCACCCAAGGTCAACGTATTCGTGCCAGCCAGCGTCCAGTTGTAAGTCGAAGTTGTATCGCCAAAAAGTAAACTACTGATCGTGCGCGGACTGTCGAGCGTGACCGTAAGATTTGTCGGCAGGCTGAGCGTGCTAAAGTCGGCCGTGTTCCCGGAACCTGCCGCGATGGAACCACTGATCCAATTGTTCACGTCACTCCAATTGCCATTAGTTGCTGCAATCCAAATGCCGTTGCCAATCGCCAACGGCGTGGCACTGACTTCCGCCGAATTGCCGCTGGTGCCGCCCGCGCCAGTCGCCGTGACGACATAGAAATAAGTCGTGCCGTTCGCAAGTCCGGTGTTCGTGTAAGTCGTGCCGGTGTAACCGGTGACGACGGTAAAATTTTCACCGCCCGCACTGGTGCCACGTTTCAAAGTGTAGCTAGTCGCGCCGGTAGTAACCGGCCAACTCAAACTGATTTGCTGATTCGTCGCCACCGCCGTCAGATTTGTCGGAAACGACTGCTGGCTGTTGACGGAATCTGTGTTGTTGCCGGTGACGGCGGCGGCGTTCATCGCCGCGACGCGATAATAATAAATGACCGCCGGATTCATTCCGTAGTCGGTATAAGTCGTCTCGGTGACAGTTTGCAAATAAACAAACGGTCCGCTCGCACTGGTCGCCCGCGCAATGACGTAACCGACTGCGCCCGGGACAGCTGTCCAATTAAGCGTGATGTTTGTCGTTGTGCCGTAAACAAAACTCGCGGTGAGCGACGGTGGCACGCTGCTCGGCGCCGTCGGCAGCGCCACACCGACAGCGATGGCGGAATTGGTGCTCGTGCCGCCCGCGCCGGTCGCCGTGACAAAGTAGCGGCAGATACTGCCGTCCGTCGGCGAGGCGTCGGTGTAACTGGTGTTGGTCACCGCGTTGTTCAGCAAAATTGTGCTTAAAACATTGGATGAACCGCCGCCGGAATTCACCAGCGTCGAACGGTAAACAGAATAATAATTGGCGCTGGCCGCCGCGCTCCAATTCAACGTCACGCTTTGATGCGCAACGCTACCGACCGTCAAACCGGTTGGCGCGGCGGGCGCACTCGTGGAATTTCCTGCTGACGGGATCGCACCAAAACTGACTGGTGAATTCGTGCTGCTGCCGGTCGGGTTGACCGCGCGCACTACATAATAATAATTTGTGCCGTTGCCCGCTGTCACGTCGAGCCAGCTCGCATTTACAGCGCCGGATCCGCAAACCGGACTGGGCACGCCGTTCGTGACCGAGGCAAAACTGCTGGTGGCATTGGTCGAACGCAAGACATTATAGCTCGTCGCGCCGGGGACCACCGACCACGTGACGAGGTTGCAATTGTTGCCAGCGTAAGCCGTGGCGCTCGCAGGCGGCGGCGGAACGTAACCGGTTATTTCCAAACGGATGTAATCATACATCGCGTGATCGGCAAAATAACTGCCGCCAATTTGCCGAATGCCTATGTTGATGGTGTTCGTGCCGGTATGCAGTTGCGACGCCGGAAAATTAATGCGCTCGTCGGACGCCGCCGCTTGATTGCCTTCGCGAATGGTTGAATCGCTGGCGCTGTAACCGGGATAATAACCGGTCGTCGGAAAACTGTTATTGGGCGAGCCGGTGACGCCGCTAATGTTGCCGAGATTATTGCCGTTGATGGTGACGATGATGGCCGAGTAATAATCCGAGGACAGACCCAGATACAGCGACGCCGTCGCACCATTCGTCGGCGCGGTGGCGAGATTGAAGGTGATGGTGGAACTGGAATTATTGTAAACGCCCGCGCTGCTCACGACGACGGGCTGAACAAAATTCCAGTCCGTGCTCCAACGATTTTGGCCGACGACGTAATTTACGCCGTTCGGAAAATCAAACGGCAGTTCCAGCCACTTGCTCCAAATCGGACTCGGCGCCGTTGATTTCGGTCCGATGTCGCCAACCCACCAATCATCGCCGTGCCGGAATTTATCCGAAGTGCGATTGGGATAACCGATTTCAAAAACGGTTGCGCCCACACGCGCGGGTGTCCAAGTGACATTGCCAAGATTTGTCGTCGTGCCCGCGGGAACGGAAACGGCGAATGGTGTCGCGGGCAAATCAAACAACACCGGCGGATTGCCGCCCGTTTGGTTTTGCGACATGAACATCGCCGGCGCGCCGGGGCCGTAGGCATACAACGTGTAATTTGCACCGGCGATGACATTGCTCACGGCAAAATTTCCGTTCGCGTCCGTCTTCGTCCAAAACTGGTAGGGCTTCGCCCATTGCTGAAAATCATACGTCGCGGTGGAGGTAACTGGCTGTTGAATCACGCCAACCCACAATCCAGCGGCGGAAGTGTTGGGATTGCCGCTGTCAGCAATAATTATTTTTCCCGTCACCGTGCCGCGATTCGCCGTGCGCGCGTAATTGGCGTTGGTGAACCAACTGTAAGGCCATGCGCCGGTCTCGGCAACGCCTTGCGCCAACGCATCGTTGTAAAGTGCCTGCGCCGGGGCATTCGTGCCGGCGAGCGCGTTGGTGATATTGTTACAATAAATAAAATACGGCCCGCAAACCTTGGTCCAAACTTCGCCATTCACAAAATTACCATCGGCGCCCATGCCGTAATGCCCGCCGTTGAGCATGTTCAAAATCGTCGTGCCGATATGCTCCATGAGTTCGCGCTTGAGCGGACCACCATTGTAATATTCCGAGCTGGCCGAGATGTTCCAGAGGCCGACATTTTTGCCACCAGTGCCGACGCTGCTCCAACCCCAGACATGATCCACGCCGAGGTCCGCGCTATATTTGTATTTGTCCTCGTATTGACCGGCGTAGATGCCATTCGTCCACAACGAAACTTCCACCGGCGCACCCTGCACACCGATAGCCGCGCCGCCGGAAACTTCCATCAACCGGTTGCGCTGCGCGTCCACGCTCATCCAGTTAAAAATGGAACCGGCGTAAATGTTATCGCGGCATTCGCCCATCCCCCACGCGCCATCAATGCTGCGGTGATACCAGATCGCAGTGACATAAAATCCGGTTGAACCGCGCAACAGGGAATAATGAACTTCCAGCACACTGTTAGATTCCGAGGTGGTGGACAAAGCAATTTCCGCGTAGTTACCGCCGGTGGTGACCGGATCTGCAATCAGTGAATAGGTAAAGGTCAGCCCCTGATTATTGCTGTTCTCCCAATACAACTTGCCGCCGTTGTTGCCGCCGGAAAGCAAATTTAGCGTCTGCGTGCTGCCATTATTATTGAACGTGTAATTAATCTGGTTGATGGTTCCGCCCGACTTCGTGCAGAGAATCGAGACGATGCCATTGCCAATCGTCACCGTGCTGCCGCTGTCCGTGAGCGTCACATTCGCGCCCGTGCCCGTGCCGCCGCCGGGAATGTTGGCAGCGGCGGAAACGGCAAAAACCAGACTGGCGGCCAGCATGGTGATGCGTGCAAAAAATAAATTCATCGGTGAACACGGGAAGATACGTCATCCACACCAGCAAAGCTAATCCACTAAACTGGTGATAGCATCGCAGCCACTGAACGGGCACTGCCGCATTCTGGTAAGAGAAAACGGGTTTTGCAGCTAACTGCAAAACCCGTTTCCCGCGCACGGAGGTTTCTAAAAATAAATTACCAGCTTACGTCCAAAGTTTTTCCGGATAATCGCCCTTGGCAATCAGCTTGCGGATGTTTTCGACGACGACTGGACGGTCTTCACGATACGTCACGCCAAACCAAGAATCAGCCGAGCGCAGCACCTTGCATTTCGCTTTGCCGCTGGTGACGAGGTCGCCGACGGTGGCGGGAATGAGGCATTCCGATTTCTGCTCGCCGCCGCTTTTCTTCATGAAGTTTTCAAACGCCACGTTGAGCTGCGGAAACAACGCAGGCGTGAAGCCCCAGAAATTCATCGAGACCGCCTCGTCACCGGTGAGCTTGGTGACGCTGCCGTCCGCGCCGGTGTTTTTCGCGCCTCCGCCGTCGCGCTCAATTTTCGTCATCTCGACGATGTGCGTGAGGTAATTGTTCGCGTCCACGCGCGAAACGCCGCGTGCCACGCTGCCGTGGTCGGACAAGGTGTTTTTCAAAATGAAACCAACCATCGCGTAATCCGGCGTGCCGGACGTGAGATGTTGCGCGAGAACTTTGTATGCTTGCTGGCCGTAAAAATCGTCGGCGTTGATGGCGGCGAACGGTCCGTTAATCGTGCCTTGGGCCATCATGATGGCGTGCGTCGTGCCCCACGGTTTGGTGCGACCCTCGGGCAATTGGTAAGGCGCGGGCAGCTTGTCGAGCTCTTGAAAAACGTATTCAACGGCGATGCGCTTTTCAAAACGTGTGCCGACGACTTCGCGAAAAGTCTGTTCGATGTCTTTACGAATGACGAAGACGAGCTTGCCGAACCCGGCCTGCATCGCATCAAAAATCGAGTAGTCAATAATGGTCTCGCCGTTGGGCCCTACGGGATCAATTTGTTTGAGACCGCCGTAGCGGCTACCCATGCCAGCGGCCAGAACGAGCAATGTCGGTTTAGTCATGTGCGGATTTTAATTTTTCACACGCAGCTGTCGAGCAAATGTGGCAAGATTTGCGGGTGAGCATGCTGCTTGGAAGTTAAGTCAGTAATAGATATGCTTTGGTCAAAAGTGGACATTCCCCTTTTTCGGAAATCGGCTAAACATATCCTTGAACATTTGCACCAAGACGCGCCGTTGACTGGTCGCGTTCGTAAAAATAAAAGTTAAATTTATGGAACATCAAAAACGCATCGTAGAAAAAGACGCTCCGCTGAAGAAAGATGATTTGATTGTCATCACCGGCGCGGGTGGATTCATCGCCGGCAACCTCGCGCTCTATTTCAAGAAAAAGGGCTTCACCAACATTCGCGCCGTGGACAAAAAGCCGATTTACGAATGGTATCTCCACGTTCCCGGCGTGCAAAATCTTTGTCTCGACGTGAGCATCGAGGCGAATTGTCACCGCGTGTGCGAAGGTGCGGTTGAGGTTTACAATCTCGCGGCAGACATGGGCGGCATGGGTTTCATCGAAAAATTTCGCGTCGAATGTCTGCGCTCGATTCTCATCAACACGAACATGGTTGAAGCCGCTTACAAAGCGGGCGCGCGCCGCTACTTCTTTTCGTCGTCGGCCTGCGCCTACAATACTTTGTTGCAGCAAGACCCGAAAGTTCGCGCGCTGAAAGAATCCGATGCGTATCCCGCGATGTCCGAACGCGGCTACGGTTGGGAGAAGTTGGTTTCCGAAATGTTCTGCGAGGAATACTGGCACGAACGCGGCATGAAAACGTTCATTGCGCGTTTCCATAATGTCTATGGCCCGAACGGAACGTGGGACGGTGGTCGCGAAAAAGCGCCCGCCGCGATGTGCCGTAAAATGATTGAGGCGATTGATAAAAAAGATTTGAGCATCAACATCTGGGGCAACGGCGAACAGACACGCAGCTTCATGTATATTGACGATTGCGTGAAGGGCATTGATATGATTACGCATTGCGACGAACTCGTGGCGACGCCGATTAACCTCGGTTCTAGCGAACTCGTTTCCATCAACACACTCGTCAGCAAGGTGGAAAAAATCGCGGGCAAGAAATTGAAGCGCTCCTACAACTTGAACGCGCCGCAAGGTGTCGCAGGTCGCAACTCGGATAACACCTTCATCAAAAAAGTTCTCAAATGGGAGCCGTCCACGCCGTTGGATAAAGGTCTGGCCGCGACTTACAAATGGATTGGCGAACAATACCATGCCCGTAAGTCTGGCAAACGCATCGGCATCGGCTGATAAACTTCAAAATTCCCCGGCCAAAAACTTCCGGCCGGGGAATTTTTTTGCGCGCATGTTTCAAGCCTTGCGCACAATGCCAATGAAATTGTCTCCCGTCGGAAAACTTATCGGTGCCATTCCCAATCGACTGCAACTTGCGGGCGGCTGGATTGACCAGCCGTTCGTTTCGCGCCACAACCCCAAGCCGCCCGGCTCGATGGTGGTGGTGCAGATTGAACCGGATTTCCGGCCGATGGACCGCAGCGGCATCGCCAGCGGCACGCGCCACATCGCGATGAAATTGTGGAAAGGTAAATTGCCCAACCGCCCGCTCGACAAACTGGTGCGCGAACTTTACGACGCGGAAAACAAAGGTAAAACAAATCCCAGCGGCTCGCAGGATATGATCGGTTTGATTTATCCCGGCGTGAACCGGCTGGATTACGATTTCAAAATTCAGGGCGGCGTTTTCACTTCGCACATCGAGTCGTGCAATTCGCCGCGCGTCGCCAAATGGCTGAGCCGCGTCTTGCATTTGATTCCCGTCGAACCGCGGCCGGACGGTTACTCGCCGCTCGGCATCAAAAATCTTTCGCCGGCATGGGTCGCAAAACTCGGACAATCTGGTCAGGACTGCTACGACGCGATTGTGAAAATGGACGCCAAAAAACTCGGTGCGTCGTTAAATCTCACGATGAAATGTTGGGAAAAACTATTGCCGCACGTCGTGCGCCATCCGGCGTTACGCGTGGATTTGCTACCAATTTTGCAGGCGTATCAGCAGCAATATCTGGGCGCGATGTATTCCGGCTGCGGTGGCGGCTATCTGATTGTGGTTTCTGAAAAGCCGGTGCCGGGTGCTTTTAAGGTGAATGTTCGTATCGCTTCAAAATGAGTTCTCCCAAACAAGTCATTGTCAGCGGTGGGTTTGACGACATCAAGTCGCGCGACCTGCGTTTTCTGGAAGAAGCGGCCAAGCTCGGCGAGTTGACCGTGCTGCTCTGGCCGGATGAAATCTTGCGGGAGCAAACCGGCAAAGCGCCAAAGTTTCCGTTGGTAGAACGGCTCTATTTTCTCGAAGCCGTTCGCTACGTCAGCCGCGTGACGCCTATCAGCGAGACGGCCAACCCAAATGAACTGCCGACCGATTTGCGCGCGGATATTTGGGCCGATTGCGAAACGACAACGAACGTGGCTCGTAAAAAATTTGCCGAGGAAAATAAAATTGCCTACCACGTTTTTACGGCGGACGACTTGAAAGATTTTCCCGAGCCGCCGCCAATGCCGTCCGCGCCCGGTAAAAAGAAAGTGATCGCCACTGGTTGTTACGATTGGTTTCACTCCGGCCATGTGCGGTTTACCGAAGAAGCTTCGGCTTACGGTGATCTTTACGTTTGCATTGGGAGCGACGCGAATGTGCGTTTGTTGAAAGGCGAAGGCCATCCGTTGTTGTCCGAGCAGGAGCGGCGTTACGTTCTTGGCTCAATCAAATTTGTGAAGCAGGCGCTCGTCACGACCGGCTCCGGCTGGGTGGACGCCGACCCAGAAATTCGTCGCTTGAAACCAGATATTTACGTCGTGAACGAAGATGGCGACAAGGGCGGCAAGCGCGAATATTGCGCGGAACTCGGCATCGAATATCTCGTGCTCAAACGCACGCCCGCGCCGGGATTGCCCAAGCGCAGCAGCACAGATTTGCGCGGCTTCTGATTAATTCACGAAGTTCTGCGCCTTGAGCCAGAATAGGCAGTCACCCGCCCACGGATGCGGATTTGCAAAGGGAAATTTGTCTTTCAGCCCCATGCCGTGTCCGCCTTTTTGATAGACGTGCAAATCAAACGGCACGTGATTTTTCCGCAGCGCCTCAGCGAACAGCATTGTGTTTTCCATCGGCACAGTTTTGTCCTCAAACGTCGTCCACAGAAAACACGGCGGCGTATTCGTCGTCACTTGTAGTTCATTGGAAAGTAATTTTACAAGTTCTGGCGGCGCATTAGTGCCAAGCAAATTATTGCGCGAACCTTTATGCGTGAATTCGCCCATCGAAATCACGGCGTAACATAAAATTCCTAAATTTGGACGTGAACTTTCACGTTCAACTGCGTCGGTGGAATTTGTGTCGCCCGCATCGAAGTGCGTCAACAACGTCGAGGTCAGATGTCCGCCGGCAGACGAACCCATGATGCCGACGCGCTTCGTATCAATTTTATAATCATCCGCATGAGCGCGCACCCAGCGCACCGCGCGCGCGGCGTCGTTGAGCATCGCCGGATGATGATAGCCGCTGGAGCCAAGCCGATATTTCAGCACGAAACAAGTGACGCCGTGCTGGTTCAGCCAGAGCGCGTAATCATTGCCTTCGTGCGGCGCGAGATGTGCGTAACCGCCGCCGGGACAAATCACCATCGCCGCGCCGGTGGCATTGGATTCGCACAAATATGGCGTGAGTGTGGGAATGTCGTTGGACGAAGTGCCGAGCGCGCCCGGTGCGCCGTCCGGCCAAAGTGGAATGGCAGTTTTCATTTCGGCACGCGCATTAAACAAGGCGCAAAGCGCCACCGCGAGAATGAACAGTTTTTTCATGGGAAAATTTATCTTTCAATTTTAGCCTCGCCAGTTGCAATGTCCAACGACCATTTGTGCGGTTCGGGTAACGACATTTTTCCATCGCTGATTTCCAGCGGCATCCATAAGTAGCGCGAATCCCATTGCGTTTCCGGCTTCCAGATGTCACCCATGTAAATCACCGACGTCGTTTTTGTGCCAACCACCTTAAGCAGCATCGTGGACTGCGAGCCGTAAGTATTTTTCTCCGGCGGCGCGACGTCTTTGAATTCTGACCACGGCCCGGCGAGCGATTTTGCGGTCGCGTATTTGTTCGGGTTCGCGCGCCAGCCGGTCAGCTCCGAGCCAAGGACGTAATAAAGTCCGTTGTAATGCACCAGCGCGCCGCCTTCCATGTGTTCGGGAATCAAACAAACTTCCTTTTCCACCGTGAGATAATCGTCCGACAATTTTGCGATGCGAAAACCAAACGGACGATCCTCAAAAATCAAACACGCGCTGCCGTCGTCATCCACAAACTGGCCGATGTCGCGGCTTTCGTGGCCGAGCGGGCGGAAGTATTTCAAAAATTTATAATCACCAGCCACCGTGTCACACGTCGCCACGCCAACACTCGCGGCCTGATAACGCCAGTTATCCATGTGGAAATACATCACGAACTTTTTCGTGGGCGCGTTGTAAAAAACTTTTGGCCGTTCGAGAATCATGTGCCGCCCGAAATTCGTCGGCGCGGTCATGTTCAAAACATCCCCGCAAAATTTCCAGTCCGCCAGATTCGTCGAGGCATAACAACTGACATGGCAACTGCGCCAGTCGAGATTTTGTCCACGATCCTCGCCAAACCAATAAAACGTGTCGCCCATTTTCAAAATGCCGCTGCCGTGCGCCTGAATATGCTGACCGCGATTATCCGGCCAGAGTTCGCCGGGCGTGAATGTTCCCGCTGATTTTGCCGCGAGACAAACCAGCAAAACCGCCAACGTCAGCGCGGATTTTTTTGCGGAACAAAATGGTTTCATGCGAAGTGAGACGCAGTTTAGTCATTGCGGTTACACATTCAATCTTGAAGCGCGCGTTTGACGCTGCCGCCTTGTCGCTTTAATTTCAGGGCGTGTTTGAACTTGTTTCCGATTACGCGCCCGCTGGCGACCAGCCGCAGGCGATTGAAAAATTGACCGCCGGAATTGTTTCCGGCGCGAAGCATCAAACCTTGCTCGGCGTCACCGGTTCAGGAAAAACTTTTACCATCGCCAACGTCATTCGGAACATCGGCAAACCCACGCTGATTATTTCGCACAATAAAACTTTGGCCGCGCAGCTTTACGCCGAGTTCAAAAGTTTTTTTCCGAACAACGCCGTTGAATATTTTGTCAGCTACTTCGATTTTTATCAGCCCGAAGCTTACATCCCGCGCACCGACACGTTCATCGAAAAAGATTCCAGCGTGAACGACGACATCGAGCGGATGCGCCTCTCGACGATGGCCTCGCTCTTCACGCGGCGCGATGTGATTGTCGTCGCCAGCGTGTCGTGCATTTACGGCATCGGCAGCAAGGAAGATTACGCCGCGCTCATCATTCCCGTGCGCGTCGGCCTCGAATTATCGCGCGAACAATTTTTATCGCGCCTCGTGGATATGCAGTATTCACGCAACGATATTGCGTTTGAGCGCGGCAATTTTCGCGTGCGCGGCGACACCGTGGAAGTCTGGCCGGCGGGTCGCGAAGACGGTTTGCGAATCGAATTTTTCGGCGACGTCATCGAAAAAATCACGCGCTTCGAGCCGTTGACGGGAAATAAAATTGAAGCGTTGCAGGCCAACACAATTTTTCCCGCGAAACAATTCGTCACGACCGGCGACAAAATGAAACGCGCCATTCTCGCCATCCGCGAAGAACTCGGCACGCGCATCGCGGAGTTTGAACGCGATGGAAAATTACTCGAAGCGCAGCGCATCAAAATGCGGACGGAATTTGATTTGGAGATGATGGAAGAAATGGGTTTTTGTTCCGGCATCGAAAATTATTCGCGACACATCGCCAATCGTCCGCCCGGCTCGCGCCCGACGACGCTGTTTGATTTTTTCCCCGACGATTATTTGCTCGTGCTGGATGAATCGCACGTCACCGTTTCGCAAATCGGCGGGATGTTTGAAGGCGATAAGTCGCGCAAAACGGTTTTGGTGGATCACGGTTTTCGTTTGCCAAGCGCGCTCGACAACCGGCCGCTGAACTTTTTGGAATTTCAAGGCATGCAAAACCAGACGATTTACGCTAGCGCCACGCCCGCGCCGCGCGAACTCGGCTGGTCGCAAGGTCACGTCGCCGAACTCGTCGTGCGCCCGACGGGACTTATTGATCCGCGCGTCACCATCAAGCCGCTCAAAGGTCAGATTGACGATTTGATGGAAGAAGTTCGCAAGCGCAGCGACAAAAAAGAACGCACACTCGTCACGACCTTGACCAAACGCACGGCGGAGGAACTGACGGATTACCTGCGCGACATCGGCATCCGCGTTCAGTATTTGCACAGCGACATTGACGCGATTGAGCGTGTGGAAATTTTGCGTTCACTTCGCAAAGGTGAATTTGACGTGCTCGTGGGCATCAATCTTTTGCGCGAAGGTTTAGATTTGCCGGAAGTTTCGCTCGTCGCGATTCTGGACGCGGACAAGGAAGGTTTTCTCCGCAGTGAAACCAGTTTGATTCAAACCGCCGGACGCGCCGCGCGGCATTTGAATGGCGAAGTTATTTTGTATGCCGACGTGATGACGCAGAGCATCCAGAAATTTCTTACCGTCACCGAAAAACGTCGCGCGCGGCAGATTGCCTACAACACGGAACACAACATCACGCCGCGCAGCGTGAGCCGCGCCGTCGAAGAAAGTCTGGCCGTGCAGGAAGATCAGAACGCAGCGGCGATGGGTTTGCTGCGCGAGACGACGACCGACTTGGACGTGACCGAAACCATCCGCGAACTCGAAGGTGAAATGCTCAAAGCCGCCGAAGATTTGCAATTTGAAAAAGCCGCGCTGCTCCGCGACCAGATCAAGGAACTCAAACACATGATTGACGGCACGAAATCCGAGGCGAAGCCGGTGAGTTATCGGAAATCAAAACGGGCGCGGAAATAGTGAATGAACTTGCGTCAAGGAATTGCAAATACAAATCGGTTTGTAAAAACTCCGAAAGTTGAATCGTATTGTTTGATGATTGCATTGGTCAGCCATGAACTTGTTCCTGATTGCACTGACCCATCCGCAAATCCGATATTGCCCCAAAATTTATGGCGCTCGCCCGTCCACGCGATTGAATTATTTGTGCGGATTTCCAGCACGCCGGGTTTTATGGGTGTTCCGCTGATTTCAAAATTGTCGTCGCCGATGAGAATGGAATTGGGATTGTCTTCCGAAGCATTTATTCCAACAAAATAGCTGATATTTTTATTTCCAAAGTCTGTCGCGAAATTGGTTGCCCATTGGCGGTCTGTGTCTGCCGGGCAAATCAGAATTTTCGGTGGTTCCAATATATTGGACATCGTCACAAAAACTGCCGCAACATTTCCGGTCGCGACCAATTCCATGCACCCACCAAATTTCACAGGGTATTGCGTGGGGTATTTATCAGACTGACCTGGTGACCAAAGTTTGAATCCGAGATCAATTTGTTTCAGATTGTTAATACATTGAATCCGGTAGGCGGCTATGCGATTTGGCGTTGTTGCAGCGATAAGCATCACGGCCAAAACGGCAATGACCGCTAAAATTACGAGCACTTCGGTAAGTGTGAAAGCGTGGCTTCGACTATTTGAGCATTGCAGTTTCAAAATATTTCCAGCGCCGTCGGCGCGCCATCTTTGTAGAACCAAACCCAAACCGAATCAAGCTCCGTAGGAGCGGCATATTTCGCTTCTCACGGAGCTTTGGAAATTTCTAATTCCGGTTTCTACAAATATGCCAGCCCTGACGGGCTTCCGCGCAAATGCTATTTCGCCGCGTTCGCGCCTTTGACGCGAAGCTGAATCGAATAAAGCGATTCCGTCGCGGTGATGAAAAGAGTTTTGTGGTCAGCGCCGCCGAAACAAACATTGGCCGACCATTTTTCCGGCACATCAATCTGGTCAATCTGTTTTCCCGTCTTGTCAAAAACCGTCACGCCGTGGCCGGTGAGATACAGATTTCCCTCCGCGTCAATCGTCATGCCGTCCGAGCCGAGCGCGCAGAAAAAAGTTTTGTTCGTCAGCGCACCGTCCGGCTGGATATCGTAACGCCAGGTCTGTCCGGCGCGGATGTCCGAAACAAAAAGATTTTTGCCATCCGCCGTGCCGGTGATGCCGTTGGGCTTTTTCAAATCGCCCGTCACTTGCGCCAAAGTTTTTTTGTCGGGTGAAAGATAAAAAACTTCTTCGTTCGTCAGCGCCATCATCGTGTGATCCCACCATTTGCGGCGGTAAAACGGGTCGCTCAAATACATCGCGCCGTTCGGCGCAATCCACACATCGTTCGGGCCGTTCAGGTATTTGCCGTTAAAATTGGTGACGAGCACGGTCACAGTTTTGTCCGGCGCGATGGACCAAAGCTGATTGTGTTCATCCGCGCAGGCGATGAGATTTCCCTGCGCGTCAAACATCATGCCGTTCGCGCGACCGGATGGCTGGAGAAACGTCGAGAGTTTTCCGTCCGCGCTCCATTCCATGATGCGGTCGTTCGGCTGATCTACGAAAAATAAATTGCCGTGCGCGTCGCATGTTGGCCCTTCGGTGAACTGAAATCCGCCGGAAAGTTTTTGCAGTTTGGCATCAGGCGCCACGACGCCTTCTGCCAGCACGGTCACCGCCGAAACCAAAACAATGGCTTGAAAGATTATTTTCATAACCACCGCAAATTTGGCGGGAATCGGCGCGGGATGCCAACAAAATCGTTCCTTGTTTTTCCGACGTTCGTGCCGCATCTTGCGGACGTCTTTGATGATGAACCCTCAAACCCAAAAGGCCGTGCGGTTTTTGCAGAGCTGGATCATCAACACCGCAGCGGTGCTGGTGGCGGCGGCCATTCTGCATAATCACATCACTTACGAGAACAAGTTGGGAAATCTGCTGATTGCCTCGCTGTTGCTGGGGATTCTTAATGCCTTTGTTCGCCCGATTTTGATGCTCATCGCGCTGCCGCTGCTGATTTTTACGCTGGGTCTGTTCACTTTGGTCATCAACGCGCTGCTGCTTTATTTTGTCGGCCAGTTGCTGCAACCCAGTTTTTACGTGGACAGTTTTCGCTACGCATTTTTTGGTGCGCTCATCATCAGCATCATTTCCATCGCGTTGAATGTGCTGACCGGCAACACACGTGGCAGTGTCCGTATCCAACGCGGCCCGCCGCCCGGCCCGCCGAAAAATCCCGGTGGCGGCAATGGCCCGGTGATTGACGTTTGAAAATAATTTTTAGTTTTTAATTCTTAATTTTTAGTTCCGTGGTCACCGCGCCCCGGTTTTTAACTAAAAACTTAAAATTAAAAATTCAAAACTTTGTAAGCTGCGCGCAATGTCGGAATTCCCTGCGCATTAAAATCCCGCTCGAAGTCGGTCGTGATTTCCGTGAGTTCAATGGGCGATGTAACTTTGGAAAATTCTTTCGCCGCTTCGAAAACTTCGCTCATCTGCTGGAAATAATCCGCGTCGTCCGTGCGGAGAAAAACTGTCCCGCTGGGCAAAAGCACGCGGCGCGCGAGCGCGGGAAAATCTGCGTTGATGAGGCGATGATGGCGGTGTTTTTTCTTCGGCCACGGATCAGGAAAATAAATGTGCAGTGCAGCGGCAGCGTGGGGCGGAATCAAGTATTGCAGCAAATAAGCCGACTCGATGCGGACGCCGCGCAGATTTTTTAATCCAAGCTGGCTGCCCTTGCGATGCAGTTTCTCAATGCGACCGAGCAAGCGCTCGACGCCGATGAAATTTTTTGCCGGATTGCGCCGCGCGTATTCGACGAGAAACGAGGCGTCGCCGCAGCCGAGTTCGATTTCCAGCGGTTGGGTTTGCGGAAAAAGCGTGTTTAAGTCCAGCGGTTCGACGATGGAAGGCAATTGGACGACAAGATGATTTGGCTTTTCCATTCCGCAATTGGCAGTTGAAAACTCGAAAGCTTTCCCGAAAGTTTTGAAAATGGTCGGGGCGGTGAGATTCGAACTCACGACCTCTTGCACCCGAAGCAAGCGCGCTAGCCAGACTACGCTACGCCCCGACGTTGAGCTGGAAATGATGCCACGCAAAAACTGGAAAGCAATTGGAAATTTACCACGAGCCTAACTTGTTTTGGTGTGCCAAAATGAAAATGACCACTGGATTAGTGAGCAAAATACTGTCGGTAGGCATCGGCGATGCACCAAAGGTTGAGCGGGCCGGTAGCCGTTGGGCATTTGTAGTAGCGTGCGCTGCCATCCGTAAAAGCATAGTTTGATCCGCCGGAACCAGCCGAGCCAGACTTGGCAATTACTCCGCTGCCAGCATGCCGGCTTTGTTCGAGAATCGCGTCAAAGTCATTCCCCGACTGGCCTTCAAATAAATCCATGTAGTAATCCGTCTTATCCGTAAATTTTTCGCCGAGGATAATTGTGTCGCTCGGATAAAGAATGACATTTTCCTTCAAGCCATTTTGAGCCGCAGCCGGCTCCACATCTTTAGCAAAATCCATAGGCGATTGCGGTGTGCCACCAAGTTTATCGGAATACCAGTCGTTCCAGCCGTTAATCAAATAGCTGCGTGGCGAAGCGTCGGCTACATTATTCGAACCGCCGCCAGTCTGTGGAATTTGCCCGTTAAGCCCATCCGTGGGACACACCAATATTTTTACACTCTTGCCGTAATTATCGTAGAATTTGTCCGGCCAGCGGTCGGCACTGTTACGCGTCGGATAACTGCCCTGATTTTCATCCACATACAAACGCGAGGCCAGTCCGAGTTGGCGAAGATTGTTCATGCACGAAATCCGTCGCGCGGTTTCCTTCGCGTGCGCCAGCGCCGGCAACAACATTGCGGCCAGAATCGCGATAATCGCAATGACTACCAATAATTCAATCAACGTGAAGGCCTTACCACCGCAAATCTTTCTTTCGCGGTGGTCGAAAGGTTGGCTTTCAACTATTTTCATAACCATTGCATTACCGTCGGCGTCTGGACAAACAGTTCGACGCTTTTCAAACGCCCAGCGTTACAAAAATTAACATGAAAAAAAACTATTTCCTCGTCATTATCGCGATTGCGCTAGCCAGCGTGTATGCGATTTATTTTACCGACTGGCTCCAGCCCAAGACCGTTCAAATTTCTCACGTCTACCGCAACCTGCATCCGCGCAATCCGGTGCGCGATGGAACACTGCCCGCCTTGCATTTCGGATTGGGTCACCCGCTTAAGTTAACGGAAATCAAAGTGGTGCCACTAGCCGAATATCAGACCAACCAAAACACCCTGCCGCTTTGGCATCTCATCAGCGACTCGAACTCCGTGCCGGTGGAATCCTTTTTCTACGGCCAGTTCATCCGCGGCCTCAAGCCGGAAGTTGCCGGCAGCCGTTCTCGGTCATTGACCAATGGCGTCGTTTACCGACTCATCGTCACCGCCGGAAAAATCAAGGGCGAAGATGATTTTGAGCTGAAATGACAATTATCAATCCAGTTCAATAACGCTTGCCGTCTGCAAAAAATCCATTATTTTCCCAAGTCCGTGCGCGCTTAGCTCAGTGGTAGAGCATTACCTTCACACGGTAGGGGTCGTAGGTTCGAAACCTACAGCGCGCACCATTTTTCAATCAAGCGAAGCGCGATTGAAAAATGCCGCGCCGAAGCACAGCGAAGGCGGGCGAACGCGGACAAACTTCAGAACTGATCTTCCTTTTCCTTGAATAGCACGTTGAATGTCGTCAGCGAGCCGTAGCTCTTGGTGATGTATTGCTGCATTTCCACCTTCTCACCGTCAGACAATTTTTCATGCGCGTTAATTTTCTGTTCCAACACGCGCAGATTATTTCTGACCATCACAATCTTGTGAAAGAAAGTTTCCAGCGGCACTTCCTTTGCCTGCAACGTCGCGTCCGCCGGATGCAAAACCAATTTGCCGCCGTGCCAGCGCAAACCTAGTTGTTCCACCACGGAATCCGAATAATCCTTCGCCCGGCTTTTTAACGCCACCGCCAGCGCTTCCGCAATCAATTGCTTCAGCGGCAATTCCAATCCGTTCACGGTGGCGAGCAGTTCCATCGATTCCAATCCGCTTGGCTCGGGCGCGACGGCGCGTTTGCTACCGTCATCAAACAAGATTTCCGCCACAGTTTCGGAAATGGTTTTGACCACGCCGGAACCGTATTGCGGATGGCGCACTTTCATGCCGATGCGAAGCGATTCGATTTTCATAAAGTCATTTGTTATTTGAATGCCGCAATGCAAGCTGCAATCGCCGAGATAACAGTGGCAATAGCTAGAACTGTAGTAAGCCAAACCATTCTCCGAGATAATTGATCACTACTTACAGAATATCTGTTAATTGAAGCAGTTAGTTGTGCCAAATCACCTGAATTTGTTATCGATACAGAATCAATAGTCTGACAAAGTGCTCCAATTTGTTTAGATGCACCTTCAACTTTATCGCGCAATTCACGCGTCGTTTGACCAGTCCACTGTGAATTATGATTTATTGCCTTCACAAGTTCGGCAGCCGCATTTTTCTCGTCATCTGTCATGGCTTCGACTCTGCCTTGTCGTAAAAATTTGTCCAGCCAAAGCTAGACACGGATTGCACGGATTTTCACAGATAAAATCCGTGTTAATCCATGCAATCCGTGTCAAAAACTTATTCCCGCTTTGCAATTCGCCGCGTTGGATTACATTTTGCCCATGCGGCAAATTCGTAATTTCATCTGGACGCTCACGGCCATCGTCATGCTCGTGCTGGCGGCGTATCTCACCTTCACGACCGCGCGCTGGCTCAATCACGCCAGCGGTTTGCGTTTTTGGAACACCACCAGTGTCGTCCACGAGGTGCAGTCGCTCTCGGATTTGGTCACCGTCAAATACGTCATGGACAAAGTCGTCGTGCTGGAAGACGTCAAATGGTATGGCGAAAACCGCGTTTTGTTCCTCGCGCAAGGCGTCGTCAAGGCGGGCATTGATTTGAAGCGACTGAAGCCGGAGAACGTTTCCATCTCCGGCAAAAAAATTACGCTCAAGCTGCCGCCCACGGAAATTACCGACGCGTATCTGGACGATAAGGCGAGTCAGGTGATTGACCACACGACGGGGCTGCTGCGCACGTTCGACAAAGATTTGGAACAGACCGCGCGTCAGAATGCCGTGGATGACATCGCCCGCGCGGCGCGCCGTGCGGGAATTTTGGACGAAGCAGATAAACGCGGTCGCGAGGAGCTGCAAAACTTCTTCAAGCGCGCGGGCTTTGACACGGTTGAGTTCCGTTGACCTGGCTGCCCAAATTCTGGAGCGCGTGTCTAATAATTATCGGCTGCATTTCATCCGGGAAAATCGTTACCGGAAGGCGGCGACGAACTGTAGGAACCTTTCTGACGCGCGGAGGAACACGTTGTCCGCCCAATTGAATCGTCGCCATCCGTAAATTGATCGCGGCAATCGCCGCATTCACCGGGGAGCTTTCGCGAAGTTGTAATTTTCTAGCCACGCGTCACCTATCGCAACTCGTGTGCCAAAAATTTTCGTCACTTTTTGCCGAGGCGCGCGAGCAATTTTGCATGGATACCGTCGAAGCCGCCGTTGCTAAAAACACAAATCACATCGCCGCCTTGCGCGTTTTTCGCCAGATGTGCGACGATGGCATTCGCGTCCGGCAGATAGGCCGCCTCCTTGCCGGAAGCCTTGATGTCCGCCATCAACTTCTCGGGATTCAACCGCTCATCGGCGTTGATTTGCTCCAGGCGAGCAACTTCGGAAATGACCACTGCATCCGCGTCGGCAAAGGCGGACGCCAATTCCTCCTGAAAACAATTTCGCCGCGTCGTGTTGCTGCGCGGCTCGAACACCGCCCAGATTTTTTCCTTCGCGTAACGGATACGCAGAGCGCGCAACGTTTCCAGAATCGCCGTCGGGTGATGGCCGAAATCGTCAATCACCGTCACGCCGCCCGCGATGCCCTTCACTTCCATGCGCCGCTTGATGCCTTTGAACGTGTCGAACGCCGCTTGAATTTGCTTGTTCGACAAGCCGCAATGTTTCGCCGCGCCGATGACCGCAAGCGCGTTGCGAACATTAAATTCGCCGACCAGATTCAAATGAAATTTAAAACTCGGAATCTCAAACGTCGTCGCCGTCGGGCCGTAGGCGATGTTAAACGCATTCACCGCGTAGTCGCCCGCCAGCCCGAATTTTTTCACCGGACAATGCGTGACATTCAAAAGCGCCTTGAGATTCGCGTCATCGCCGTTGCCGAGCAATAGTCCGTTGCGCGGCACAAGGCGGATGAAATGACTGAATGTTTTCTTCACCGCATCGAGATTTTCAAAGATGTCGGCGTGATCAAATTCCAGATTGTTGATGATGGCAACTTCCGGCTGGTAATGAATGAACTTGCTGCGCTTGTCGAAAAACGCCGTGTCGTATTCGTCGCCCTCAATGATGAACCATTCGCTGTCCGTGAAGCGCGCGCCCTGCGAAAAATTATTCGGGATACCGCCGATGAGATAACTCGGGTTCAATCCGTTGTGCTCGAATACCCACGTCAGCAAGCTCGTCGTCGTCGTCTTGCCGTGCGTGCCGGCGACAACGAGCGAGCGTTTGCCGCGGATGAAAAACTCCGCTAGCAGCGCCGCGAGCGAACAATAGCGCAACTTGTGATCAAGCACGTATTCGGCTTCGGGGTTCCCGCGCGAAATCGCGTTGCCGATGACCACGAGGTCGGGCTTGGACGCGAGATTGCGCTCGTCGTAACCGTTCATCACGGGGATTTTCTTGGCGGCGAGAAACGACGCCATCGGCTCATAAACATTCTGGTCGGAACCGGTGACGGCAAAGCCTTTGTCGAACATCGCAGCCGCAGCGGAAGCCATCGCCGTGCCGCCAATCCCGATGAAGTGAACGGATTTGATCTCGGATGAAAACATGAGCGCAGAATTTAGCCGCCAAGACGCCAAGGCACAAAGTTTTTTGCAGGTTTACCACATCATCCCCAATTGTGTGGATTGCCAGCCATGCCAGATTCTGCGAAAACATTGGAAACCATTTATGTTTTCAACGCGTCCTTCATTCGTAACCCTTCCATCCATGACCAAATTTATTTTGCCATTGTTCGCCGTCGCCGCGTTGTCGGTGCGCGCCGCCGAACCGGCTACGCCCAACAACTCCGCCAACCTCGACGCTAATCGCGATGTGGCGAGCAAATCCGGTTTTCTCACGGACACGAACCGCACGTTCCCGATTCTCTTCATCGTCGGCGATTCGACGGTGCACAATCCCGGTCGCGGCGAACGCGGCTGGGGCGATGTCATCGGCAAAAATTTTGATGCGAATAAAATCCGCGTGGAGAATCACGCGCTCGGCGGGCGCAGCAGCCGCACATTTATCACGCAAGGTTATTGGGACATGGTGCTCGCCGCCGCGAAGCCCGGTGATTTTGTGATCGTCCAACTCGGCCACAACGACGGCGGCGCGCTCAACGAGGAAGCGCCCGGTTCCAAATATCCGTTGCGCGCGCGCGGCACGATTCGCGGCCTCGGCGAAGAGACGCAGGAAATTGACAACGTGCTCACGAAGCAGCACGAGGTCGTCCACACTTACGGCTGGTATCTGCGAAAATATATTTCGGACGCGCGCGCGAAGGGCATGACGCCGATTCTCTGCACACCGGTTCCCCATGTGCCGAAAGCCGCAGTGACCGCTGGCGATGTGGAAAAAAGTCCTTATGTCGGATGGTCCGCAGCGGTGGCGAAAAATGAAAATGTGCCGCTCGTGAACATCAATCAAATCTCGATGAGCCATTACGTCGGCCTGACACCAGACGAAATCAAGGCGAAGTATTTTACCACCGCCGACAACACGCATTCAAGTCCGGCGGGCGCGGAACTAAATGCGCAATCCGTCATCGAAGGCTTGAAACTGTTAACGAATTGTCCGCTTGCCAGTTTTCTAAAACGGAACCAGCGACGAAATAGTTTCCGATGAACTTGAAAATTTTAACCATCGCGGCGCTTGGGCTCGCGCTGGTTTCCGGCTGCGCCACTTCGCTCGCACGCCGTGAAACGCGGACGGATTGGATTGACGCCAGCACCGGCCATCGCGTCGTGCAGCTTTCGCCCGAACGGGGCAGCGAGAGTTTGTATTTTAATCTGAATCCGTTCACGCCCGACGGCAAACGCATGGTCATCACGTCGTCCAACGGCATTGCGCTGGTGAATTTGGAAACGCGCGCGGTGGAAAAAATTGTCGAAGGCCGCGTCCACATCATCATGGTCGGCCGCAAGACGGGTAAAATTTATTTCGGCGAAACGAAAATTGAAGACGGCGTGACAAATCATTATGTCGGCACGATTGATCCGAACACCAAAGCGGTGCAACGCATTTTGCAGCTCAAACGCGGACAGGAAATTTCCACCGTGAATGCGGATGAAACCTTGCTCGGCGGCACGTTCACCGAACGCAGCGACTGGGGCACGAATGATTTGTTTAACGGCGGGCCGAATCGCCGCAACAACGACATCCAGTCGCAGGACATCGCGCGCGGCAAAAAAGGCACGATGATGGAGGAACGCCTCGCCAAGCGTTATCCGATGGAACTTTTTTTCTACAACATCGCGACGGGCGAAACCAAAACGTGCAATCGTTGCACGGATTGGCTGGGCCATCTGCAATTCTCACCAACCGACCCGACGCTGCTCATGTTTTGTCACGAAGGTCCGTGGCATAAGGTGAACCGCATCTGGACGATTCGCACCGACGGCTCGGATTTACAACTGGTGCACCAGCGCACGATGATCATGGAGATCGCCGGCCACGAATTTTTCAGCAACGACGGCAAAACAATTTGGTATGATTTGCAAACGCCGCGCGGCGAAGATTTTTGGGTGGCCGGTTACGAAATTGCGACGGGCAAACGCACTTGGTATCACTTGCAGCGCGATGAATGGGGCGTGCATTTCAACGTCTCGCCGGACGGAAAACTGTTTTCCAGCGACGGCGGCGACGACAAAATGGTCGCACACGCGGACAACGGCAAATGGCTTTATCTTTTCCGTCCCGAACTCATCGAGGATCGCTCGGCGGGCAATGTGGAAACAAAAAATCTCATTCAGACCGGCGTGTTCCATTCCGAAAAACTCGTCAACATGAGCAAGCACGACTACGCGCTGGAACCGAACGGAATGTTTTCGCCGGACATGAAGTGGCTGATTTTCCGCAGCAACATGAGCGGCGTAAATCAGGCCTACGCGGTGGAATTAGAAAAAACCAAACAGAATTAGGCTTTTAATTTTCGCTCCAGAATTTCGCCGACGAGCGCGGGGTTAGCTTTGCCCTTGGATAGCTTCATCACCTGGCCCTTGAGCGAATTGAGTGCGGCGACCTTGCCAGCCTTGTAATCCGCCACAGGCGCGGGATTCGCCGTTATGGCTTCGTCACAGAATTTTTCAATCGCGCCGGTGTCGCTGACTTGCGCGAGACCTTTTTCCTGCACGATGGCAGCGGGCGACTTGCCGCTGGTGAACATCTCGGCGAACACCGTTTGCGCGGCGGAACTGCTGATGGTTTTGGCCTCGACGAGATTCGCGAGTTCAAGCAAAGCTTCCGGTTTAAATTTCAAGTCTGCGAGCGACGACAGCTTGATGTCGGCCGCCTCAAGTCCCAGCGCGCCTTGCTCAGCTTTTTCGGCTTCGTTCAATTCCGCGAGTTTGGACAGCAAATTGTTGATGATCCAATTCGCGATGGCTTTGGGGTTCTTTGATTGCTTGGCGACACCTTCAAAATAATTCCCCAACTCAACATTGCTCTTTAAAACTTCCGCATCGCCGGCAGGCAATTGATAATCGCGCATGAACCGTTGCTTGCGCGCGAACGGCAGTTCGATGACTTGCGTCTTCACCTCCGCCAACCACGCGTCCGTCGGCGCGAGCGGCATCATGTCGGGTTCGGGAAAATAGCGGTAGTCATGCGCGTTTTCCTTTGTGCGCATTTCTTCGGTGATGCCCGCGACGTCATCCCAGCGGCGCGTGGATTGGACGAGTTTGCCGCCGGATTTCAAAACTTCAATCTGCCGAGAAATCTCATATTCCGCCGCGCGGCGCACGCCGGAAAATGAATTCATGTTTTTGATCTCAATCTTTGCGCCGAGTTCCTTCGTGCCTTTGGGACGCACGGAAATATTTACGTCGCAGCGCACCATGCCTTTTTCCATGTCGCAATCGCTCACGCCGCCTTGGTGCAAAATCTCCGTGAGCGCATTCAGATAAGCATACGCCATTTCTGCGCCCGTGAGGTCCGGCTCGGAAACGATTTCGAGTAGCGGCACGCCGGCGCGGTTGAAATCCACGCCGCTGGTGCGGTCAAAATGCGTCAGCTTGCCGACGTCTTCTTCAAGATGGGCGCGCGTAATACGGACTTTGCCCATGCCGTTGACGGAGCCGAGACCGTTGAATTCAAATTCAACGAAGCCGTTCGCCGTCGAAGGTTTGTCGTATTGCGTGAGCTGATAATTTTTGGAAGCGTCCGGATAGAAATAATTTTTGCGGTCGAACTTGGCGTAGCGCGGGATTTCGCAGTTGAGCAGATAGCCGGTCAAAACGGTTTTACGGAGCGCCTCTTCATTCGGCACGGGCAACACGCCGGGCATGCCGAGGCAGACGGGACACACGTTGGTGTTCGGCTCGCTCCCGTATTGGTTCGCGCAACCGCACCACATCTTGGATTTGGTTTTGAGCTGGACGTGCGTTTCCAGACCAATGACGGCTTCGTATTCCATGTTCGTGCAGCCATTTTAGCCACAGATGAAACTCAGATGAAATACAGATTTTTAAATCGCGCCGATTGTGGGGACTGGCGTGGAATTTTTCTTGCGGCGGAATCTTTGCTGGAACCGTTCCATGTAGAGGTAAATCACCGGCGTGATAAAGAGCGTCAGCAATTGCGAAACAACCAGTCCGCCGGTGACGGTGATGCCAAGCGCGCGACGAGATTCGCCGCCGGAACCAAGACCGAGCGCAATGGGCAGCGACGCCATCAACGCACACATCGTCGTCATCATGATGGGACGGAAGCGCAGGAGACAGCCTTCAAAGATCGCGTCGTAAGGCGTCTTACCATGTTGCTGCGCGTCGATGGCGAAGTCGATCATCATGATGGCGTTTTTCTTCACGATGCCCACGAGCATGATGAGGCCGACGAAGCCGTAGATATTCAAATCCAGTTTGAACAACATGAGCGTGAGCAGCGCACCAAAGCCCGCCGACGGCAGGCCGGATAAAATCGTCAGCGGATGGATGAAGCTTTCGTAAAGAATTCCGAGAATGATGTAAATCACGAGCACGGACATAAGCAGCAAAAATCCGAGTCCAGCCAAGGATGATTGGAACACCGCCGCCGAACCTTGAAAACTCGCGCGGATGGTCGCTGGCAAATGTAAGTCCATTTGCAGTTTGTGGATTTCATCCACCGCCGTGCCGAGCGCGACGCCGGGCGCGAGGTTGAACGACACGGTGACAGATGGCAATTGGCCGACGTGCGAAATGGTCATCGGGCCGACGCCGCGCGAAAGCTTGGCGACGGCGCTCAACGGAATCAATTTACCATTGCTCGCCGTGATGTAGAGCCGCGCGAGTGCATCAGGGTCGCGCTGAAATTCCGGCAACACTTCGAAGACGACCCAGTATTCCGAGAGGTCGCCGTAAATCGTCGAGGCCTGCCGCGAGCCGAAGGCGTCGTAGAGACCATTCTCAATCTGCGCAGCGGTGACGCCCAGCGCGGAAGCCTTGTCGCGGTCGATGTCCACGACGACTTGCGGATTAGCGATCTGCAAATCGCTCGTCACGTCCTGAAAAATATCTTTTTTGGCCGCGATTTTTTCCATGAGCAACGGTGTCCACTTGAAAAGCTCCTGCGTGTCCGTGTCCTGCAAGCTGAATTGATACAAGGCTTTCGTGAGCGTGCCGCCGACGCGGATGAGCGGCGGATTTTGCAGATAAACGTTGATACCCGGAACCGTCGCAAATTGTTTGCGCAAGTCCTGAATGATTTCATTGGCGCTTTGCTTCCGTTCCGAACGTTCCTTGAGCCGCATGAAAATCCGGCCGCTATTGCCGGTGACATTCGGTCCGCTGACCCCGACGGAAGACATGTAGGCCGCGACGTTGGGGTTCGCCGCGACGATGGCGGCGCACTGCTGCTGGTGCGCCTTCATCGCTTCAAACGAAATGTCCTGCGCGCCCTCGGTGATGGCAAAAATCTGATTCGTATCTTCGTCGGGGAAAAATCCTTTGGGAATGATAACGAACAAAACAATGGTCGCCACAAATGTCGCCAGCGCAACTCCGAGCGTGAGGCGGCGATGTTTCATGGCCGCGCGCAACGTGCGTTCGTAAAGCGCACGCAGGTTCTCGAAAAATTTTTCAAAGGCGTTGTAAAGTCCGCCGTGTTTCTCTTCGCGCACGGAATGAACGAAGCGGCTGCACATCATCGGTGTGAGCGACAGCGAAACAAAACCGGAGATCAAAACGGCGCAGATAATCGTCACAGCAAATTCGTGCAGCAACCGCCCGAGCAGTCCGCTCATGAACAAAACCGGAATGAACACTGCCGAAAGCGACAGCGTCATTGAGACGATGGTGAAGCCGATTTCTTTCGCGCCGCGCAACGCCGCTTCCATTGGCGGCACGCCGTTTTCCATGTGGCGCACGATGTTTTCGAGCATCACGATGGCGTCGTCCACGACGAAGCCGACGGACAGCGTAAGCGCCATGAGCGAAAGGTTGTCGAGGCTGTAACCAAATAGTTTCATCGCCGCGAACGTGCCGATGATGGAGAGCGGCAGCGCGAGACTGGGAATGACCGTGGCGGAAATGTTGCGCAGGAAAATAAAAATCATCATCACCACGAGACAGACCGTCAGCAGCAAAGTTCTTTCCACATCGGCAACGGATTTGCGGATGGTCTGCGAACGATCAAACAACAAATCAATGTTCACCGCCGCCGGAATTTGTGCGCGCAGCGTGGGCAATTGTTTTTTGATCGCGTCCACGACCGCGACCGTGTTCACGCCCGGTTGACGCTGAACGGTGAGGACGATGCCGCGTGTCTGCTTATACCACGCGGCGACTTTGTTGTTCTGCACACTATCAATGACGTTGGCGACTTCCTGTAGCCGAACCGGATTGCCGTTGCGATACGCGACGATGAGCGGACGAAACGCGGCAGCCGTCTTCAACTGGCCGTTCGCCTGGATTGTGAAGGCTTGATGGGTGCCGTAAAGCGTGCCGAGCGGCTGGTTCACATTGCCCGCTTCAATCGCCTGTTCAACGGTGTCAATGCCGAGACCGTAGGCGGCGAGTTTGTTCGGATCCACTTGCACGCGCACGGCGAATTGTTGCGGCCCGAACACGCCGACCTGCGCCACGCCATTGACCATCGAGAGCCGCTGCGCCAAAAGATTTTCCGCGTAGTCATCCACCTGCGACAGCGGCAGCGTGGCTGACGACATCGCGAGAAACAAAACCGGCGAATCGGCAGGATTGACTTTGTTGTAAGTCGGCGGCGTCGGCATCTCCGGCGGTAACTGGCGCGAAGCCTGCGTGATCGCCGCCTGCACGTCCTGCGCTGCGCCATCAATATCGCGGTCGAGTGAAAATTGAATCGTGATTTGCGAGATGCCTTGCGCACTGACGGACGTCATCGAATCCACACCCGCGATGGTGGAAAATTGTTTTTCCAGCGGCGTCGCCACGGCGGAGGCCATCGTGGTTGGACTTGCGCCCGGCAAGCTGGCGGCGACTTGAATCGTCGGAAAATCTACACTTGGCAAATCGCTCACCGGCAACAAGCGGTAACCGAAAATGCCAAACAGTAAAATTGCCGCCATGACCAGTGTGGTCATCACGGGGCGACGAATGAAAATTTCCGAGACGCTCATGGCGCGTTCGTCACCGGCTGGCTGTTGACACTGACGACCGTGCCCGGCGCAAGGCGCAGTTGCCCGTCCGTCACCACGGTTTCACCCGCACTCAAGCCGGACGTGATGGCCGTTTCGCCTTGGAAAGTTACCGAAGTTTTGACAACACGCGTCTCGACAGTTTGATCGGCTTTCACGACGAAAACGAATTGTCCACCTTGTCCCGCTTGCACCGCCTGCGACGGCACGGTAATGGCATTAGTTAATTCATCCAGCCGCAGTGCAAGTTGCACGAACTGGCCGGGCCACAGCAACCCACGCCGGTTGGGAAATGTCGCTTTGAGTAAAATCGTTCCTGTCGCTTCGTCCACGGAATTGTCAACGAACGATAATTCGCCCACCGGCGCTTCGCCTTCAAGATTTTCATAACTGGCCGTCACCGCCAGCGTGCGGTCGTGCATCTGTTTTTGGATTTCCGGCAGATAACGCTCCGGCACGGCGAACGCCGCGTAAATCGGCTGAATCTGATTGATGGTCAGCAGCACATCGTCCGGCGCCTTGACGACGTTGCCCTCGTGGAATTGCAATCCGCCCGTGCGTCCATCCACCGGCGAACGGATTTCGCAGTAGGCGAGGTTCAATTCGTCCGCTTGCACCGTCGCCACCAGCGCGTCGCGCACCGCTTTGCTGGTATCGAATTCATCCTGCGAAATTAATTTCTGGTCGAATAATTTTTGTTCGCGATCAAACTGGATTTGCGCGTTTTCCAACTGCGCCTTGTCGTGTGCGAGTTGCGCCTGCGCCGAGCGCGGATCAATGGTGAACAGTAAATCGCCCTTTTTGACTTCCTGACCTTCCTGAAAATGCACGGCACTGATGAGGCCACCGATTTGCGGACGAATGGTGACGCTGGAGACCGGCATGACGTGGCCGACCGGCGACGGGTCGATGAGCACCGGCAGATTGGTGACAATGGCTTTGGCGGTCAGCACCGGCACCGCCGCCGCGCCGGTGTTTGCCGGCGACTGTGAACAGCCATCAGCTAGAATCAATGATAGGCTGGCAGCGGTTAGGCAGAAAACTTTTTTGACGTCCATCTTTATGGCACAAATCTCACTTTCGCGCCACTGTTGAAGGACGAAACGCCGCCGAAATGGTTTCAAGAAACCGCGCATATTCACGTTGAAATTTTTTATCCTGTGGCGAATGACGCGGTGACCAACCGCGTGATTTGCGGCATCAAGATGGGAAATAATGCCAGTGACGCTTTAGCCAGATGCAGATGGACAGCCGCTACGTCATTTCGCAAAAACCCCGCCGCCTGTCGCCGTTTGATGCGGGCGGTCACCTGCGACGAAATCCGGCGGCGTTCCATTTCATCTAACACCAAATTGCCCGTGGTCTGGAGTGATTCCCATGCGAGCAAACGCACCCAGTCGACATCCAGACAGTTTTGTTTGAACCACAATGTCAGGTTGGAAACGATGTCGCTTTCGGGCGACTGCACTTCGATACGACTCATCCGCGAACTAATTTTGTGGCTTAGCACGGCGCGGAACAAACCTTCCTTGTCCGTAAAATAATGGTAAAGCATCCGCTTGTTAACCTTCGCGCGACGGGCAATGCCGTCAACGCGCGCGCCGGCAAAACCACTCTTGGAAAATTCTTTCAATGCCGCTTCCAAAATCCGGCGACGCGTGCGGTCGGGATCACGCACGGATACGCGAAGTGATTTTTTTACTTTTGGGGGCACGCAGATGGATTAACCGAAAGGCTACTCGCAAGCAAGCGGGAAGCTTCAGGCTGACGGCGGACGTTTGTTCGGACGATTCAATTCCTCAATCTCCCGCATCATTTTTTCCGCCGCTTCCTGCGACAGGCTGTGGGACACAGCAATACCGAATTGTTTTTTTAAGTATTCGTCCAACCGCAGCCATTGGCCCTGAAATTTCACCTGCCCCGTCCACGCGCAAATGGTGACGAACTCCTGCAATTTTTCCAACCGCAGCAAAATCACTACCACCATGATTAACGCCATCGCCACCGCCACAATCAAAACCAACGACATTGCCTGATTGGAAACCACGTCCTCTTCGGCGGATTGCTGATGCTTGCTCAACGCCTGTTGCTGTTGCTCATGCGCCTGAAACAAAATATGTCGCATCTCCTCCAATTTTTCCTTGCCGCGCTCCGTCACCGTCACCACCGAAGCATTCGTCGGCATTGCGCCAGGCGCAAAAACCGTGGCTGGATCAAAAACCAAATCATCGTTTACCATCTTCTCTAGCAAGGCGAGATTCGCTTGTTGCATGGGATCATTGCTAGTCAGCTTTTTTAATTCCGCTGTTTCTTCGTGAATCGCCTGCATCGCGTGCTGGTAAGGCTCCAAGTATTCCTGACGTCCCGTGAGGAAATAGCCGCGCTGGTTCGCCTCCGCATCCACGATATGCGACTCCGTTTCCTCAAACATGTCCAGCACCTTGTAGGTCTGCATGACGAAGTTAAAGGAATTATTGAACTGTCCGCTGGTCTGATGCACCAGCCATGTCATCGCCAGCAGCGCCACCATGGGTAGCGACAGGCCGAACCAGAAGAGAATCTTTTTGGTCTTTTGCGCCGGTATCATCCGACCAAAATCTAAACCAAGTCCGATTAAATTGCAGGTTTTTCTTTATGCCAACCCGTCACCTGCTCGTAAGCGTGCGCGATTTTCAGAAGTGATTCCTCACCGAACGGTTTGCCCAACAACTGCAAGCCGATGGGCAGCTTTGGAGTTTTCGTAAAGCCGCACGGAATGCTGATACCACAAATCCCCGCGAGATTGCAGGAGATGGTGAAGATGTCGGACAAATACATTTGCAACGGATCGCCAGATTTTTCGCCCGCCTTGAACGCCGCCGTCGGCGTTGTCGGCGTCACAATCGCGTCCACTTTTTCAAACGCCTTGAGAAAATCGTTGCGGATGAGCGTGCGGACTTTTTGCGCGTGCAAGTAATAAGCATCGTGATAACCGCTGCTCAAAACGTAAGTGCCAAGAATAATCCGGCGCTTCACTTCTGCGCCAAAGCCCGCACCGCGTGTCTTGGCATAGAGTTCAACTGGATCGTTGCCCTCAACGCGCGCGCCGTAACGAATGCCGTCGAAGCGCGCCAAGTTTGCCGACGCTTCCGCCGTCGCGATGATGTAATACGTCGCCACCGCGTAATCCGTGTGCGGCAAAGAAATTTCCACAATCTCCGCGCCGAGTTTTTCATACTGCTTCACGGCGGCGTCCACGGCGGCTTTCACTTCCGCATCGAGCCCGCCGATCATGTATTCCTTCGGCAACCCGAGTTTCATTCCACGGATATTGCCGTCCAAAGCCGCAGAATAATTTGGAACAATTTCCGGCACGCTCGTCGAATCGCGCGGGTCAACGCCGCTCATTGCGCCCAATAAAATTGCCGAGTCGCGCACGTCTTTCGTGAACGGCCCGATTTGATCCAGCGAACTTGCAAACGCCACCAAGCCGTAACGTGAAATACGGCCGTAAGTCGGTTTCAAACCGACGCAGCCGCACAACGCCGCCGGCTGACGAATCGAGCCGCCGGTGTCCGTCCCCAAACTCGCGATGCACTCGTCCGCCGCGACCGCCGCCGCCGAACCACCGGAGGAGCCGCCGGGAATTCTGGTCGTGTCCCACGGATTGCGCGTGAGGCCGAACGCGGAATTTTCCGTAGAGCTGCCCATCGCAAATTCGTCCATGTTCAAGCGGCCAAAAACAATTGCGCCCGCCGCTTTCAATTTTTCAATCGCCGTCGCGTCGTAAGTCGAAGTGAAGTTGCCGAGAATTTTTGAAGCGCAATTCAACGGCTGATTTTTTACGGCGAGCACGTCTTTGATCGCAATCGGCACACCGAGCAAAGAATTTTTTGCGCCGCTGGCAATCAATTTGTCCGCCGCATCCGCCTGCGCGAGCGCGTCAGCCGCGTTGTAGCTGATGAAAGCGTGGATTTTTCCATCCACGCGCGCAATTTGGTCGAGACACGCCTGCGTCGCTTCGCGGGCGGAAACTTCGCGTTTGGCCAGTTTGGCCGTAAGTTCGGAAATCGTGAGTTGGTTCAACATGGCGGTTTTACTCGACGATTTTCGGCACGATGAAAAGTCCATTGGCCTGACGCGGCGCGTTGCGGAGCGCGTCTTCGGTTGCCAGCGATTCGCGCACTTTATCGGCGCGCGTCACATTGACCATCGGCACGGCATGGGCGGTCGGCTCGACGCCGGAGACGTCGAGTTCGCGCAATTTTTCGATGTAGCCGAGGATGCTGCCGAGTTGCGCGCCGAGTTGTTTTTCCTCTTCGGGCGTAAGCGCGAGCCGCGCGAGGTGCGCGACGTATTTCACATCAATTTCAGCCGATGCCATGAAACGAGTTTCAAGTTTCAGGTGGAAAGTTTCAAGTTGAAACCAAGCACCGCTGAAATGGAAATTGCCAACTGAAGACTAAAACCGAAAGAAATTATTCCTCGTCAAACTTGCGCTGCACGAGCGCTTCGAGTTCGGCGATGGCGGCGGTGGCGTCTGCACCTTTGACGTGGAGCGTCACTTTGCTGCCGGGGCCGGCGGCGAGCATCATCAAGCCCATGATGCTCTTGCCGTTGATTTTTTCGCCGTCTTTTTCCACGAAAATGTCGCTGCCAAAACGGCTCGCGGTCTTGACGAACATCGCGGCGGGTCGGGCGTGGATGCCCGACTTGTTCAACACGACGAGTTCTTTGGTCAGAAACTCCGCGTCCGTGGCTTTTTTGGCGCTCATGCGATGATTCATTGGGAAGTTAATGTGCGCGAAAAAAATCGCCAACAAAAATTATGGTTACAACTCATGGTGACGGCGGCGCGGGAGAAGCCATTTGCGTCAGCAGGCGTTCGTTTAAGTCTGCGGCGGCATTGTAACCGGACTTGCGCAGTTTAATTTGAAACGCAGCAACTTCGATGAGCCGCGCGATGTCGCGGCCGGGGCGAACGGGAATCGTGACGTGCGGAATGTCCACGTCGAGCACCTTGACGTATTCCTGTTCCAGACCGAGCCGATCCACGTCGGCGACTTCGTTCCAAGTTTTGAGCGAGATGATGAGGTCGAGACTTTTTTCTTTGCGAATCGCTTTTACGCCGAACATCTGCGCGACGTTGATGATGCCGATGCCGCGCACTTCCATGTGATCGCGTGTGAGTTCGGCGCTGGTGCAGAGCACTTCGCGACCGTCCACGAGCACAGCCTTCACCACGTCGTCGGCCACGAGGCTGTAACCGCGTTCCACCAGTGCGAGGACGGCTTCACTTTTGCCGATGCCGCTTTCGCCTTTGATAATCACGCCCACGCCGAGAATATCCACCATGCAACCCAGTTCCGAACTGCGCGGGGCAAACATCATTTCCAATTCCAATGTCGCCTTATTGATAAACTTCATCGTCACCAACGGCGTTTGAAAAATCGGCACGCCCGACTCCGCGGCGGCCGCGAGAAATTCCTTATCCGGCTTGAGTGAACGGCTGAAAACAAAACACGGAATTTTATAGGCGAACAAATAGGCGTAACGCGCCACGCGCTCTTCCGGACGCAGCGAGCGCAAATAAAAAACCTCCGCGTGTCCCATCACCTGCATGCGTTTGTAGGCGAAGTAACGCGTGAAGCCGCTTAACGCCAGCCCGGGGCGGTTCACGGTGGGTTCGCGGATGATGCGGTCGAAGCCCGCCTCGCCGGCGATGAGCTTCATCTCCAGCGCCGCGCCATGTTCCTTGTGAAATTGTCCAACGGTGACTTGCGGGCGTTCCATAAAATTAATTTATAAATTAAATTCCGGGCCGAGATAAATTTCCCGCGCCTTCGGATCATTCGCCAAAAATTCTGCGCTGCCGGCCACCAACACCTGACCTTTGTGGATGATGTAACCGCGATCAATCAACTTCAACGTTTCGCGCACATTGTGATCTGTAATCAAAATGCCCAAGCCGCGCTCTTTCAACCGGCGCACAATTTTCTGCACTTCGTAAACCGCAATCGGATCAATGCCGCTAAACGGTTCGTCGAGCAACAGCAGTTTCGGACTCGTCACGAGCGCGCGGGTAATTTCCAAACGCCGTTTCTCGCCGCCGCTCAATTGATATGCCTTACTTTTGCGAATCGGCGTCAAATCCAGTTCCTCCAGCAAATATTTTAGCCGCACGTCGCGTTCGGCAGTCGATAATTTGCACGTCTCCAAAATCGCCAGAATATTTTCTTCCACCGTCAGCTTGCGAAATACCGACGGCTCTTGCGTCAGATAACCGATGCCGAGCCGAGCGCGTTGGTGCATCGGCAAATTGGTGATTTCGCCGCCTTGAAATTTCACCCAGCCTTCGTCCGGCTTCACCACGCCGACGACCATGTTGAACGTCGTCGTTTTGCCCGCGCCGTTCGGGCCGAGCAGCCCGACGATCTCGCCCGCGCGCACATCCACCGACACGCCGTTGACGACGCGGCGGCCGCGATATTCCTTCGCCAGTTTGTCCGTGGCGAGCAACGCGCCGTTGGGGTTTGCAGTTTCCATTAAAAAAGTTTTTGCGCCGGGCCGTTCGTGCCGTTGTCTTTCGAAATCATCCGTGGCTCGGTGAAATGATATTTATTTTCGCCGCGATCCCACACCAGTGGTTCGCTGTAAATCGTGATGGTCGGCATATCCACAATCGGATTGCCGCTGAACGTCACCGTCTCGTTTGTCACTGCGCCCACAACTTTGTAATCATAAACCGCCTTCGCTGCCGTCACGTGATTCGTCTGACCTTTTTGGTCCACGAAATCCACCACCACATTCGTCGATGCCACCACGTGACTCAAATGGACGCCGCCCGTCGGCAAATCCACCAGCATCCACGCGCACGTCATCCGCACCTGCGGATCCGCCACCAAAACGTGGCCGCGATAAATCGCCTGATGGATGTTCAAATCAAAATCTGCCGTGTCCGAATTAATCTCCGTCGGTGGCTTCGGTTTGGCTGGCGCTTTTGGTGCGGGCGCATTCGTGCGCAACGTCAGCGGCAGATTCAATTGCCCATTCGTCTGCGCCATCACCGCGCCGCAAATTCCCAGCGTCAAAATAAAAATAATTTTTTTCATGATCCCAACATCGTTGCTCCCGGCATATCAATTAGCGTTCGCACATGGTTCGAAATCGTGAGCGACGAACTCGTCTGCCGCCACAAAAAACCGTCGCCCTCGACGTGGACTTTGCCGTCGCCCGTCTGCAATTCCATGTGGCCCGCCGAATTTGCCATGCCGTCGAACGGCGAGTAGTTGCATTGCGGTGCGCGCACAATCACTTCCGCCTTGCCGTCCAAGCTGAAAGTTTCCACGCGCAACTGCCGCACATCCAGCGAGCCGCCCGGCAACGGCAACGCCTCCGCACCCGACAACCTCATTTTGACCTGCTGCCCGTTCGGCGGTTCAAAATACTGGTTCGAGGTGAAATCCGTCGCGTGACCCACCGGCAATTGCTGCGCGCGGTCATTTACGCTGGCGAATAAAAAAAACGCCGCGCCAATCGCCGGATAAAAAATGGCCGCCTTAAATTTCATTCCGAATATTTTTCCACGAACGACGTCCACTTGCCCTGCGTCCGCAAAATCAGTTCCAACGCCTCGCGCACCGCGCCGCGACCGCCCACAGCCTTCGTCGTGAAGTGCGCCTGCGCCTTCGCCTCGGCCACCGCGTCGCCGACCGCGATAGCCAAACCCGCGCGTGTGAGCGGACCTAAATCAATGATATCATCGCCGACAAAACAAACCTCGTTCCAACTAAATTTTTCCTGCGCGAGCAACTTTTCAATCGCCGCCGTTTTGCTCGTCGCATCGCCTTGCTGCACGAGAAAATCAATCTTCAACTCGTCCGCGCGCAGCTTCGTGGCGAGCGATGGCCGCGCGGAAACCCAGCCGACTTTCAGGCCCGCGCGCCGCGCCAAAACCAAACCCAGACCGTCACGGATGTTGAACCGTTTGAACTCGCGCTCGCCGCCGATGAAAATCGAGCCATCCGTCAGCACGCCGTCCACGTCGCACAAAAATAATTTGATGCGTTTCAGTTTTGCCTTCAGTGAGGATGAAATAAGTTTGGACATGAAGCTGGCTGCTTAATGACTTCCTGAGCCGTCACCTTGAGGCATAAAAAGCGTTTTACAAGACGTCAACGCCAACATAAAAGCAACGGCCAGAATCACAAAAAGAATTTGTTTCTTCATTTTTAGATAAATATTTCAGCGCACGGCTTTGAAAATCTTCAGCAAATTTTTCAGCGTCGCGTTCATTTCGCCGAGCGGAATCATGTTCGGGCCGTCGCTCATCGCTTCGTCCGGTTTCGGATGCGTCTCGATGAACAATCCATTCGCGCCGACTGCCAGCGCGGCCTTGGCCAGCACCGGCGCAAATTCGCGCTGTCCCGCCGACTTGTCGCCGCCGCCGCCGGGCAGTTGCACGGAGTGCGTCGCGTCAAAAATCACCGGAAAGCCGAACGACTTCATGATCGGAATCGAGCGCATGTCGGCGACGAGATTGTTGTAGCCGAACGTCGTGCCGCGTTCGGTCAGGAGAATTTTTTTGGCACCCGCCAGCCGCGCTTTTTCCGCGACGCGCCCCATTTCGTTCGGCGAAAGGAACTGGCCTTTCTTGATGTTCACGATCTTGCCGGTGGCGACGGCGGCTTCAATCAAATCCGTCTGGCGGCAGAGGAACGCGGGGATTTGCAGGATGTCCACGACTTCGCCGGCGAGTCGCGCCTGTTCCTCGGTGTGAACGTCGGTGACTACGGGCACGCCGAATTCCGCGCGGATGGCCGCCAAGGTTTTTAATCCATCGGCAATCCCCGGCCCGCGAAACGCCTTGCCGGACGTGCGATTGGCTTTGTCGAAACTAGCTTTGAAGACGTAGAAAATACCGAGTTGCTTGCAGGTTTTGGTCAGCGACGCGGCGACGGTGCGACAGAGTTTTTCGTTTTCAATCACGCACGGCCCGGCGAGGAGAAACAACGAGCGCGGTGAATTGAGATTTTTCCAGATGGCGTTGGAATCGAGCACGCGCAATTTTTAGCAGCGATGCGAAGGAAAGTAAATGACAGTGCGTAATCCACAAATTGCTCACCCGTTTAATATAGCTTTGATTAAATCATATACCGCTGATCCTATCAGGCTCAAAGCAAGTGCCGACCAAAGAACTTTGTGTCTAATCGCCTTATTTCTTGGTCCGCGAAACTCGACAAGCGGCCATATCCAACGTGCATAGTGGAAAAGTATTCTGAGAATAATCAGACACGCAAAAAAGGAATAAACATAAAGTGCCGCACTCAAAAATGGCGAAGCATTAACTTTTGAAATTAGTGGAGACACCCGGAAACAAAGCCAAAATCCAAGCGGAAGCCCAAGCGTCCAGACAAGAAGATCATATGTTGTATGGCGATGAAGAATCCGTGAAGTTGAGGGATAGACAGATAGAAAATTCTCAAGTTCATGATAAACCCCATGAACCCATGTAGCATCACTTCCTTGCACGGAAACATTGCTTGTGTTTGGTGTTTCTTGTGACGGCAAGAGGGTGAAATTAAAGACCTCCGGCCGCGTAAAATCTAAAAATAGAATGCATTTATTTCTCGGATTGTAATTATGCACAGAACGTAACGGATCAGAGGTATCGAAAAAAACAGAGGCAACTTCTTCTGGAAAATTGGGAGAACTGAATACGGTTTCAATGCTGCCAGTTAGATTTACGCCATCGACACCAGTAACGGTAAGCCACAAGGAAAACCCCTGTCTGATTGTCTTTAAATTGGCTGCAAATATTTCGTCTGTCTGGTCACGTTTCTGAAAATTGGCAGCTTCGATTTCTCCTGCCGCCAAACTCCTTTCCTGCATAATATCAAGAAGACGCCGCAATTCGGTTCTGTCCAAAGACAGAGACCGTATTTTCTTGTTTTGCTCGACAGTAACTTGAGGAGTAGAAGCATTCATTAGCTTGTTTCCGTTAGCTAAAGAATGTCAGCCCATCTTACCGACGCAAGAACGAAACCAACAACAACCCAAGATGGCGCGCAAATGTTTCAAATTCTTCGCCAACCTGCCGCCTCAAATCACCGTGCCGTGCGGAATCACTGCATCCTTCGCGATGACCACAATGCCGTCGCGGATGAAATACAGTTCGTGATCCACATTCTCTGGTTTGCCCGTGGGGGAAATCGTCACGTTGTTGCCGATGCGCGCATTTTTATCAATGATGGCGTTCTCAATCTTGCAGCCCGCACCAATGCCAACGCGCGGTTTGCCGGCGCTTTCGTTTTTAATCACGGATTCTTCCGATTCGTAATAGTCGCTGCCGAGCACAATGGAGCGATTCAATTCCGTGCCCGCGCCAACGACGGTGCGCAATCCGATGATGCTGTGGGAAATTTTTGCGCCGTTGATGATGCAGCCATCCGTGACGAGCGCGTGGTCAATCTGCGCGCCGTTGATTTTCGAGCCGGGCAGAAAACGCGGACGCGAAAAAATCGGCGCGCTCATGTCGAAGAAATTGAAGCGCGGCAATTCAGTCACGAGGTCGAGATTTGCTTCGAAGAATGATCGAATCGTCCCGATGTCTTCCCAGTAACCTTGATAGACGTAGGAATAGACCGGATGATTTTTGATCGCGTTCGGGATGATGTGTTTGCCGAAGTCCGGCAGCGGATTGTCGAGCAGTTCCTTGATGAGTTCGCGGTTAAAAACGTAAATGCCCATCGAGGCGAGAAAGGAATCGCCGGGCGTCTCAACTTCGTGCTTCACTTTCAATTCCGGCGTGAGTTTGAGCGTGTCGAGCACCGCGTCTTCCTTGGGTTTTTCCACGAAGCGCGTGATGCGATGGTTCTCATCTGTCTCCATGATGCCGAGCGATTTTGCCTCGGCGCGCCCGACTGGAATCGTCGCCACGGTGATGCCTGCCTTCGTTTCGATGTGCTGCGCAATGACGGGACGAAAATCCATGCGATACAATTGGTCGCCGCTCAAGATGACGAGGTAATCGAAGTCGTGATTCAAAAAGTGAACCAGATTTTTGCGCACCGCGTCCGCCGTGCCTTCATACCAGGAAGTGTTGTTGAGCGTCTGCTGCGCCGCGAGAATTTCCACGAAGCCGCTCGTAAATTGGTCGAATTTATACGTCCGCGAAATGTGGCCGTGCAGCGAGGTGGAATTGAACTGCGTCAAAATATAAATGCGGCGGTAGCCGGAATTGATGCAATTGGAAATCGGGATGTCCACGAGGCGATATTTGCCCGCGAGCGGCACGGCAGGTTTGGCGCGATCTTTCGTGAGCGGAAACAGGCGCGTGCCCTGCCCGCCACCCATGATGACACAGAGAACTTTGCTGGTATTGTGAGTTTGGCGTCCGGTGCGTGACATAAAAAATCCCTTTATTAATTTGTTTGAAACGATTAAACGCCGATTACCGCTGCGAAGCAAGCCGCAGATTCATTTTTGCCCAACAATTTTTGGCGAGGCGATTTCCGTGCGCGGGAAAATGAAATTCCGGCTCGACAATTATTACGAACGGCGCAACCTCGGATTTGTGAAATGGTTAAGGGTCGCTGGCTCAATCTCATCAATGCTGGTGGTGATGCTGATAACTGGATGTGTCAGTCATCCTTCCGCCACCACAATCCAGTCGTGGCCAAACCAGCCGCCAGTTGGTTACTCAATGCTGATGCTCTACTGGACTCAACAGAGATGGGATCAACGCGGAGGTGGCCCGTGGGTTTATATCGACGACGTGAAGGCTTTCAAGTTACATACCAACCATTACACTTGGATTTACGTTAGGTCAGGACAACATGCTTTCAAAACCAAGTGGGGGTTTAAAATCTTTGGCTGGGAACCATTAAGCGATTTGAACATGAACAAAGCCATGTTTTTTGAGGATGGCAAAAATTATTACTTCAGATTGAGCGATTGGATGAGCGATTTTAACGCGAATGTTTTTTATTATTCGATGAAAATAAATGTCGCAATCAGTCTGGTCAACGAACAGACCGCCATGAAAGAGGCGGGGACGTGTTGGTTCACAAAGCCTCTGGTCAATCAGATTGAGGGCGTGCCAAAAGAATCTGAAAAACACTAACCTGAAAAATTATGGCGATGTAAATCCACTTCACCAACTTCGCGCACCAATTTTATTCCACCACGAACGGCGCGAATTCCTCCACCAAATGCGGCGGGATGCGGACTTTGAAACGCGCATTCTTCCCGCTGTAGCGGCTCTCCACCACTTGCCCGACGGCGTGAATCCGCGCAATGACGGCGGCCTTTTCCTGCGGCACGCGCAAATCCAGAAATTCGCGGATGGGCCGCAACTGCGTGCCGAGCTCCGCCAGCAGCGGCGCAATTCCTTCACCGGTCTTCGCAGAAATCGCCACGCAATTCGGATATTTTTCGCGCAGCAGCGGCGGAATGCCGCCGGCGAGTTGGTCCACTTTATTAAAAATCATCAGCACCGGTTTTTCTGCTGCGCCGATTTCCATCAGCACGGTGTTCACGGCGTCAATCTGTTCCTGCGCCTGCGCGTGACTGATGTCCACGACGTGCAACAGCAAATCCGCCTGCACCACTTCTTCGAGCGTCGCCTTGAACGCTTCGACCAAGCCGTGCGGCAATTTTTTGATGAAACCCACGGTGTCGGTGAGCAACACATTTTGTTTCGTCGGCAATTTCAAACGCCGCGTCGTCGGGTCGAGTGTGGCAAATAATTTGTCCTCCGCCAAAACCGTTGCGCCCGTGAGCCGGTTCAGCAAAGTGGATTTGCCCGCGTTTGTGTAACCGACAATGGACGCGAGCGGCCATTCGCTGCGCTGGCGTCCGGCGCGTTGCGTCTCGCGTTGCGAACGAACTTTTTCGAGTTCGCTTTCAATCTTCTCGATGCGTTCGGAAAGTTTTCGGCGGTCGGCTTCAAGCTGCGATTCGCCTTCGCCGCCGATGCTGCCGGTGGAACCGCGCTGCCGCGACAAGTGCGACCAGTAGCGCGTCAGCCGCGGCAAAAGATATTTCAACTGCGCGTGCTCGATCTGTAATTTGCCTTCGCGCGTGCGCGCGCGTTGGCCGAAAATTTCCAGAATCAGCGCGGTGCGATCCATGATTTTGCAGCCGAAAATCTTTTCCAGATTACGCGTCTGGGCGGGCGACAACTCATCGTCGAAGATGACGGTGTCCACGCTGTTTTCCTTGCAGGACTTGGCGAATTCCTCGGCTTTGCCCGGCCCGATGTAAGTGGCGGCGACGGGCGCGGCCATTTTCTGCACGCCTTCGCCGACGATCTTGGCGCCGGCAGTCGTGGCGAGTTCCTCCAATTCATCAAGTGATTCGCGCACATCAGTGGCGGTGCGCGCCTTGAGTTCAACGCCGACGAGAAAAACGCGCACGGAGCGGGCGTTCTGAGTTTGGTGGATGAGCGATTTCAAAAGTTCGTGGCGCGGAGTCTAGCAAAAGCCGCGCGCGGCGGAAGGCCGGACTTGCGGGAATAATTTTAATTTCCGTTTCGGCACAAAATGCGTTAGAAGTTTACCTAACGCCGCCATGCGAAACCCTTTTGCTCATCCGCAAGGCTCCCTGCCGATACTCGGCCGGCTTGTTTTCTCGGCGTTGACTCTCGCCATCACCCTGCCCTTGCACGCGGACAACACCAATTTGACGGAGGAAGTCCGCTTGTTGCGCGAGGAAAATGCTTTGCTGCAACAACAGGTCAAACAACAGGGCGCGCAACTCGACTCGCTCATCCAAAAAGTAAACGGCCTTGAATCTTCGCGGCAAATTGAAGGCGGTAATGATAAGCCGGTCGCGGAAAGCCGTTTGAACCAAGTGCACATCGGCGGTGAAGGCGGTGTGGGTTATTCGGCCACGGGACCGGAGGGTTACGCGCCGAATGGAAAATTTCAACTGAACGACGCGCGACTGTTTCTGGAAGCGCCGGTGTATGATGACGTTTATTTTTACGGCGAAGTGGTGCTGGCTTATCCCGGACAGCAGGACAACAGCCTCGAATTGGGCGAACTTTACGCGGAGTTTGAAAATATTTCCAAACTTTGGAATCAGGACAATCAGTTGAACGCGCGGCTCGGCCAGATGTATATCCCGTTCGGTGAGGAATACCTGACGCGCAATGCGATTGATGATCCGCTCATCTCGGAATCGCTGCTGGATTTCTGGGGCGTGACGCCGGGCGTGGAACTTTACGGCGACCTTGGAAAATTCACTTACGTCGCGGCGGTCCAAAACGGAGCCGATGGCGCGAATGGTGCGGGCGGCGACAAATCGGTGGCCGGACGCATCGGCTTTGATCCGAATGAGCAATGGCATTTCAGCGTCAGCGGCATGCGCACCGGCAACTTGAACGCCGAGCAGCTTTCCGCGATGTGGTTCGCGAACGGATTTTTCCGCTCCATCGGCTCGCCGTCCACGACTCAATTCCACGTGAACGCGGTTGAAGGCGACGTGACGGCGCGCTGGCAACGCTGGAATGGCGGGCATGTAAGCGCGTTCGGCGGCTGGGCGGGCTATCACGACAACGACACGCCGACGGGCAATTCGCGCGACATTTATTATTACTCGGCGGAAGTGCAGCAAAATCTGCCGAAGAAATTGTATGCGGTGACGCGCTTCAGCGAGGCGTTCTGCAATAATGGCATCCCGATGGTGGGCTACGGAAATTTTGGCGATTATTTTTTTGGGCCATTGACGACGGAACTCTGGCGCTTGAGCCTCGGACTTGGCTATCGGTTCAGCGACCGGCTGGTGTTAAAGATGGAATACTCCTTTGAACGCGGCACGGAAGTCGGCGGTGACGCGCGCAACCAGGAAGATTTCTTCGGCACGGAGGCGGCGTTTAAATTCTGACGTGGCGATGAAATTTATTTTTTCCATCTTCCTCGCCGTGTTTGCCGCGCAAAATAATTTCGCCGGCGACATCACCGGCACAGTGCACGCGGAACCGAAAGCGGGCACAGAGCTGAATCCGCTCGCCACGCGCGCGGCGTATTCGAGCCGGAAATTGAAGTTCGTTGAGAAAATGGATTACGCGGCGATGCGCGACTTCGTCGTCGGGATCGAAGGGCCGGTCGGCACGAACGCAGCGCCGACCAACGTGGTTGAGGTCACCACCAGCCGCGTCGCGCAGAAGGGCGCGGTTTTCACGCCGCACATTTTGCCGGTGCAAGCTGGCACGGTGGTGGAATGGCCGAACCACGATGACATTTTTCATAACGTCTTTTCTGATTCCGAACCGAAACGCTTTGACCTCGATCTTTACAAAGGCAATCCGCCGGAGAAGCGCGTGACGTTCGACAAAGCCGGTAAGGTAGATGTGTATTGCTCCATTCACGCGAACATGCACTGCGTGGTGCTGGTGATGGAAAATCCGTATTTTGCCGTGACGGATGCGGACGGACATTTCACCATCACGAACGTGCCGCCGGGAACTTACAAACTGAAGGCGTGGCATGAGCGCTTGCCTGCGGATGAACGCGAAATTACCGTGCCAGAAACGGGCGCGACGAATGTGAATTTCACGCTCACCATCAAAAATCTTCCGAAATACTGACGCATGGCACGCCGGGGAAATTTTTTACAGATCAGTCTGCGCACGAAGGTGCTGGTGCCCGTCCTCGCGGTGATGGTGCTGCTGCTCACCGTGACGGTAGTCATCGTCAATCTGCGTTTCCAACGGCAGATGGAAACCAATTCACAGCAGGAACTCAACGCCACCAAGATGCGGTTCCAGCATGAACAAATAAAATATCAGAAATCGCTCATTGAACGTTTCGGGAGTTTGGCGCGCGAGGCACATTATGTTTCCGCCTTTCGCACTTTCGATCCACCCACCATCCGCACGCAGTTACGACAATTGTTTGAAAACGAGATGCTCGCCAGCGAAGGCGTTATCTTTCTTTACTACGCACCGAAAAGCGGAGCTGACACCAACAATCAATCTCCGTTCATACTACCCGTCGAACAGCTCCCAAACTCGGCCGGCATTACCGCCGGTTGCGGCGCGGTGATTCAGTTGGCGCTACAGGGTGAACCCGCCACCGACATTGTGCGCATTGGCGACAAGTTGTGTAACGTGGTGGCTATTCCCATCAAGACCAGCACACAAGACGAGATTATTAGCACGCTCGTTTTCGGCGAAGAGTTGGGCTGGAACGTGGCGCAGGAATTGAGCATCGGCACTGGCGGACACAGTTGCACCGCGCTGTTCGCTGGCGATCACGTTATTGCCTCCACGTTGCCGGGAAACAGCATGACAGACGAAGAACTGGTGGCGCGCTTCCATCAGATTGCCACGCGCGGCGGCGGAACCAACGCCGCGCTGGACCGCGTGGAGCTGGAAGGTAATCACTATTTTTGCTCCGGCGGAAATTTCCCTTCGCTCAAAGGCGATACATCGCTCGGCTATTTGCTGTTCAGTTCATACGAAGACCAGCTTCAAGCGCTGGACGATACGCGCGGACAGCTTTTGATTGTCAGTCTCAGCGCCATGCTCGTCGGCTCGCTGGTCGTCTGGTTTTTTGTGCAACGCGCCACCGCGCCGCTGCTGGAATTGCGCAACAACGCCGAAGCCGTCGGCCGCGGCGATTTCTCGCGGCGCGCGACGGTGCACAGTCAGGACGAATGCGGCGAACTCGCGACGGCATTCAATCGCATGACGGAAAACGTGCAGTCGGCACAGGCGGAATTGCAGCGAAGCGTCAACACGCTCAAGACCACGCAGGCGCAACTGGTGCAGAGCGAAAAACTTTCCGCCGTCGGTGAATTCGTCGCGGGCGTCGCGCATGAATTGAACAACCCGCTCGCCGCCGTCATGGGTTTTTCGGAATTGCTCAAAGGCGCAAACGTGGATGAAAAGCAGCGGCGCCACTTGGATTTAATTTTCAAATCTTCCCAGCGTTGTCAGAAAATTGTCCAATCGCTTTTGAGTTTTGCGCGTCGCCATCAACCGGAACGCAAGCCGGTCGCGGTCAAAAAGCTGATTGAAGACGTCATTGAAATCATTGCTTACCAATTACGCACGAGCAACGTCGAGGTCGTCTGCCGGTTCGCGCCAGATTTGCCGCTCGTGTTCGCCGACGGTCATCAGGTGCAACAGGTGTTGCTCAACTTGCTCAACAATGCGCGGCAGGCCATCGAAGCGCACCAAGCGGGCGGGCGCATCATCGTGACTACGGAGCGCAAGGGACATTTCATCCGCATTTACATTCAGGATAATGGGCCGGGTATTGCGGCGGAAAATCTCCAGCGCATCTTTGATCCGTTCTTCACCACGAAGGAAGTTGGCAAAGGCACCGGCCTCGGCTTGAGTCTGTGCTACGGTCTCATCAAGGAACATGGCGGCAACATCTCCGTCACCAGCCAACCCGGCCACGGCGCAACGTTCACCATCGAATTGCCCGCCAGCGATGATACGCATCCAAACGATGGCGCCAGCAACATCGAAGACCACTCCGTCAATCCCACGGAAGGCTTCGGCAAAAAAGTTTTGCTCGTGGACGATGAAGATATTCTCCTCGAAATGGTGCGCGACGATTTGCTGCGCCACGGCTACGAAGTCGTCACCGCCAATAATGGCGAAGCCGCCTTGCGTGAACTCCACACGCACACGGTCGATGCCATCTGTTGCGACATCAAGATGCCCGGCCTGACCGGTCCCCAACTTTACGAATGGCTACGCACCGCGCGACCGGAGGTTGCCCGCCGCATTGTTTTCATGACCGGCGATATCATCAACGAATCGCTCCAGTTCTTTCTCGAACAGGAACGGCTTTCCTGCCTCAACAAGCCTTTCAATCTCCGCGACCTTCGGGATGCGGTTAAAAATATCATCCACGATTCCGAACGGCGTTAATCTTTTTCTGTCCGCCGAAATTAATTCTGTCGAAACCCGCTTCATTAACCTAACGTCTTTCTCCGCATGAAAAATCTTTTGACCGCCGCACTGCTCGGCTTCGCTCTCGCTGCCAACGCCCAAACGCTCCCGACCATTGGCCTCAAACAAGTTCTGCCCAAGCTCACGGACGAGCGTCCCGTGTGGCTGAGCGAAGCGCCGGACGGCAGCAGCCGCCTCTTCGTCGTTTATCAGACCGGAAAAATTCTCGTCGTCAAGAAAGGTTCGGACGGCGGTGACGCCAAGGAATTTTTCAACATCGAAGACCGCGACCCGAAAGCTGGTGGCGAAAATGAATGCGGCCTCTTGAGCATCGCGTTCCATCCGGGCTTCGCCACGAATAAATTATTTTACGTCTATTACAACCAGCGCAATCCGCGCAATCAAAATTCTCAGCCGCTCAACTTTCCCATCCGCACCGTCATCAGCGAATTCAAAGTCTCCGCCGACGCCGACAAAGCCGATCTCACTTCCGAACGCATCATCCTGCAAGTCCCGCAACCCTTCGGCAATCACAAGGGCGGCCAGCTCAGCTTTGGCCCCGACGGTTATCTTTACCTCGGCCTCGGCGACGGCGGCAATGCCGACGACCCCTTTGGCAGCGGCCAGAATAATTCCACCTTGCTCGCGAAAATGCTCCGCATTGATGTCAACGCCCGCCAGACCGTTGGCCGTGCGCCAAATGTGACGCAAGTCGGCTACGGCATCCCGCGCGATAATCCGTTCGTCAAAGAAGCGAACATGGGCGACCGCGGCACGCGCAAAGAAATCTTCGCTTACGGCCTGCGCAATCCGTGGCGTTACAGTTTTGACCGCGCCACCGGCGCGCTCTGGTGCGGCGACGTCGGCCAAAACTTGTGGGAAGAAGTGGACATCATTGAGAAAGGCGGCAACTACGGTTGGAACATTCGCGAAGGCGCACATCACTTCAAGCCCGGCCCCGACGGCGCGCGCTACAACGAACCCGTCATGGAATATCCGCACCAACCGCGCCTGCAAGCGCAAGCCATGTTCCCCGACCATTCCATCGGTTTGTGCTTGATTGGCGGCTACGTTTATCGCGGCAAACAATTTCCCGCGCTCACCGGCATTTACATTTATGGCGACTACAACCTCGGCACGTTTTGGGGATTGCGCTACGACTACGACGCCAAAAAGGTGACCGCGCACGGCACCTTGCTGCAACAGCCGGATAACATCGATAGCTTTGCCGAAGATGCGGACGGCGAAGTTTACGCGCTGATGCAATCTGGGAAAATTTACCAGATAACCGCGCCGTGAGTCGGCGGTGGCTCAGCTTTTTTCGTTATCCGTCGCTACGCACACACCAAAAACTACAACCAAACAACCACATGAAGGACTCCACTAAGCGTTCGATTCTTCGCTGGGCGCACATTGTTTTCGGCCTGACGCTCCTCGGCTACATTTACGGCCCACCAGAAGAGACCCGCCAGTATCTCCCGTTTTTTCGATATTTCTACTTTCCAGTTGTGCTCCTTTCGGGTTTGTGGATGTGGCAGGGACAAACCATTCGCCGACTTTTTTCAAGAGGATCAGATGACCGCAACGCCTAACCAGTCGCCGTCACCAATCGCCGTTGGCGCGGTCAGTTCCGCTATCGCGGTTCACGCCACGAGTCGGCGGTGGCTCAGCGTTTTTCGTTAGGCCGATTCGCACATGAAAAAAATTCCCACAGTAATATTGGCGTTGATAGCTGGTTGCGTCGCAGATTTGTTTTTGGCTATCGTTGCGACAGTGGTTTCGATTTTTACAGGTGGAATCGGACCATGTGGATTTGTTGACAACTTTCCGCGTTGGTATTTGTTTATACATCAGCCTGGAGTTCGCCTAGCAGAGTTTTTGCTGCCAGACGGCACATGGCACAAGACTATCGTGTGCGTGACGAACACGTCGCTCTTGAGCATTTGATTGGCCCCCACGAGTCATGCCACTGTAGATGAGACAGTTTACGGTGGTTTCGGTTTGTTATTTTGTTTCCACTCAAGG
>Ga0214190_1000022_pt1 | contig 63891 bp, 48 predicted proteins | sample TroBogEpilimnion_41_FD_153028 | JGI IMG/M metagenome (GOLD analysis project Ga0214190, IMG submission 153028) | Freshwater microbial communities from Trout Bog Lake, WI - 15JUL2008 epilimnion | ecosystem: Environmental > Aquatic > Freshwater > Lake > Epilimnion/Euphotic zone | place: Trout Bog...
AACCACCGTAAACTGTCTCATCTACAGTGGCATGACTCGTGGGGGCCAATCACCCGCCACGAAACAGACACTGCGAACTTCATACACCAAGAATCATATACAAACCAAGGACCGTTACGTAATCGTAGTGCTTCGTCTTTATGCAGGGGATGAAATATTTTTGCAGCAAACGGAGTCTCCGACTCGTTGAACCTTGCCTCACATTCTTTACAGAGCAGCTTGGGTTTCAAGCCGTCCTGAACACGAAGATTTATGTTGTTTCCTAGCCGGAGATAGCCGGTAGCTGATGACTCCTTGAGCCAAGCAAATACGAAGCTAGGTATGATGTGGCTATCACACAGTTCTCGTTCTTTCTGGCACAAAGCGCATTGCATTTGAACCAGAATTAACTCAATCGGTTAATTTGGCAATGCCGCTAACTCTCCCTCGAAATCCACAATGTCTTTAATCTGCAGCAGAAACCAGCAGTCAGCGTTTTTTGGCTTTGGGCTTGTCATCATCGGGTTTGACATGGAATCCAATCTCCCGTTTCGGTTTCTCCGGTGGAGACATTAGCTGCCGGATGGCATCAAAGACAACCTTGAATTGCGCGTCGTATTTCTTCTCCATCGCCGCCAGCTTGCGGGCCAGCTCGGCATTGGAGGCCAGCATCTGCCGCAGTTTCACGAACGCGCGCACCACCTGCACGCTGGTCTGCGCCGCCCGCTCGCTGTTCAGCACGTTCGCCAGCATCAGCGCGCCATGCTCGGTGAAGGCGTAGGGGAGATATGGGGAAAACTTGAGCCGAGCGAGGTGGTCACAATTTGTGACCACCTCTAGCTTTTCATTTTCAGTCAATTGAAACATGAAATCCAAAGGAAAGCGCGTTTCATTGCGTTTGACGGCTTGGTTCAATGCCTTGGTGGTAACGCCATAAATTACAGCCAAATCCAAATCCAAAATTACTTTTTCACCCCGAATAAACAGAATCGTTTGCTCAATTCGCTCCATCGGAATTAAATTGGCAATATTATTATTCATGATTTAGGTGGTCACAAATTGTGACCGGTTCATTTCAATTCTTCGTTCCCGCCAGTTCTTCCTCAAAATCCACGATCTCTTTGATCTGCACCAGAAACCAGCGATCAATCTTTGTGAGGTTAAAGATCTCCTCGATGGTGAAGCCGGCGCGCAGGGCGTGGCGGATGAAGAAGATGCGTTCGGCGTTGGGCACGCTCAGTTTGCGGCTGATGACGTCGCGCGGGAGGATGTCGCGGTCGCCATAGACTTCCGTGCCGATGCGCCAGGGTTTGCCGTCGCCGCCCAGGCCGCTGCGGCCGATCTCCAGCGAGCGCAGGCATTTTTGCAGGCTCTCCTTGAACGTGCGGCCAATGGCCATCGCTTCGCCGACGCTTTTCATCTGCGTGGTGAGCGTGGGGTCGGCTTGCGGGAATTTCTCGAAGGCGAAGCGCGGAATCTTGGTGACGACGTAATCAATGCTCGGCTCGAAGCTCGCGGGGGTTTCGCGCGTGATGTCGTTTTTGAGTTCGTCGAGCAGGTAGCCGACGGCCAGTTTGGCGGCGATCTTCGCGATGGGAAAGCCGGTGGCCTTGGACGCGAGCGCGGAGCTGCGGCTGACGCGCGGGTTCATCTCGATGATGACCATGCGGCCGTTCTCGGGGCTGACGCCGAACTGGATGTTTGAGCCGCCGGTTTCCACGCCCACGGCGCGGATGACGGCGAAGCTCTGGTCGCGCATGATCTGAAATTCCTTGTCGGTGAGCGTCTGGATGGGCGCGACGGTGATGCTGTCGCCGGTGTGGACGCCCATGGGGTCGAAGTTTTCGATGGAGCAGATGATGACGCAGTTGTCGGCCTTGTCGCGCATGACTTCCATTTCGTATTCCTTCCAGCCGAGGAGGGATTCTTCGATGAGAATCTCGTTCACGGGCGAAAGCTCGATACCGTTCTTGGCGATGGCTTCAAACTCCTCCTGGTTGTAACCGATGCCGCCGCCCGTGCCGCCAAGCGTGAACGCGGGCCGGATTATGAGCGGGAACTTGCCAATCTTCTTTGCGACGTCGCGGGCTTCGTCGAGATTGTGCGCGACGCCGGAAATGGGAACGTCGAGGCCGATCTGGAGCATCAATTCCTTGAACGCGAAACGGTCTTCGCCGCGATGAATCGCGTCGGGTTTTGCGCCGATCATTTCCACGTCGTGCCGTTCGAGCGCGCCGTTTTTGTGCAGCGACATCGCGGTGTTGAGTGCGGTCTGGCCGCCGAGCGTGGGGAGCAAAACGAGTTTGCCCTTCGCGCCGAGGCGTTTCATTTCTTCTTTCTCGCGCACGATGATTTTCTCCACGCATTCCGGCGTGATGGGTTCGATGTAGGTGCGGTCGGCGAACTCCGGGTCGGTCATGATGGTGGCCGGATTGGAGTTGATGAGAATGACGCGGTAACCTTCCTCGCGCAGGGCTTTGCAGGCTTGCGTGCCGGAGTAATCGAACTCGCACGCCTGGCCGATGATGATCGGGCCGGCGCCGATGATGAGGACGGAATGGATGTCGGTGCGTTTGGGCATAATCGAAACGGCAGAATGAAACACGAATCGGCGGCGAAGTGAAAGACAAAAGCCAATCCGCAGGCTTGAGAAAATCTGTCAATACGAACAACAATCAGCCATGGACGAAAGTCGCTGGGAAAAAATCACCGGCTGGAAGCTCGCCGGCTTTGCGCTGGGGCTGGCGGCGTTCGTAGCGCTGCTGTGCGCGAGCGAGCCGGGCTTCATCTTCGGCCTCGACCACGCGAATTTACTTTTCCACGAAGCGGGCCATCCGTTCGTGGGGATCTTCAGTTCGCGGCTGGAAACTTACGGCGGGACGCTGGGGCAATTGACGTTTCCCGTGTTGCTGGCGATTTCATTTTGGCGCAAAGGCCAGCCGCTGGCGTTCGCGGCGGCGGTCATTTGGTTTTTCGAAAATTTTCTGAACATCGCGCGCTACATGGCGGATGCGCGGGCGTTGGAACTGCCGTTGCTCGGCGGCGGCGATCACGATTGGAACACGATTTTCACGCGCTGGAATGTGTTGCAATACGATTTGGATATCGCCGGCACGGTGAAATTTATCGGTTGGGCGGGAATGATTTTGCCTGTGCTCTGGATCATCTGGCGCTGGTGGCGTGATTGCAAACGTCCGGACGCCATGACCCTTTAAATCGGCACGGGAACAAGTTCGCTTTACTTCACTGCCGCTTTTTCTAGATTGAAGATTCACTCATGAAAAAAATTCACCTGCTCCTGCTCGCCGGTTTACTGCTGCTAACGTCGCGCGGGCTGGCCGCATTGCCAGTGCCGGATGATGATGACGGTGGGCTGACGTTGCCGTCGGGTTTTCGCGCACTGATTTACGCAGACAATGTGGTCGTCGGCAAAAAGGTTGGCAACAGCCGTGAAAATCTGCGCGGTCTCGCGGTCGCGCCCAACGGCGACGTGTTTGCGAAAGGACATTACGGCCAAATTTTCGCGCTGCGCGATACGAACAGTGACGGTCGCGCGGATGTGATTGAAAAGTTCGGCCCCGGCGATGGCGGCACGCACATCATGTTTCACAACGGCTATCTGTATCACTCCAGCCGCACGGCGGTGTATCGCTACAAATACATTCCCGGCGAACTCACGCCGTCCAGTCCGCTGGAAGTCATCGTCCACGATTTGCCAGCGCAACGTGACCATGACCAGAAGGCATTTGCGTTTGATGACAGCGGCCACATGCTCGTGGAAATCGGTTCGCCCTACAACGTGTTCAGCAAGCCAGACCGGCAATTTGGCGCGAAAGGATTTAGCCCCGCCGAAGTGGAAAAATTTCAGGAAACTTACGGCGGCTTCTGGCGCTTCGACCCGGACAAGACGAATCAGACGCAAGCGGACGGCGTGCGTTTCTCCACCGGCCACCGGCATTCACTCGCGCTCGTGTGGCAGCCGGTCTCGAAGAATTTTTTCATGTGCATGATGGGACGCGATAACATGAACATCGTTGACCCGAACGATTACGACGCACTCGACAACGCCGAACGCGATGCCGAGGAATTTCATTTGCTCAAGGAAGGCGCGAATCTCGGGTGGCCCTATTCTTATTGGGATCCGATCAAAAATGCGCGGATGCTCTGCCCCGAATACGGCGGCGACAATCGCAAGCGCGCGGACAATCCGGAATTCGACAAACCACTCATCGCGTTTCCCGCGCACTGGGCGCCGTTGCAAATGTGCCTCTACGACGGCACACAATTTCCTCAAAAGTATCGTGGCGGAATGTTTCTCGCGTTTCACGGTTCGTGGAACCGCGCACCCATGCCGCAGGCGGGCTACAAAGTGGTATTCATTCCTTTCGATGCGCAGGGAATGCCAGCCGGCAAATGGGATGACTTCGCCGAGGGTATTCCTGGCGCGGATTTTTACGCCAAGGGCAGCGGCGCGAAATACCGTCCGTGCGGCGTCGCTGTCGGACCGGACGGCTCGCTCTACATCAGCGACACCGACAAAGGTCGCATCTGGCGGGTGATTTACACCGGTGAGAAAAAAGTGGCGAAGAAAAATAATTTAACACCCTCAGCCAGCGCGGGAGACAGTGCGGAAGATTCAAAAATCCCCGCCAATAAAATTTTTACTACCGTCTGCGCCGCCTGTCACATGCCGGACGGACGCGGCGTGCCATCCATGCAACCGCCGCTTATCGGCAGCGCCGTTGTCGCGGGCGACGCCACCCGGCTCATCAACATTCTTCTGAAAGGCCCTGCGGTGGTGCTGCCCACCGACCGCCCGAAATACACCGGTTCGATGCCGGCCTTCAATGTGTTAAGCGACGCGGATCTTGCTGGCGTCATTAATTATATTCGCGCCCGCTTTGCATCCGGCGCTTCCCCGGTCACGCCAGAGCAAATCGCAGCGCAGCGCGCAAAACTCTGACCGGCGATTCGCTTATAATAATTTCGACTGCCCGCCCGCCGCCGGCTTCAACCCAAGTTTCTTGTAACTCAACTCCGTGGCGATGCGGCCTTGCGGCGTGCGGTTCAGGTAACCTTCCATGATGAGATACGGCTCGTAAACTTCCTCGATCGTGTCCGGTTCCTCGCCGACGGCGACGGCGAGCGAATTCACGCCCACCGGCCCGCCGCCAAATTTCACGATGATGGCTTCGAGAATGCGCTTGTCCATTTCGTCGAGGCCGTTCTCGTCAATCTCCAGCATCGCCAGTGCTTTGTCGGCGACTTCTTTCGTGATGCGCCCGTCGTGGCGGACTTGGGCGTAATCGCGCACGCGGCGAAGCAGATTGTTGACGATGCGCGGCGTGCCGCGGCTGCGGCGCGCAATTTCATGCGCGCCAGCGGGATCGATTTCCACGCGCAGCAAATTCGCCGAGCGGAGAACAATTTTGTCCAAGTCAGCCGCGCAATAATAATCCAGCCGCTCGCGCATCCCGAAGCGCGTGAGCAATGGCGCACTCAACAAACCGCTGCGCGTGGTCGCGCCGATGAGCGTGAAGCGCGGCAGGTTCAGCCGCACGCTGCGGGCGTTCGGCCCCTGGTCAATGATGATGTCCAACTTGAAATCCTCCATCGCGGGATACAAATATTCCTCGATGGTTTTTTGCAGGCGATGGATTTCGTCAATGAACAGCACGTCGCCTTCTTCGAGATTCGTGAGCAAGCCGGCGAGGTCGCTGGCTTTTTCAATGGTCGGACCGCTCGTTGCTTTCACGTTCGCGCCCATCGCCTTCGCCAAAATATTTGCGATGGTGGTTTTTCCCAGACCGGGCGGGCCGGAAAGCAGGATGTGATCAAGCGCTTCACCACGTTGCTTGGCGGCTTCGACGGCGATTTCCAACCGCTCCTTCACTTTCGGTTGGCCGGTGAAATCAGAAAAGAGCGACGGCCGCAGCGTCATTTCGAGCGCGGCATCGGGTTTGTTCAAAGTGGACACGGAACGTTCGGACATCGCCTTCAGCATGGGAAATGCGTCGGGCAGCGACAAGGTCAAATACGCTACCAAGACCGACGACGAAACGGCCGGAGCAACCGTTCAATATTTGCGAACCCTTTACCAAAAAACGGTCAGCGTGACCGACCGCCGATTCATAAGATATGCTCGTCAAATTTGTTTAACTTTTATGAATACTAATACTGTTCCCGCGCGGTTATTGGCGTTGCTCTGTTTTTCCGGTGGTGTTGCCAACGCCTCAGCTGGCGAAGCGAGCATCAAGATTCCCGATCTCACGCAGGTAACGTTCGCCGGTCTGGGCGGCATCAGTGGCATCGCTTTGCTGTATCTCGGACTCGTGGTGTGTCTGCTCGGTGCCGCGTTTGGTTTGGTGCAATACCGCCAGACGAAAGCGTTGCCGGTGCATGAAAGCATGAGCGCTGTATCGAACATGATTTGGGAGACTTGCAAAACATATTTGCAGCAGCAGGGCAAATTTCTGCTCATTCTCTGGCTGCTGATTGCGGCGTGCATGATTTATTATTTCATCGGCCTGCCGTGGAATGATCCGGAAAATCAGTTGAGTCACGGCACGCTGCTGCAAAACGGCGGCGTCATCCTGCTGGCATCGGTCCTGGGCATTTGTGGTTCTTACGGCGTGGCGTGGTTCGGCATCCGCATCAACACCGTGGCCAACTCCCGCACGGCGTTTTCGGCGCTGAAAGGCAAACCGTTGCAAACCCTTTTGATTCCGCTGCAATCCGGCATGAGCGTCGGCATGTTGCTCGTGTCGGTGGAATTATTCTTCATGATTTGCATTCTCACCTTCCTGCCGCGCGAATTGGTCGGGCCTTGTTTCATCGGCTTCGCCATCGGCGAATCACTTGGGGCCACGGTGCTGCGTATCTGCGGCGGCATCTTCACCAAGATTGCCGACATCGGTTCGGATTTGATGAAAATTGTTTTCAAGTTGCCGGAAGATGATCCGAAAAATCCCGGCGTGATTGCGGACTGCACCGGCGACAACGCGGGTGATTCCGTTGGGCCGACGGCCGATGGTTTTGAAACTTACGGCGTCACCGGCGTCGCTTTGATTTCATTTTTGGCGCTGGCTTTGACGGACAACGCGCCGGTCTGCGCTACTTTGATTATTTGGCTGTTCGTCATGCGGGCGCTGATGATTGCCACTTCGCTGGCGTCCTACTTTGTGAACAACCTTTTCAACCAACTCAAATTCGATCATTTGAAGGATTTTGATTTTGAAGCGCCGCTGACGCATCTCGTATGGATTACCTCGGGATTGTCCATCGCGGTCACCTTCGTGGCCAGCCATGCACTGCTCGTCAATCAACCCGGTATTCATCACGATCTGTGGTGGGTGCTGTCGTGTATCATCAGTTGCGGCACGGTGGCGGGTGCGTTGATTCCGGAATTCACGAAAATCTTCACCAGCACGAAATCCAAACACGTCAAAGAAGTGACCAATTGTTCCCGGCATGGCGGTGCTTCGCTGAATATTTTGTCCGGCATGGTGGCTGGCAACATGTCGGCCTTTTGGATGGGCTTGGTCATCATCGTGCTGATGTTCGTCTCCTACCATTTCTCACATAATCCGGCGCTGCTGATCATCATGCCGGAAAAATTTGCATTCGCTGCGCCCATCTTCGCGTTCGGTCTCGTCGCCTTCGGTTTTCTCGGGATGGGACCGGTGACCATCGCGGTGGACAGCTACGGTCCCGTGACAGACAACGCCCAATCGGTTTATGAATTAAGCCAAATTGAAAGCCGCGCTGGGATTCGTGACGACATCAAAAATAATTTTGGTTTCAAACCGGATTTTGCAAACGCCAAGTATCTGCTCGAAAAAGCCGACGGCGCCGGCAACACCTTCAAAGCCACCGCCAAACCGGTGCTCATCGGCACCGCCGTGGTTGGCGCAACAACCATGGTGTTCGGCATCATCATGCTACTGGAAAATAAATTCGGCAACGTGGTCAATCATCTGAGTCTCGTGCAACCGGAAATCATCCTCGGCCTGCTCGCGGGCGGCGCGGTGATTTATTGGTTCACCGGCGCTTCCACTCAAGCCGTGGTGACGGGTGCTTATCGCGCCGTAGTTTACATCAAAGAAAATATGCAACTCGACGCTACCACCGCCTCGGAAAAAGATAGCAAGGAAGTTGTTCGCATCTGCACCGTCTACGCACAAAAGGGCATGTGGAATATTTTTATCGTCATCTTCTGCCTCGCGCTGTCGCTGGCATTTTTCGACCCGTATTTTTTCATCGGCTATTTAATCGGCATTGCCTTTTTCGGTTTGTATCAAGCCATCTTCATGGCCAATGCCGGCGGTGCGTGGGACAATGCCAAAAAAATCGTGGAGGTGGATATGCGGCAGAAGGGAACCGACCTTCACGCCGCCACCGTCATTGGCGACACCGTCGGCGATCCCTTCAAAGACACGTCCTCTGTCGCGCTGAACCCGGTGATCAAATTCACCACGCTCTTCGGCTTACTCGCCGTCGAAATCGCGGTGACCATGACCAGCCAGCCGGTAAAAACCGGCATCGGTCTGCTATTTTCCACCATCGCCTTAATTTTCATTTACCGTTCTTTCTATTGCATGCGCATTCCCGAAGAAAAAGTCATCCCGCTGCTGCTGGGCGACGATGAGGAACCGCCAACCAATCAAAAAATTCTGCCGCCGACCGCCGGACCGTTTGCCAATTCGGTTAGATAGCCCGCGCAAATTTATTCTCGTAAAAAACCGCCGCGCGTTCAGATTGAATGTGTGTCCGTCATCGAACGCCAGATTCAAGTCACTTGGCCGTTGCGCGTCTTCTTCACCGAAGATGTTTTCGCACCGGACAATTTGACTTTGCGCGAAGCGCTTGCCGACATTGCCCCGCGCAAAGCCCTTGTCATTCTTGAAGAATCGCTCGCCCAAGCGCTACCGGAACTGGCAGCGCGCATCGAAAAATATTTTTTCGCACACGCCGCCAACCTCAAGCTCGTCCGCTCGCCGATGCCCGTCTGCGGCGGCGAACGCGCCAAAAATTCCATCAGCATCGTCACTGAAATTTTGTCGCACCTTGACCGGCATCACCTCGACCGGCATTCGTATCTCATCGCCGTCGGTGGCGGCGCGCTGCTCGATGTCGCTGGATTTGCCGCCGCCACTGCACATCGCGGCTTGCGCCACGTCCGCATTCCCACGACAACTTTGTCGCAAGCCGATTCCGGCGTCGGCGTAAAAAATGGCATCAACGCCTTCGGCAAAAAAAATTTCATCGGCACGTTTTCGCCGCCGTTCGCCGTCATCAACGATTTTAATTTGCTCGCCACACTGGAACCGCAAGACAAACGCGCCGGCTACGTCGAAGCCGTCAAAGTCGCCTGCATCCGCGACGCCAAGTTTTTCAACGAGCTCGAACGTGACGCGGAAAAATTGATTTCGTTTGAACCGGTCGCGATGAAAAAATTAATCCGCCGCTGTGCCGAACTGCACCTCGACCACATTGCTGGCAGCGGCGATCCGTTCGAGATGGGTTCCGCGCGTCCGCTGGATTTTGGCCACTGGGCGGCGCATAAAATTGAGCAGCTCTCGCACTTCCAGATTTCTCACGGCGACGCCGTCGCCATCGGCATCGCACTTGATGTGATTTATTCCCGCGACGCCGGACTGCTCGCCGCGCCCGCATGCAAGCGGATTTTGCAATTGCTCGAACGGCTCGGCTTCAAACTCTTCGCCGACGAACTACTCAATACTGATCACGCCGACCAACTGACCATTTTGTCCGGCCTCGAAGAATTTCGCGAACACCTCGGCGGCGAATTGACCATCACTTTGCTCAATGAAATCGGGCACGGCATTGAGGTTCATGAAATGCATCCGCAGAAAATCATCGCCGCCGTCCACGAATTGCGCGTCCGCACAAGATGAACCGCCTCGCCGTCATCAACGTCGTCGGCCTCACCGAAGCGCTCATCGGTGAACACACACCGCGCATCGCGGAGTTTGTGAAGCGCGGCGCGCTGGCGAAAATTTCTCCGGCTTTTCCCGCCGTCACCTGCACCGCGCAATCGAATTACCTCACCGGCAAAGCACCCTCGGAACACGGCATCGTCGGCAACGGCTGGTTCAACCGCGAACTTTCGGAAGTCCAGTTCTGGAAGCAATCAAACCACATCGTCCACGGCCAAAAAATCTGGGACGCGTTGCGCAAGAACTCCGCACTCCGCACTCCGCACCCCGCGTTCGCCAATTGCTTCTGGTGGTTCAACATGTATTCCAGCGTGGATTATTCCATCACGCCACGCCCGATGTATCCCGCCGATGGCCGGAAATTTTTTGACGTTCATTCCTGGCCGTATTCCATCCGCGAGGAAATCAAAAAGGACTTGGGCGAATTTCCCTTCTTTAGTTTCTGGGGTCCCGCAGCGGGCGTGGATTCGCCGCAAGGCAAGGCCGATGCCGCTTCGCGCTGGATTGCCGAATCGGCGAAGTGGATTGAAAATAAATACTCGCCGACGCTGAACCTGATTTACCTGCCGCACCTCGATTACAACTTGCAACGGCACGGAACTTACGACGCTGCAGGAAATCTAAATCCAAAAATCATCCGTGACCTGCATGAGATTGATGCCATCGTCGGCGACCTGCTTGATTTTTTTGCCGCGCGCGGCGTGCCGGTAGTTTTGCTTTCTGAATACGGCATCACGAATGTAGGCACGCCAATTCATCTCAACCGGATTTTTCGCGAGCGCGGCTGGCTGACAGTGAAGGACGAACTCGGTCTGGAAATCCTCGACGCGGGCGCTAGCAAAGTTTTTGCCGTGGCGGATCATCAAGTCGCGCATATTTATTTGAACGATGCTGCGCTGGAAAAATCCGTGCGCGATGTTCTGGAAAAAACTTCGGGCGTGGAAAAAGTTTTGGGCAAGGCGGAGAAAATCGCGATGGGCATTGATCATTCGCGCGCGGGCGATTTGATTGCCGTCGCCAGTGAAAACGCGTGGTTCACTTATTATTACTGGCTCGACGACGCGCGCGCGCCGGATTTTTCGCGCACAGTGGACATCCATCGCAAGCCCGGCTACGACCCGGTGGAATTGTTTCTTGATTCGAAAATTCCGGCGGTGAAATTAAAAATCGCATGGCGGCTGCTGCAAAAAAAACTCGGCCTGCGGATGTTGATGGACGTGATTCCGCTCGACGTGACGCTGGTGAAAGGTTCGCACGGACGGCGACCGGCGGATAAAAAAGATTGGCCGGTGTTCATCACCAGCCAGCCGGATTTTTTAAGCACGAAGGAAGTGGAATCAACGGATGTTTTTCAAATCCTGCTGCGGTATTTTTCGTAATTCGGTTTTGCAGCGCTGGAGGCGCGACAGAAAGTAGCCCACAGCGAAAGCTGTGGGGAAAATCATCGGATGACCAAAGCCCCGGATGGGGCGAAAGAAATTTTCTGTCGCTCCTGCCGGAGCTTTTGATTTGTGCGAACGAAAACCCACGGTTTCACCGTGGGCTACTATCGGTCGCCGCGCTGCGGCTCACGGCAAAACGTGTTCTGGAATGACATTTGTGCCGAGCGAACAAGTTGGAGATTCGCCAACTTTTCCAATCGTATAAATGCCGCCGGATGGACATTTAGGAAGATTCCCTTTTGCATCAAGTTTAATGAAAGCGTTGTTACGTTCGCGTTCAATATAAGGCCTGATGTCGTTTATCGTAACAACATCGTTGGATTTTGCGTTGTGTTCCAACGCCCATTCATTTTTTGCAGCATCAATTTGTCGCATATTATTTATGCAAGCGTTGGCCGGAGAAGTCCACGGATCTCGAACAAAATTAGGAATCGCAAGAAGAGCAAAGAGCAAAAAGATTGCTCCAACGATAATAAAATTCCGCAGGAACGAAGATTTATTTTCTGACTCACTCATACGATTAAACAAACCCCGCCATTTTAATTCCGTTGCGACAATTCATTCACCCGCCCATCTGGCCACGCGTGACGCCGAGTTGATTGAACAATTTTAGTTCGCGCCAGAGCTGCGTGCCGGAAATTTCGCCGCGCAAGAGCTGCCGGTATTTCGTGATGGTGCGCACGACTTCATCGGGATTTTCATTCAGAAATTCCACGCGGAAATTGCGGACGCCGAGCGCGAGGAGCCGTTCCACAAATTCCGCGCCGGTCTGCGCCTGCGAATTGAACACGGTGTTGCGGCAGCCGGCGTCGGCCTTGAGCGGATGCTCCGCGCCCACGCGGTCGCGCAGGCGCACATCATGCGTGTCGCATGGGCGGCCGCAGTCGTGGTAATCCTTGCCGCTGGAAAGAAACGCGCAGAACACGCAATGCTCCATGTGAAACATCGGCATGTGCTGGTGAATCGTGACCTCAAACCATTCCGGCGGTGCGGCGGACAACAGCGCGTCGAGCTGAACGACATTCAAATCGTAGCTGGCGGTGAGGCGTTCGAGGCCGAAATGATTTTTGAAATAGTCCGCCGCGATGCGGTTCGCAACGTTCAGCGAGAAATCACCGATGCGACGTGTGTCCGCAAAAAATTTCAGGTGGTCGTAGTTGCGGACGAGATAGCCGTCGGCATTACAGGAACGAACCTGATTCAAAATCCATTCCTCGCCCATCTTGGTGATGCGCGGCGGGGCGACGAAAATGCTTGGCCGTGGAGAACCCGGCACGCCAACCGCGCATCCGTAAGCCGTGTGAAACGTAGTGACGGCCTCGCGATATTTTTTGGGATCTTCAAATTCGCAATAGACGGTCTGCACGCCGCATTTCAGCGCGGCTTCCAGTTGCGCGTGGTTGCGAACGAGAACGATCAATTGCGGATCAGATTTGCCACCGAAACCGAGAGACGCAGAGGTTTCAGAAATTGAAACTGTCGAACTCTGTGCCTCTGTGCCTCTGTGGCTATTAATTTGCCAACGCTTCGGCTGTGCGCGAAGTCTTTCCAGTTCGCTGACAAATTCGCGGCGCAAACGGTTCAGTTCGCTGACGGCCACCATCACTTCACCGGACAAATTATTTTTCAGTTCGCCCAGCTTGAACGGTGTTCCGCCGAGCCGACCGAGTTGTTCCCGCAATTTTTCCTCGGTAAGCGGAACTTTTTCCGCTTTCGCCAGCGGCATCGTAGATTCGACTTTGGCGACGTGACCCTCTTCGTCGCGTGCGATGAGCGTGAGCGGTTTGCCGACGAGACCGTGAACTTCGATTTGAATCGGGCGCTGAAATTTTGGTGTGTCGCCGGCGAAACTTTGGCGCAGACGCTTGTCGAGTTCGGGATCGTTGGTCTTCCAAATTTTATCGCCGACGTGGACGCGCAGAAAATCAATGCTGCCGTAGCCGAAACGCAGTTCGGTGAGTTTCTCACCAGCGACTTTGAAACGCGGTTCCTGAATTTCGTAGATGCGTCCGCCCTCTTCTTTTTCGTCCGGCTTGCCCGCATCGAAAACAATACCGTCGCCGAGTTTGACCGGCGCGGCGAGATTTACAATCACGCCGTCGCGGACGATTTTTTTTACTTCGCCAAGAAAGACGCCGCGTTTTTTGCCAAAGCGGGCGTGGACCAGTTTTTGATTGTCGTTGCCGCCGAACCAGCCGGTGAACAGGCCGCGCGAAAACGACATTTCCAAATCATAGCGGTCGCTGGGCGGAACGGCGGCGGCTTGGCCTTCGGCAATTTTATTCAAGGCCGCGCGATAAACGCGCGTGATGCTGGCGACGTATTCGGGGGCTTTCAAGCGGCCTTCAATTTTCAACGAGGCGACACCGGCGCGGACGAGTTCCGGCAAAACTTCGAGGCCAGCTAAATCTTGCGGGCTCAATAAATATCTTTTGTCGCCGAGGGGAACTTGCGCGCCGTCGGAAATCAAATCGTAAGGCATCCGGCAGGCTTGGGCGCATTCACCGCGATTCGCGCTACGGCCACCGAGCGATTCGCTGGTCAAACATTGGCCGGAATACGCCACGCACAACGCGCCGTGGACGAAAACTTCCAGCGGCAGTTGCTGGTTGAAAGTTGAAGGTTGAAGGTTCGTCGCCGTTTGTGCCGCATTTATTTTTTCAATTTCCGCAATGGAACATTCGCGGGCGAGCACGGCGAGGTTGCAGCCGAGGTTGCGGGCAAATTCAATTCCCGCGGCGCTGGAAATGGTCATCTGCGTCGAGGCGTGGATGGGAAAGTCCGGCGAGAGCTCGCGAATCAATTTGCAAATGCCCACGTCCTGAACAATCGCCGCGTCCACACCGGCAGAAATAATCGCGCGCAGATAATTTTCTGCATCGGCAATTTCGTTTTGAAAAACGAGCGTGTTGAAAGTGACGTAGCCTTTGACGCCGCGCCGGTGCAGAAATTCCATCAGCTTTGGCAAATCGGCTTCGGTGAAATTATGAGCGCGCATGCGGGCGTTGAATTTATCGAGGCCAAAATAAATCGCGTCCGCACCATTCTCGACGGCGGCCTTGGCGCATTCCCAATCGCCAGCGGGCGCGAGCAGTTCCGGCAATTGTGGATTGCGGATCACGGGTTGGAGATTTGATTCACTTGTGGCGATGCCGGTCATTTCAAATTCAATTTAACAGCGAAGACACACAGGCACAAAGCATCTTCGTGCAGTTGCCGTTTCAAAAAACCATTTTCATCCGCAGCCATCTGTGTTTAGCTGTGGTTGAAAATGATGCATCCCACGGCCAGCATTCATCCATCGGCAAAGCTCGGCGCGAACGTCCGCATCGGCGCGTTTACGGTGATTGATGCGGATGTGGAATTGGGCGCGGATTGCGTGGTTGGGCCGCAGGTTTATCTGACGGGCGTCACTAAAATTGGCAGCGGAAATAAGTTTCATGCCGGCTGCGTCATCGGCGATGCGCCGCAGGATTTAAAATATAAGGATGAGCCAACCCGCGTGGAAATTGGCGATAATAATGTTTTCCGCGAACATGTCACGGTGCACCGCTCGAACAAAATGGCAGAGGCGACGGTAATCGGCTCGAATAATCTACTCATGGCGAGTGCGCACGTCGCGCACAACTGTGTAGTTGGAAATCACGTTATTCTAGCAAACGGAGCATTGCTCGGCGGTCACGCGATGGTTCAAGATCGCGCGTTCATTTCCGGCAACGCACTCGTGCATCAGTTCACCCGCGTCGGCACACTAGCCATCATGCAAGGCGGCTCAGCTGTCAGCAAAGATTTACCACCATTCACAATCGCGCGGGGAGATAACAAGATTTGCGGCTTGAACGTTATCGGAATGCGAAGGGCTGGGTTTTCTGCCGCAGAAAGGTTGGAATTAAAGAAGATTTACCATGCGCTATTTCGCAGTGGAAAATTATTTCGTGCTGCAATTACGGAAGCGGAAAAGAATTTCACCAGTAATGGCGCGAAAATCATGCTGGAATTTATCGCTGCCGCCAAACGCGGCGTGTGTGCCGATATCGGCACGAACGGACGCAGCTCTGACGACGAATGATTTCGCTGCCAGATTACAAAGTGATGGGCGAGGACGGTCAGGAATACGGACCGGTCTCTGACGACCAAATCCGCAAATGGATCGCGGAGGCGCGGCTGGAGCGAAAATCGCCTATAAAACCGGTAGATTCGCGCGAATGGGTGTTCCTCGAATCACTGCCGGAATTTGCCGATGCATTTCAACCACCGCCTGCGCCGACGCCGAAACCACTGGAGCGAAAGTGGTCGTTGGTATTACTCATCGCCATCGTCGCGGGAATTTTATTGGTTGCGTTGAAAAAATATAACCATCATTGAACCATGTATAAAATCATTGGCAACGACGGTAAAACCTACGGGCCGGTCACGGCAGCACAAATTCACGAATGGATCGCGCAAGGCCGCATCGAAAATCGCACCGCTGTTCTGCGTGATGGCGCAACAGAATGGACGTTTCTCGGTCTACTGCCGGAATTTGCATCCACTTTGTCCGGCCCACCGCCGGTAATTTCGCCGCCCAAAATTGGCGCGGTGCCCGCCCGCACTACTAATGGTTTTGCTACCGCCGGCTTGGTCTGCGGCATTATTTCTTGCGCGTGCTGTTGTGGATGTCCGTTTAATATCCTTGGCTTGATTTTTTCTATCATCGCCCTCGTGCAAATCAATGGGCAGGTGCAAAAACAAGATGGTTGGGGCTTGGCGCTCGCCGGACTGATTTGCTCCGCCGCCAGTTTGCTATTCAACTTTGGTTTCGGAATTATTCATCTCGCCATGTCGCCCGCCAACTTGAGCTGGCATCTTGGCGCCATTTAAGTGAAGTCTGCGCCTCCAAAAATAAATTCGGGCAATGCGCGCTTCGCCGGAATCATTTTAGCCTCCATTATGTTATGTATTGCCGCCATTGTTTTTTTCTTTAACCCGGCAACACACCCTCTTTACCCGGTCTGTCAATTTCATCGGCTCACCGGATTAAACTGTCCCGGTTGCGGTATGACCCGCGCGCTTTACGCACTGCTACACGGAAAAATTTTCACCGCCCTACATGACAACGCACTGTTTGTCCTGATGCTGGGCGGGCTGCTATTTCGGAGCGCTTGGTTTAGTTGTAATAAATTCTTTGGAGGGACGAACAAAGAATTTTTCCCAATCAAGTTTCTTTGGATAATACTAACTATATCATTGGCGTTCAGCGTATTGCGCAATTTATCAACCTTCTCGTTTCTTTCTCCATGACTGATGAGAAAGCCGTCGCTGACACTTTTTTCAATGCTCGGGAACTTTCCCAAAATCAAACCCAATACAAATTAAATTTTCCTTGAAATCATTGATGTTTTTGCTTGCCGAAAGCTGTTCAAAATCATTCAATCATCATCGAATGCGTTTTTTGTTCGTTTAAGAAATTAAAAAACAACTGGTGCGTATATTATCAATGCCAAAATTTTTATACGTTATCTTTAACCTTTCTATAATCAGACTAAATAAATGTTCATTTATCCTAAAAAATACGATGTGATCGTTGTTGGCGCAGGTCACGCCGGCGTGGAAGCCGCACTGGCTGCCGCCCGAATGGGTTGTGAGACGTTACTGCTAACCATAAATGCCGACAGCATCGGTCAAATGTCTTGCAATCCGGCTATCGGCGGGCTGGCCAAAGGCCACCTCGCTCGTGAGATTGATGCGCTTGGCGGCGAAATGGGCAAGGCCACGGACATGTGTGGACTCCAGTTTAGAATGTTGAACGTAAAAAAAGGCCCGGCAGTTTGGGCGCCTCGCGCACAGTGCGACAAAAAAGCTTATCAATTCTATTTGAAGTGGGTTTGCGAATCCGAGCCGAATCTAGACGTAAAACAAGGTCAATCGGCAAAGATTGTTCACAAAGATGGAATTGCATCAGGCGTAGAAACACTTCTTGGAGTTCAATACTTAGGGAAGACGGTTATTATCACAACTGGAACATTTTTGCGTGGATTGATGCATATCGGATCGAATCAACAATCCGGTGGACGCGCAGGGGATGCAGCAGCGATGAATCTCTCGGCATCACTGGAAGAATTAGGACTTGAACTGGGACGGCTTAAAACAGGAACACCGCCACGACTTTTGCGCAAGTCCATTGATTTTTCTAAAACCGAAATTCAATCTGGAGATGATCCTGTTCCATATTTTACTTTTTGGAAAGACGATTTGTTCCACATGGAACAATTGGGGGCAAATCAAAGAAAATCAAATTCGCCGAATGAAAAATACCCGCCTAATTCAATCTTGAAACGAATTAACGGCCAATTGCCGTGCCATATCACCTTCACTACGGATAAGACGACGGAGATTATTCGTAAAAATATTCATAAATCACCCATGTATTCAGGTGTAATTGAGGGTATCGGTCCACGATATTGCCCCTCGATTGAGGACAAAATTGTTAGATTTTCCGAAAAAGAGCGTCACCAAATTTTTCTTGAACCAGAGGGAATCGAAACCGATGAGATTTATGTCAATGGATTTTCCACGAGTCTTCCTTATGAGGTGCAGATTGACATGGTTCGTTCAATCATTGGTTGCGAGAGCTCAGAAATCATGCGACCAGCTTACGCGGTGGAATATGATTTCGTATTTCCTACACAACTTCACTCATCTCTTGAAACCCAAGCCTGTCGAAATTTATTTCTCGCAGGTCAGATTAACGGCACATCCGGTTATGAAGAAGCTGGTGCACAGGGATTATTAGCAGGCATTAATGCTGCTCGGCGCGCGCAAAATCGTGAACCCGTTATCTTGGGTCGTGATCAAGCTTACATCGGTGTTTTGATTGACGATTTAGTTACCAAGGGAACGTCCGAGCCATATCGAATGTTTACGTCCCGTGCGGAATACCGACTGCTTTTGCGTCAAGATAATGCGGATTTGCGATTATCGCGCTTGGGGTATGAGATCGGGTTATTGCCAGCGCGAAATTTTATCAAATTTTCGGCAAAAGAAGCGTCTATTAATGATGAAATTCGGCGATTGCATGCAACTTATTTACAGAGAGATTCGTTGGCTAAAATATTATGTCGAACAGAAATGACTTATCAAAATTTACCGCATAAAAATCCCGATTTGCATTTGGAGACGGCTCAACAAGTTGAAATTTCCGTGAAATATGCGGGCTATGTAGACCGCCAGGAAATTGAAGTTTCTCGCACAAAAAAGCTGGAAGACAAAATGATTCCTGAAGCATTTGATTTTGGAACGGTTCCAAGCCTGCGCTTAGAAGCTCAACAAAAATTGATGAAAATTCGCCCGCGCACCATTGGTCAGGCTGGCCGCATTTCTGGTGTTTCCCCAGCTGATATAAGTATCTTACTTATCTGGCTAAAAAAAAGCGCTCAACAATCTACTAATAAACAAGATATTTCAAATACAAGTTGTTCCTTGGAACAAAATGAAGATTAAATAAATCTTTAACTATAATACACAACATACACAACGTTCTGATATTGTGTATACTACAAATTAATTACTTTTTTCAATCTTACTAACTGCTAAATCCGCGTCGCCTTCTTTCACTTTGGCGCGTCTATTTTATCTCAGTCAGGGAGAGGTTATTTAAGACACTCATTTTGCACATTTTTTTGGTTTGGCGGCACCGCCGAGTGGTTAAACACGACACACAGCAGAGATGTGAGTTTTTTATAGCAAATTGATCAAAAGGTCTTTTCTTTTTTGAATTATGCAACAAAGGAAGCTGGGCGACTTCATAGCGCACAGACTTTTGGTAAATTTGGGTGTCAAAACGAAAGCAACGACACTTCGCGCCTTGCACTTTTAAAAACATCCGCGCGCCAAATGTAACGTAGCGCGCAAAGTCGTCATCGGCGTTTGACTATCCTTGGTTAATTTACTAAACTTCCCGTCCGTTAAATCAAAAAATAGCCCCTGAATTTTTATGGCCGCCAAATCCGAGAAGTCCGTTGAAAAAACCGCCGTCGAGTCAAAAGCTGCCGCCGCACGCGAACGCGAACTTGAATCTGCGATTTCATCCATCACCAAAGCCTATGGCGATGGTGCGATTATGCGCCTTGGCGATGCCCGCGCTCAGGTTAAGATTGATGTTATCCCGACCGGCGGACTGGCGATTGACCTCGCGCTCGGTGTCGGCGGTTTGCCGCGCGGACGTGTGGTAGAAATTTACGGCCCAGAATCTTCCGGCAAAACCACGTTGATGCTACACGTCATCGCCAATGCGCAAAAGGCTGGCGGTCTTGCAGCTTTTATCGATGCAGAACACGCTTTAGACCCCGGCTACGCTAAAAAACTTGGCGTGAATTTGGACGATTTACTTGTCTCGCAGCCGTCTTCCGGTGAAGAGGCTTTGACCATTTGTGAAACTCTTGCGCGTTCGAATGCGCTCGACGTCATTGTCGTAGATTCCGTTGCCGCGCTTGTGCCAAAGGCCGAATTAGATGGCGATATGGGCATGGCGACGATGGGTATGCAAGCACGTTTGATGTCGCAAGCCTTGCGCAAACTTACAGCAATTCTCGCGAAGTCCAAGACCACGTGCATTTTCACCAATCAATTGCGCGAAAAAGTTGGCGTCATGTTTGGCAGTCCCGAAACGACGCCCGGCGGCAAGGCGCTTAAATTTTACGCGAGTGTGCGCATTGATATCCGCCGCAAAGATCAATTGAAAGACGCCGCTGGCAATGTTTACGGCAATCACACGCGCGTCAAAATCGTGAAGAACAAAGTTGCGCCGCCGTTTGCCGAAGCGGAGTTTGACATCATTTATAATCAGGGCATCGATAAGGAAGGCAGCATTCTCGACGTAGGCATTGATTGCGGCGTGATCGACAAGCGCGGCGCCTATCTCCAATTCGACGGTGCGCTGATTGGCCAAGGACGCGATGCGGCAAAAAAATCGCTCACGGAAAAACCCGATCTCGCCAAAAAAATTGTCGAGGCGATTCACGTCAAACGCGCCGCTGCGCCCGCCGCCGAGACTAAGTAATTTTTATTTTATTCCGAACTTTTGATTTTAATGAGCACTGCTTCCGACCTCGATCTGAACTTGGACAATCTCTTTCAGCCCGCATGGGCGCAAGGAAAGACCGAGTCTAACAAATTTGCAAAATTCACCGGCAACGAAGGTGTCAAGCCGGAGCGCACTTTCAGCGGCAAGCCGGGCGAACGCCGGGCGCCGCGGCGCGATGGCGCAGGTGGTGGTTTTGGCGGAGGTGAACGTCGCGGTGGTGGTGCCCCGCGTGGCGGCTCCAAATTTGGCGATCGCAAAGGGGGAAATTTCCGTGGCGGCGACCGACGCGATGAACAACGCGAACGGCCTGCGCCGCCCACGCCGTTGCCGCAATTGTCTGTTGCCTTTATTCCCGAAGAGCGCGGCGTTGAACAACTCGCGCGCCAAATAAAAGTAACTGGCCGGGCGTATCCACTGTTTCAAATCGCGCTGCTGATTTTGCAGAAAGCGGAACGTTATTCCGTCCAGCTCACGGCTAAGAAAAAAGCCGACGGCACGACGGAAAAATTATTTTCCTGCGCGCTCGACGACACGCCGTGGACGAGCGAAGACGGCGCGGTTGCGCATGTTCTGAAAAATCATTTCGCCACGTTTTATCAGGCCGAACGCACGCAGACCGAACCGCCGAAGGGTGTTTACACGTTCGTTGCCCAATGCGGTTTGAGCGGAGAAATTCTCGGCCCGCCGAATCATCACGATTACCAAAACCAGTTGCGCAAATTGCACACGGAAAAATTTTCGCGCATGCCGTTCGATCAGTTCAAGTCCCGCGTGAAAATCGTGAAGGACGAAGCGGTCGTTAAAAAATGGGTCGAAGACCAAAGCTTCAAGACTCAATACATTTGTCTCAACGTGGCGGAACCGCTCACGCTCGCGACGCTGGAAGAAGTGGAAAAACATTTTCGCGCGACGCACAAAGATTCCATCATCAAGCCGGTGGAAACGCTCACCGTGGCTGGTTTGCCGAGCCGCAGTCTGCGCGATAACGGCCTGCAACGTTTGATCCGTCAGGAATGGGAGCAGCAGAAATTTTTTCCGCTGCCCATCGCGACGAAGTTGAGCCAGCAGTTCGCGCATTACGGCCTGCAATTTTTCAAGGTCAACAAAACCGTCACGCACGTCAGCGTCGCGCGGCCGACCTTCCTCGACATCGCCAGCACGCCGGTGTCGGAAAACATCAAGCGCATCATCGAATACATCAATGGCAACGCGAAATGCACGCGCAAGAAATTGATCGAGGCGCTCGCGCCGACGCCGAAAGTGGCGAAAGTTGTTGTCACCGAAATTCCCGTTGTGCCCGTTGCCGAAGGTGAAGGCGCCTCCGCACCGGCAGCGACTCCAGCAAAACCTGCCGAAGCTGAAGCGACTCCGGAACAGACGGCGGTCATTGTGGATTTGCATTGGCTGATTCATCAAGGTGCGGTTTTGGAATTTGCCGATGGCCGCATGGAAACGGCGAAGAAACCTTTGCCCAAGCCCGTGAAGCAGGACAAGAAAGTTGCCGCAGAAAAACCCGCTACTGAAACAGAAGTTGCTGCGGCAATTGAAACCGTGACACCGGAAACGCTCGTGGCGGAACCGGTCACACAAATTGAATCGCCGATTGAAAACACCGCCGCGAACGCTGTCGAAACTCCGGCTCAACCGGAAACGCCGGTCGCCACGGAAGGAAGTGTCGCATGAGTTTCGCCGCGCTGGGCTTGAGTGAAAAGATGCTTGAAGGCGTCCGCGCCATGGGCTACACGGAACCGACGCCAATTCAGTTGCGCGCGATTCCGCTCGTTTTATCCGGCAAGGATGTCATTGGCAGCGCGCAAACCGGCACGGGAAAAACGGCGGCGTTTGCGTTGCCGATTTTGTCCAAGCTCGGCTCGCATAATCCCGTCGGCCCGCGCGCGCTCATCCTCGAACCCACGCGCGAACTCGCGGCGCAAGTCGAAACGGCCATCCGCGATTACTCGCGTTTTACCGATTTGAAAACCACCGTCGTCTTCGGCGGCGTTGGTTACGGAAAACAAAACGACGAATTGAAAGCGGGCGCGGACATCGTTGCCGCCACGCCCGGACGTTTGCTGGATCATCTCGAACAAGGCACGTTGAAATTGGACAAGGTGGAATTCCTCGTCCTCGACGAAGCTGACCGGATGCTCGATATGGGATTTTTGCCCGACGTGCGCCGCCTTGTGGAAAAATGTCCGCGCAAACGCCACACCGCACTTTTTTCCGCCACGATTCCGCCGCAGATTGAAACGCTCATCCAATGGGCGATGCACAATCCGGAGACGATTGAAATCGGCGCGCGCCGTTCACCGGCGGAAAACGTCAAGCACGTCATCTATCCCGTTTCCGACACGCAGAAAACTGACCTGCTTCTCGCGCTGCTCGAAAGCGTGAATTACGATTCCGTAATTATTTTTTGCCGCACGAAGCACGGTGCCGACCGCGTCGCGACCACGCTCAAACGCGCGAACCACGCCGTCGCCGTGCTGCATTCCAACCGCACGCAGAAGGAACGCGAACAGGCGCTGGAAGGTTTTCGCGATGGCAAATTTGAAGTGCTCGTCGCCACGGACATCGCGGCGCGCGGGCTGGACATCGCGGATGTGAGCCACGTCATCAATTACGACGTGCCGCAGCATCCCGAAGATTACATCCACCGCATCGGGCGCACCGGCCGCGCCGAGGCTACCGGCGACGCCTTCACGATCATGATCGCCGAAGATGCGCCGCACGTTTTTGCCATCGAACGTTTCATCAGCCAGAAAATTCCGCGCGTGAAAATGGAAAAATTTGATTACCGCTACACCGCGTTGTTTGAAGAACCCAAGGCGGGTGCGCCGGCGGGATTCCCCGGCAAAGTGCGCGGCGGCCGCGTCCACGGCGGCTACCATTTCGCGCCCGGCGGTCGGAGACGGTAAAGCGATAATACGCTACCGTTTTCTGGAAATTTAATTTTCTCTGTCGAAGATTCCGCAACTAGACTGAACGCGATTGTTCAGTCTTCACTTGTTTCCAATTCCACCTTGCATGGTTCCTGGAAGTCCGCCGTCAGTGAAAGTAAAATTCTCAACAACGCCATTCGTAAACAGAAGATCCAATTTTTTCATGTTTCCTTCTGTTTGCACATTGACAGAAAAAACATAGCTCTGCGCTTTTGATTGTCCCTGCATATACATATAAACCCAAGTTTCTCCATCAGCTCCAGTTACGGTTTTTGTAAATGGTTCACCAAACCATCCTGTGATTTGGCTGGCTGTCGTTTTTCCCTTTTCAATTAACGATACTTTTGTCGTATCAAATTGTTTTCCCTGCGTGAAACTTGCCGTTGCACAGCCAAATGAAAACAACGCGGCAATCGCCAAAATAAAAATATTAGCTGTTTTCACAATTTGATTTCCCCTTTATTTAATTCAACCGCATCGGCATGACGACGTAGAGGAACGGCCCGTTGATCTTCACCACGCCGGGGCTGAGTTCGTCAATCAGCTCAATGAACACTTCGTCCTCGGTCAGCGCGTTGAGTGGGTCAATCAGGTAGCGCGGATTGAAGGCGATGGCGAGTTCCTTGCCCTTGTAATTGATGGCCATCGTCTCGCGCGCTTCGCCGACTTCGGGCGAATTCGCGGTGATGGTCAGCAGATTTTTGCCAAAGGCGAGCTTGACGGAATTTGCCTTCTCGCTGGTCATGATTTCCGCGCGGCGCAACGCCTGAACGAGTTCTTCGCGACCAACACCGATGCGTTCCTTCGCTTCGCCGGGAATAACTTGTCGGTAATTCGGATAATTTCCTTCAATCAGCTTCGTGATGAGCAACACGGAAAAACCGGTTTCGTTCTTGAGCGCGAAGGAAGCCTGATTTTCGCCGAACTTGAGTTCCACGTCGCCTTTATCTTGCAGCAACCGGTTGAGTTCGTTGACCGCTTTGGCTGGCACGATGAATTCGCCGGCGCTCTTTTCAGAAATGTCCACTTCTTCATCCACCAACGCGAGACGGCGACCATCGGTCGCGACAAACGTCATCTTGCCTTCCTTGAGGCTGATGAAAATACCATTGAGAACATAGCGCGATTCGTCGGTGGAGACGGCAAAACTGGTTTTGCGGATCATCCCGCGAATGTTTTCCTGCGGCAGCGAAACTTTCTTGTCGTCCTTGAATTTCGGCAACGGCGGAAATTCATCCGCCGCGAGTCCGTGAATCTTGAAGAACGATGAGCCGCTGCGGATGCTGGAAAGATTTTTGTCGTCCGTTTCAATTTCGATTTCGCCCTGCAGCTCGCGCACGATGCCGAAAAGTTTTTTCACGGGCAGCGTGGTGGCCCCTGGCTTGACGACCTTGGCCTCAACCTTGCAGGCGACGGTCACGTCCAGGTCGGTCGCAGTAAACTCAACGTGGCTGCCCTCCGCGCGAATGAGCACGTTCGAGAGAATGGGGAGCGTGGTGCGCGTGCTGACGACATTTTGCACGGCTTGCAATCCGGCGATGATTTGGTCTTTGGTGATCGTGAGGTTCATGCGCTTATAATATTCTGTCTTCTTTAAAAAATTCTATTCTTATTAAGGGATGTGAACAAGCCTAACAACTTTCAACCGCTTAATTTTTACCGGCAAAATCTTAATTTTTTATCTGTGACCAGTTCAAGCTATATGAGCCGAAAAAAATAAAAAGTCAAAGTTACTGGCACTATCAACAAGTCATTCACAAACGGCTCGCAGGTTTTCCGGCAAGTTGTGCGCGGCGGATGACTTCCGGCAAAACCGCGATGACAAAATCCACTTCCGCCGCCGTCGAATCGCGACCCAGCGAAAAACGCACGAGCGAATTCGCCAAATCCTTTTTCCCAATCGCCAAAATCACATGGCTCGGTTCCAACGAACCGGCGGAACACGCCGAACCGCTCGAGGCGCAAATGCCTTCCACGTCCAAACCCGCCATCAACGCGATACCATCCGAACCGCGCACGACAAAGGAAAGCGTGTTAGACAAACAGTTTTCGCGCGGACTGACAATTACGCAGCCATTAATTTTTTCAACTGCTGCAGCCAATCTTGACAAAAATTCCTTTAATTTGGACTTGGGAAAAACCGGTGGTTTTACGCATTTTTCCAGCGCCGCCACTAAACCGATGATGGCTGGCAGATTTTCCGTGCCGGCGCGGCGTTCATTTTCGTGGCCGCCGCCAAACAGAACGGGATCGGGATGCAGCGGCGATTTGATGTATAGCAAACCTGCGCCCTTCGGCCCGTGAAACTTGTGTGCGCAAACGGAAATTAAATCGGCATTGAACTGATTTACATTTTCAAACGGTTCTTTGCCGAACCACTGAACGGCGTCCGAATGGAAAATAATTCCGCGCTCGCGACAAATCGCGCCGAGTTCCGCAACCGGCTGAATCGTGCCAATTTCATTGTTCGCGGCCATAATTGAAACCAGAATCGTGTCGGCACGAATCGCTTTCTTCAAATCATCGGGCGCAACGCGGCCTTCAAAATTCACCGGTAGGCGTGTGACTTCGAAACCTTCTTTTTTCTCCAAGTAATCGAACGATTGCAGCACCGCGTCGTGCTCGACGGCGGAGGTGATGAGATGTTTACCTTTGGCTTTGAGCGCGCGCGCTGTGCCGAAGATGGCGAGATTATTCGCCTCGGTTCCACCGCTGGTAAAAATGATTTCACTTGGTTTAGCACCCAGAAATCTGGCCGCGCGATCGCGTGCGTCGTCGAGCAATGCGCGCGCTTTGCGACCGACGTGATGGACGCTCGAAGGATTACCCCAAAATTCATCCAGAAACGGCAGCATCGCCGCGCGCACGTCCGCATCGAGTGGTGTGGTGGCGTTGTAATCGAAATAAACGGTGCGCGGCATTGGCAATTTTGGATTTACGATTTACGATTTACGGAAATCGGCGAAAGCCAATCGTAAATCGTAATTGATTAATCGTAAATGAAAACGCAGGTAAAAATTTGCGGCGTCACGAATGTGGCCGACGCGTTGGCGGCAGCCGAAGCGGGCGCGGACATGATTGGACTAAATTTCTACGAGAAAAGTCCGCGCTACCTTTCGCTGCCCACGGCGGCGGAAATTTCCCGCGCGCTGTCGCCGTTTGTGCTGCGCGTGGGCGTATTTGTGAATCCCGAGGAGTCGCAGGTTGTGGAAGCCATCGCGGCGTGCGGCTTGAACCTCCTGCAATTTCACGGCGACGAAGCTTCAGATTTTTGCACGCAGTTTGGTTTGATGAGCGTGAAAGCCTTGCGCGTGCGCGACGCGGAATCGTTGCAAAAACTGGAGAATTTTAACGCGGATGCGTTTCTGCTGGATGCGTATTCGAAAAGCGGACTCGGTGGCACGGGCGAAACATTTAATTGGGACTTGGCCGTGGCGGCGCAGAAGTTTGGCAAACCGATTTTTCTCGCGGGCGGTTTGACGCCGGAAAATGTGGCGGACGCGGTGAAGCAGGTGCGACCGTTTGCCGTGGATGTTTCCAGCGGCGTGGAATCTGCGCCCGGAAAAAAAGACGCGGCAAAAGTGCGGGCGTTTATTCAGGCAGTGCGGGCGGCGGGTGAATGACTTACCGTGAAAGTTTGCAGCCTATCTAGCTGTTAGGCGGCTGGTTACTCATCTCGAATTGGATGAATACTAAACGCAACCACTCGACCGTCTGGATACTGAAGGAAACTCAAGCCAAGATTCAATTCGGCATAGAACTGACCATCCTTTGTATCAAAAGTAACCGGATACCACATTATGAAGTCACCATGACGTAAGTAATCATCATCTGACTTCACTGGCTTGGCGTTATCAAATCGCTTGCGGAACTCTGCTTCTGTCTCTCGCTTGCCATCCAATTTAGAGCCAATCAAGACGTTGGTGATCTCTGTGGAAGATGGCAGCTTGGCAACTTCGGACAACGCTATCTCATGCCTAAGAACCTTGCCAGTCAAACCGGCAAACCGAACTTGCGGAACCGCGTTCGTTTGGGCTGCGATAGCCAGATTAAATGCCAACAGGCATTGGAATAATATGACGAGTATTTTCATATGCGAAGCCGCCTAACGAAAAAAGCTAAGCCACCGCCGACTCGCGGCGTGAACCGCGATGGCGGTTGCTTTCATTGATTCGAGATTGCGCCGGGCAAAAATTGTTGTCCAGATTCTTTTCGCGGAAAAAGTTTTGCCGTCGGCTTTTCTATTTCACGGGATTCGTGTATTTCGTGGTTCACAAAAATGAAACGCATTGCTGTTTATTGTGGTTCCAACAAAGGAGTTCGCCCGGAATACGCGGCGGCGGCGCAGGCACTCGGCGCGTTGCTCGCGCGCGAAAAAATTGAGCTGGTTTATGGCGGCGGCATGGTCGGCTTGATGGGTATCGTGGCGGACGCGGTGTTGCAAAACGGCGGCCACGTCATCGGCGTGATTCCCGAAAAACTCGTCATCAAGGAAGTCGTCCACGAAGCGTTGCCGGATTTGCGCGTCGTCAAAACGATGCACGAACGCAAGGCGTTGATGGCGGAGCTGGCGGATGGTTTTATCGCGCTGCCGGGCGGCTTCGGGACGTTTGAGGAATTGTTCGAGGTGCTGGCGTGGAGTCAATTAGGCTGGCATCAAAAGCCGTTTGGCCTGCTGAATGTCGCCAACTTTTATCGTCCGCTGATACAATTTCTCGATCACACACGCGACGAAGGTTTCATTCGTCCGCGGCACCATGACTTGGTTTTAGTTGAGGATAATGCGGAAGATATGTTGCGCCGACTGAGAAATTTCCGTCCACCGAGCGAAGTAAAATGGGCGTAATAAGCTCATAAGGTTAGCTAAAATTTGTTCGGTAAATGGCAAAAAATGGGCTTCTCACGAAGTTCATTGCTGATAGTGTGCAGCCAGCTTCAATCATGAAAATTTCCGTTCCACGCGAAAACCATCCGGGCGAGACTCGTGCGCCCCTCACGCCGGACAGTGTCGCCAAACTCGTCAAACTCGTCAAACTCGGCGCGCAAGTCGAAGTGGAAGCCGGCCTCGGCATCGCCGCCGGTTTTCCCGACGACGCTTACCTCAAAGCTGGTGCCATCATCACTGCCGACCGCAAGCAACTGGTCGGCTCCGGTGATATTGTGCTGCGCCTGCGCAAACCGCCGTTGGAAGAAATCGCCTGGCTTAAGCAAGGCGCAATTCACGCGAGCCTGCTGGATCCATTCAACGAAAAGGAATTGGTCAATAAATTTGCCGAGTGTGGCGTGAGCGCCATCAGCATGGAATTTGTGCCCCGCACGACCCGCGCGCAGAAGATGGACGTGCTTTCTTCGCAGGCGAACTTGGGCGGCTATGAAGCGGTGATTCTCGCCGCGCGTTATTCCAATAAAATTTTTCCGATGATGACGACGGCGGCGGGAACGATTCTGCCGTCGAAAGTTTTCATCATCGGCGTCGGCGTCGCGGGTCTTCAAGCCATCGCCACGGCAAAACGACTTGGCGCAAAAGTAACTGCTTACGACACGCGGCCGGTCGTCGAAGAACAGGTAAAATCGCTCGGCGCGCAGTTTCTGAAAATCGACATCGGCGAAACCGGTCAGACGAAGGACGGCTACGCGAAGGCTTTGACCGAGGAGCAGATTCAAAAGCAGCGCGACGCGATGAAGAAAACCTGCGGCGATTCCGACGTGGTGATTTCCGCCGCGCAGGTGTTTGGTCGCAAGGCGCCGATTCTCGTCACCGCCGAAATGCTCAATGCCATGAAGCCCGGAAGCGTGGTCGTGGATCTCGCGGTGGAGACCGGTGGTAACGTCGAAGGCGTCGTTTACGACAAAGTGACCGACCGCAATGGCGTGAAAATTATCGGCATCGCCAATCTGCCCGGACGCGTGCCGTTACACGCCAGTCAGGTGTATGCGGCGAACCTTGTGAATCTCGTCGAAGAATTCTGGGACAAGAAAGAAAAAACCTTCGTGCTCAAGCTCGACGACGAAATCATCAAAGGCTGCCTCGTCACGCACGGTGGCAAGATTGTGAACGAAAAACTGCTACCCAAAGCCAGCTAACATTTTATGGATACCAACGTATTATTCATCTTCATCCTCGCCATTTTCGTCGGCATCGAGGTGATTTCCAAAGTGCCTTCGATGTTGCACACGCCGCTGATGTCCGGCACGAACGCCATTCACGGCATCATTTTATTCGGCGGCATTTTGGTGTTGGCGGATGCCTCCACACCGCTCGCGCAAGCGCTGGGATTTGTCGCGGTCATTTTCGGATCGGCCAACGTGTTTGGCGGCTTCATGGTCACGGACCGCATGCTGCAAATGTTCAAGAAAAAGAAATAACATGAGTTCTACCATTGCTTTCATCATCATCGGCGTCTCGGTTTTATTCATCCTCGGCATCAAGTTTTTGAGTTCGCCGAAAACCGCGCGCATCGGCAACCTCGTCGCCGCCGCAGGCATGTTCATCGCCTTGTGCGTGCTGCTCAAGACCGACGGCACCTCCGTGTGGTCGCACGGCTGGAGTTTTAATTACACGCTCATCGTCATCGGCACCATTATCGGTCTTATCATCGGCGCGATTGGCGCGTATTCGGTGAAGATGACCTCGATGCCGCAAATGGTGGCGCTCTTCAATGGTCTCGGCGGTGGCGCGGCAGCGCTCGTGGCGAGTCTGGAATTTATCAAAGACGCGAAAGCGCCGGTCATCGCTGGAATGGAAATTCCGGTCGCGCATCAATCCACGGCCTTCATCGCCGGCTCAATGTTGTTCGCCACGCTGATCGGTTCGCTTTCTTTCTCCGGCAGCATCATCGCGTATCTCAAGCTCGAAGGAAAATTTGAGAAGCCGATGACGTTCCCCGGCCAGAATATTCTCAACGGCTTGATTTTATTGGTGATTCTCGGTTTGTGCGGATTCCTCACCTTCAACGCCACGAACGGCAATGCCACCACGGCGTTCATCGTGATGTTCTGTCTTGCTTTGTTTTTCGGCGTGGCGATGGTGATGCCCATTGGCGGCGCGGACATGCCGGTCGTTATCTCGTTGCTCAACTCTTTCACCGGTCTCGCGGTGGCTGCAGATGGTTTCGCCATCAACAACCTCGCGATGGTCGTTGCCGGAACGTTGGTCGGTTCCTCCGGCACACTGCTCACGCTGCTCATGTGCAAGGCGATGAACCGCCCGGTCACAAACGTTTTGTTCGGCGCGTTCGGCTCCAGCGGCGCTGCGCAAGCGGGCGCGGCCGGTGTCGTCGGAACGGTCAAACCCATTCAAGCTGACGAAGTGGCCTTGCTCTTGGCCTACGCGCAACGCGTCGTGGTCGTTCCCGGCTACGGCATGGCCGTCGCGCAGGCGCAGCATTCTGTTCGCGAACTCACCGAAGAACTCGGCAAGCGCGGCGTCGAAGTGCAATTTGCGATTCATCCGGTGGCTGGCCGTATGCCTGGCCATATGAACGTGTTGCTCGCCGAAGCGAATGTGCCTTACGACCAACTCATCGAAATGGAGCAAATCAATCCTTCGATGGATCGCGTGGACGTGTGCCTCGTCATCGGTGCGAACGACGTCGTGAATCCTGCTGCGCGCGAAGACAAATCCAGCCCGATTTACGGCATGCCGATCATTGACGCTGACCATTGCAAAACCTGCATCGTCATGAAGCGCTCCATGGCCGCCGGTTTCGCCGGCATCGAAAACCATCTCTTCTACAAGGACAATACCCGCATGTTGTTTGGCGACGCGAAGGCTTCGCTCAACGCGCTCGTCGCGGCAGTGAAGGCAAGTTGAGTTTTAGTCTGAAAAATCCGCGTGTAAAAACAGTTCAATTAGTCCGCAATTTTGAAAAGTCCCTGTTGCCGTCGCCAGAATTGGAGTTAGACTGTTTACCGAGCTATGACCAATAACGCGAATTCCAACCCGGCTACGTCGTCCGCCGAAAACGCGGCATGGAAAGAGATCGTGGTTAAATATCAGAAGCCGTCCATGTGGGCGGCCGTGTGGCAGATTACCAACACCGTGGGACCGTATGCACTGCTCTGGTATTTGATGTCCGTGCTGCTACCGATTTCCTGGTGGCTGGTCGTGCCGCTGGCGGTGCTGGCGGGCGCCTTTCTCGTGCGCGTCTTTATTATTTTTCATGATTGCGGTCACGGTTCCTATTTCAAATCGCGCCGCGCCAACGACACCGTTGGCTTTTTCACCGGCATCCTGACTTTCACGCCGTATTACCACTGGCGCTGGGAACACTCGATTCACCACAACAGCGCAGGCGATCTCGACAAACGCGGCACCGGCGACGTGTGGACGATGACTGTGCAGGAATACTTGGAAGCCTCGCGCTGGAAAAAATTTGCCTACCGCCTCGCGCGCAATCCGATTGTTTTATTTATCATTGCGCCACTGTTTTTATTTTTGGTCATCCAACGCTTTCCGTCGGCCAAAGCCAGCGAGCGCGAACGCCATTCCGTCTGGGCGATGAACGCGGCGATTTTGGGCATGGCGCTGGGGTTGAGCTGGCTCGTCGGTCTGAAAGCTTACCTCATTATTCAAATGATTATTCTCATGGTCGCCGGCGGCGCGGGCGTGTGGATGTTCTATGTGCAGCATCAATTTGAAGATGTCTATTGGGAACGCGGTGAAGAATGGAGCTACGTTTCCGCCGCGCTCGAAGGCAGTTCCTTCTACAAACTTCCGCGCGTCCTGCAATGGTTTACCGGCAACATCGGCTACCATCACATCCATCATTTGAGCCCGCGCATTCCCAATTACAATTTGGAAAAATGCCACAAGGCTGACCCGCTATTCCAACAGGTGAAACCCATCACCCTATTTTCCAGTTTCAAATCCGCCACCTATCGGTTGTGGGACGAGAAAAATAAAAAACTGGTCGGCTACCGCCACCTGCGCGAATTGCGCAAACAGCAAAAAGCCGCGTCGCGCTAAATTTTTCCGCCGCGAAACCAAAGGCACACGGAATTTTCCGCGTGCCTTTTTTGCCGCCGCAATGTCCGCCTTCAAATAAAATCTTTGCGTCTTTGAGTCTTTGCGTGAGAATTGTTTTATGAGCGTAGTTGCCAATCTGAATCTTCCCGATGCCACCGGCCATTTTGGGCCGTTCGGCGGACGTTACGTGCCCGAGACGTTGATGCATCCGTTGCAGGAGCTGGAAGAGGAATATTTCCGCGCGCAACACGATCCCGAATTTCAAAAGGAACTGACCTACTACCTCACCGAATTTGTCGGTCGCCCCACGCCGCTGTATTTTGCCGAACGCCTCACCAAGGAACTCGGCGGCGCGAAAATTTATCTCAAGCGCGAAGACCTGAACCACACCGGCGCACACAAGATCAACAATGCGATGGGGCAAATCCTCCTCGCCAAGCGCATGGGCAAGACGCGCATCATCGCGGAAACCGGCGCGGGGCAACATGGTGTTGCGACCGCGACTGTCAGCGCAATGTTCGGCATGAAATGCATCATCTACATGGGCGCGGTGGATTGCGAACGCCAGATGCTCAATGTTTACCGCATGAAAATGCTCGGCGCGGAAGTCGTTCCAGTTCACGCGGGACAGAAGACCTTGAAGGAAGCCGTCAACGAAGCCATGCGCGACTGGGTCACGAACATCCGCAGCACGCATTACATTCTCGGCACCGCTTACGGCGCGCATCCGTATCCCGTGATGGTTCGGAATTTCCAACGCGTCATCGGCGACGAAGCCCGCGCGCAGATTTTGGAAAAGGAAGGCCGGTTGCCCGACTTGCTCTGCGCGTGCGTCGGCGGCGGCTCGAATGCCATCGGTCTGTTCTATCCATTCCTCGACGACAAATCCGTGCGCATGATCGGCGTGGAGGCTGGCGGCTTTGGCATCATCCCGGAGAAACACGCGGCGCGGTTCCACGGCGGTTCGCTCGGCGTGTTGCAAGGCACGCGCAGCTACATCTTGCAGGATGAAGTCGGGCAGATCCAATCCACCCACAGCGTCAGCGCCGGCTTGGATTACGCCGCCGTCGGACCGGAACACGCGTTCCTGCACGACGCCCAACGCGTGGAATACACCTACGCCACCGACGACAAAGCGCTCGCAGCGTTCATGAAGCTCGCGCAGCTCGAAGGCATCATTCCCGCGCTGGAAAGCTCGCACGCCGTCGCCGAAGTCATCCAACGCGCGCCGACGATGGGCAAAGATAAAATCATCATCGTGAACCTCTCCGGCCGCGGCGACAAAGACGTGGCGCAAGTGGCGGACAAGGTGGGCTTGCAGATGCCGAAATAATTTAACCGCCACGATGTAAAAGGCGCGGTGAAGTAAATTATTCCATGCCGAGAATCGTGCTTACGAACTGCGTCCTCGCATAAAACGCGCGGCTCGTGCTGCCGTGCCCCGAGCCTTTCGTTCTTGGTTGAACGAGAACTCCCATTGCGCCCGTCAATGCTTCAAAACCTTTTGTTCGGATTTTCTCTCTGGTTTCCTCGTAGTCAGCGCGAACTTGGTTGTAGATTTTTGTGTTACCCAAATCAAACGTCGCAACTTTGACCAGTAGCGTGCGCGCTTCTTGCTGCGACTCAAAAAGTCGCGCGCAGACAACGGCCTTCTTGAGCTTTGCCAGAAGATGACTTTCTTCAAACGGTTTTTGGAGAACATTCACGGGATCAATCATCGTGATTGCCATCGTCTCTTTCACGGCGATTTTGCCGCTCACAAGTTTTTTTAGCGGAACAATTTTCAATTCCCATGAGCCAAAGTTTGGCGATTGCGAAGAATTGATTGGCAATTCCAAATAACGTTCGAGGACGTGGCCAGCCCAGCCTTTATTTTTTTTGTCACCCTTCCAAACGGTTACGCCAAACTTGTCGGCAAGTGCTCGAAGGTCTTGGCCTTCGAGTTGCCTCAATTTTGGAACTGCAATTTCGCGCTCCATGATTCAGCAGAATAAATCTTTTGGCGCGCGGATTTCTCCTTCGATGCGTCTTGTTGCGAGCTTGACGTGTTGCTCGTCCAACTCGATGCCGACGGCGTTTCTCCCGTTTCGAGTAGCGGCAATTATGCTCGACCCCCCCCCTGCAAATGGATCTAATATCATATCTCCTTCATTGGTTGAGGCGATTAAACAACGCTCAATAAGCGCAATGGGTTTTTGTGTTGGATGCTTGCCAAAAGTTTTTTCGGCGTTGCTTGGCGCAGACAAAGTCCAGATGAGCGGCATCTCTTCTTTTTCAATGCCAAATTCTTTTTCGCGCCAGACGGTTTTCATCTGTTTGCCGGTGACTTTCCGCATGGCCTGATAATTAAAAACGTGCTTGGACTTTTCATTTTTTGCCGCCCACAAAATTGTTTCGGTCGAGTGCGTGAAATAGCGGCAGCTTAAATTCGGCGGCGGGTTTGGTTTTTCCCACGCGATGTCATTCAGAATTTTGAATCCGAGCTGCTGCATCGCGTAGCCGATGCTAAAAATGACGTGATGCGTGCCGGTAATCCAAATTGTGCCGTTGGGTTTCAAAACTTTCTGGCAACGCTTGAGCCATTCGAGATTGAATTCGTGATTCAATTCTGGGCCGCGCGATTTGTCCCAATCGCCTTTGTCCACCTTGACCATTTTTCCGGCGTGGCAACTGATACCGCCGTTGGAAAGAAAATACGGCGGGTCGGCAAAAATCGCGTCGAACCGGCCTTCGGGATATTTCGCTGCGATGGCGTCGAGCAGTTCGAGACAGTTGCCGTGGTAAAGCCAAAGGCCGCGCGCGTCGTCGTGAAACGCCAATGTTGGCGCGTGTTTTGCGTCGCGTTTTTCAACGGCAATCGTTCCATCTTCACGCAGTTCAAAATGCGACGAGGGAATTATTTCGGCGTGAACGAAATCGCCGTCGGTTTTTTTCGACGGCTTTTGACGGTAAAGCGGTTTTGGTTGGCGCGTGGCTTTCTTTGGCACGCGAGATCAATTGATCAAAGAGGCGGTGGTGATCAAGATTATTCAGGAACTTGATTGCCGGCTGGAAAAAGATTTGCGCACCAGCCTCGGCAATTGAACACTAGCCGCAATGAATCAAACCTTCGCCACTCGCATCGCTGCCGCGCTGGGTTTTCTCGCGGTGATGCTCGGCGCGTTCGGCGCGCATGGGTTGAAGGCGTTGCTCGTGCAGAACGGCACGACGGCCATCTGGGAAAAGGCGGTCTTCTATCATTTCATCCACGCGGTGATGTTGTTCGTGCTGGCGGGGCGCAAACCGTTGCCGGCGGTCGCGTGGTGGAGTTTTCTCATCGGCATCGGCATTTTCTCCGGCTCGCTGTATCTGCTGGCGGTGACGAATGTGCTCTGGCTTGGCGCGGTGACGCCCATCGGCGGCGTGAGCTTCCTCATTGGTTGGGGCTGTCTGGCCTTCAAGCCAGCGCGCGCGGAATGAATGGCGGCGGCTTCGTTCAAAATAGAGATTGAACCGCCGCCAAACGTGTTTAAATTCATCGCGTGAAACGCACTTCCAGTGTGTGCCGCCAGCAAACCACGGCTTTCCAAGCCCGAGGGGAATTCGGGGTTGTGACCGCGACGCTATGAGTAACTACGATTCATTCCGCCGCCGCGAAATTCCGCAACCGGAGATTGTTTACGATATTTCTGACGCGGAGGAATTCATCAAACCGCTCACCAAATCCAAAGAGGTTCTCATTTTGGAGGACGACCTTGATTTCGCCGCGATGCTGAAGGACACGCTCCAGTTTGAAGGTTATCAAATCACCATCGTGACCAACGGCGCGGACGGATTGAAAAAAATCATGGCGAGCGAGTTCGACGTGATTCTTTGCGACATGGTGATGCAAAATTTTCCGGGCGACATGTTTTACCTCGCAGTGGAACGCATCCGCCCGCAGCAATGCCAGCGCTTCATCTTCATGACCGGCCACAAAGGTGATCAAAAAATCGAACAGTTCATCAAAAACATCAACGGGTTGATGCTCTGGAAACCGTTTGAGATGCATGAGCTGCACACGGCGATGCACGCCAAGCTCGGCAAGAACTAATCGTGATTTGCGCCGCCGCGCTGGGGCAAATTTATAAAAACTTCCGCAACACCGCGCCGAGCCGCGCAATGCCTTGGCGGATATTTTCTTCGCTCGCACTCCCGAAGCTGATGCGCATTTCATTATCGGGTTTTTTGCGTGAAGCATCGTCGGCGTAGCAGAGTTCGCCGGGAACGTAGAGCACATCGGCCTTCAGCGCGGCTTGAAACACTTTTGATTTCACGCCCGCGGAAATACCTTTTGGCAAACGCGCCCAGAAATAAAGTCCGCCGCCGGATTCCCAGATTTCCACGTTCGCGGGAAAATGTTCCGCAAGCGCGCGCTTCATCACCGCCGCTTTCTTCGCATAATTTTTCCGCACCTTCGCGACGTGCTTATCGTAAAGTCCCGACGCCAGCGCGCCCGCCAAAAGTTGTTGCAGCAAATTCGCTGAGCCAAAATCGTGATTACCCTTGATGCGCTGGACGGCGGTGAAAATTGGTTCCGGCAAAATGCCGAAACCGAGGCGCGCGCCGGGCGCGTAAGGCTTGCTGTAAGTGCCGGTGTAAATCACTCGCTCCGCGCCGGGCAGCGTAAGCGCGGTCGGCACGTCGTCGCCGTGGTCAAATCGCAGTTCGCGATACGCGGCGTCCTCAAGCAGATACAGCGGATGGCCGGCAGCGCGTTCATATTTTTTCAAGAGCTTCAGCGCGGCAGATTTTTTTGCGATCGAAGTCGTCGCGCCGGTGGGATTTTGAAAATAGGTGACGAGGTAAAGCGCCTTCACGCGCCGCAGTTCGCCGGATTTTTTCAGCCGATCCAAAACTTTTTCGAGATGAACGAGATCAAGACCGTCGCGTTCCAGTTTCACGCCGCGTGCCTTGATGCCGCGACTTTGCAGGATGCTCAAGAAAACAAAATAGGTCGGATCTTCGACGAGAACGATGTCGCCTTCGTCACACAGCGCTTCGAGCGTCATGTAAAGCAACTGCTGCGAGCCGCCGGTGATGATGACGCGCTCCGGCGAATGCGCGCGGTCATGACCGCCGTCAAGTTTCTGCAGATGCGATGCGGTAAGCTGGCGCAAATTTTCCGTGCCGGCGGTGACGCCGTATTGCAAGGCGGGCTGACCGACTTTTGGCGCGCGCAAAATGTTATTGAGCAGCTGGCGCGAAAGTTCGACGGGCAAAGTGGCGTTGTCCGTGAAGCCGGCGGCGAGCGAAATCAGTTTGGGCCGCGTGAGCGCGGTCTGCATCAGCCACGAGATCGGCGGCACGCCGGTGCGTTGACCCATTTTGGATAGGACGTTTTTCATTGGCACAGGCGGCGGACGGTAGCAGAGCGGCGCGGCGCGGCGCAAGCGCTACGGACTAGAGAGCCGATAGAATTTCTGCGGCGAATTGGTCGTGAGCGCGTCGGAAAAATTCAGCACGCCATTCGTGTCGGCATTCGTCGAAGCGAGCAGCAGCCAGTTAATCGGCGACGCGAGATTCGTCGCCGACCACAGACTGTAAGGATTGCCGGGCACGCCGGTCGCGGCGAGCTTGAACGCGCCGCCGCCGATGAAAACGGCGTTCGTAAATTGAATCGGCACGATGGTCGGCACGAAATTCAGCGTGAGCGAATTGCCAGATTGCGCGACGACGAGACTGCCGCCGCCAAGGTTGTTGCCGAACGCGCTGGTATCCACGGAAAATTTATTTGCGGCGAAACCACTCACGCCGCTGCCGGTCGCGAGCGTCCACGAATAATTGGTCTGATTGTTCCAGCCCGCGAGCGCAGACGCGACGGGCTTGATGATGAACGGCGAACCGCTTGTGGCGGAAACGTTGAGCGTGCTGGTGGCGTAAACAAAATCGTTGTTCACGCCGGGCGAATCGGTGGTGCTGGCGAGCTCGCAAATGTATTTTCCGCCGGACGCGAGCGTGACCGCGCCGGTGACGCTCAACGCGCCGATGCCATTGCCGGGCGTGATGATTCCGTTCACGGTGAGCGCGCCGATGAGTGCGCCGTTACCTTTCAAAGTTTGCGCTGCGCCGAGATTAAGATTCACCGCCGAAGCATCCAGCACCGCACCGCTGCCAATGGAAATTTGCGGCGTGTTGGGCAGCGTGATGCCGGAACCGAGAATGAGTTTGCCGCCGTTGAGCGTGGTATTGCCGCTGTAAGTGTAAAGGCCGTTGAGCGCGGACGCGCCGGTTTTGGTGAAGGTCTGTGTGCCGGACGCGAGTGTGAGCGAAATCGGCCCAATCACGCTGCCGCCGAACGATTGCACGTTCGTCGCGCCATTATTCAAGTCGAGCGTAAGCGTGTTGGTCGCCGCGCCGGAGTTGGTGACCCACGCGACGTTGGCGGCTGTGACGGAATTTTTCAGGCCGGAAAGCGTTTGGTTAAATCCGTTCAAATCCAGAACGGTCGGCACAGTGGTGCTGCCATTGCCAGCGAGATCCAAGGCGGCGTTGGTGGCGAGACCGTTGTTCGCACCGAGGCTGGTGGTCTGTGAGCGCGGCTGAATTTCAAAATAATTGCCACCGCCGGAGAAACGTAGATTGCCAGCGCGGATGATGAGAAAATTGGTCACGCCGGATTTGATGGGGCCGGTGAAACTTAAAAGACCGCTCGTGACCGGACCGTAAAAATGTCCGCCGCTGGCGGCGTTGGTCAGAATAGAAATCGGCCCGGTGAACGTGGCGCTGGTGTTGTCGTTGACCATGATGAGACCGGTGCTGACGCCGGGATTGACGGTGTTGGCGATGAAAGAATTTGTTACGGTGACACCGTTGCCGAGAAGGATGCGCGCGTTATTCGCGCCGGAATCATTGGTGATTGTGCCGGTGCCGAACGCAACATTGCTATTCACCTGAATAATTCCCTGTGCGAGCAGTGTGCCGCCGGCGTAGGAATTGGCGTTACTGAAAGTTAATGTGCCGCTGCCAAGCTTCGCGACGTTGCCGCTGCCGCTGATGGTGGTGGGCGCGACGACGGCGGCGGACGAATTAAAAATCAGCGCCCCGCTGTTCGCGACGTTGTTCGTGCCGAGCGTGCCGGTCGCGCCGCCATTGCCGACCTGCAACGTGCCGCCGCTGATGGTCGTTGTGCCGGAATAAGAATTATTTCCGAGCAGCGTCAACGTGCCCGTGCCGGACTTGGTGAGATAAATGGTCGCACTGCCGTTGGTGAGCGCGCCGGAAATCGTCGTGCTGCCAGCACCTTGAAACGTAAAGGTTCGCGTGCCGGTGGCGACGGAAGAAATGAGTCCGCTCAACGTCAACAAGCCGGCGTCGGACTGGATCCAATAATTTGCACCGCCGACGTTGATGGTTAGCGCGCCGGCGAGCGTGTTTGTGCCCGCCACATTTTCGATGGACACGACAGATGCACTGCGGCCGTTGAGCGCGATGTCCTGTGCCACGGTGATATTTCCCGCCGTGCCATCGAGCTGTAACGTCGAGCTGCCGCTGTTGTTGTCATTGATGTTGATGGGCGAAGCCACATTAGCAATGGCGGAAGGATGTGCCACGCGCACAGCGCCATCGCTGGTGGTAGTGCTGCCGGTGTCCACGTTGAGCGTGCCAGACAAAGAATTATTCGTCGCTAGCACCAATGTGCCCGCGCCGCTTTTGGTAAAACCATTTACGCCCGCGAGCGGCGCAAAGTTGGTCACGGTATTTTGATTCACCACGATGGAAGCCGCCGTGCCTGCTCCGGTGTCGAGCGTTAACACGCTGCTGTTGGTTGCGGTCAACGTCCAGTTTTGCGGGCCAGCCGTGTCGCCTAATTTCAAAGTGCCGATACTGCGGGAACCATCGAGGATGACGGTGCGATTAAGGGAGATATTTACCGTGCTGAAATCGGCGGTGTAGCCCGCGCCGTCAGCGGGATTGTTATTGCTCCATTTAGTCGTGTCGTTCCAACTGCCGCTGGCGTCGGTGTTCCAAACGCCGTTTGTAAAAATGTTCGGCAAAATAATATTCACGAGGGCGAACGCGCTGGCGCCGGCGGCATCGGTCACGCGCACGGTGAAAGCATTTGTGCCGGTGTCATTGTAGCTGGGCGTGCCGGAAAGAATTCCACCCGCGCTGACACTCAACCACGCTGGTCCGCTGACTTTGCTGAAAGTTTGCGTGTCGCCGGGATTCGGATCGCTGACAGTGCTACTGATATTACTGCTGTAAAGCGCGCCTTGCGCAGCGGTGCCGGCCCACATGAAATTGGTCGTGAATACCGGCGGCGAGTTTGTCACGAGCGCCGCAATTTGCGCGGCGGTGAAAGCGGTGTCGGCAATCTGCACTTCATCAAGTCTCCCGTTGAACAAAGGGTCGGCGGTGAACTGACTTTTGCCGAGGTAATTTACACTCGGATTAAAATTGGAAGGCACAATGGTAAAAGCGGCTGACGACGCGGCGAGCACGCCGTTGGTGTAAAGTTTCGCGTTGCTGCCGCTCAAGGTGACGGCGACGTGGACCCAGGTGTTGGCGGCAAGTGTCGGCGCGTTGAGCGTTTGCTCGCCGCTGCCGTTGTTGATGGCAAAACGCAACGTGCTGCCGCCGGAATAGGGCGAGAGAAAAAGATAGTGCGACGTGTCATCGCCAAAATCAAAGATGCGCTGCCATTGGTTACCGCCATTCCAATAAACCCACGCGGCAAACGTGAAGCTCGCGCTGTTCGCCACCGTTGGCGGAAGTTGCAGATAACTGTTCGTGCCATCGAGTGTCACGGCTTGTCCGTTGCGGCCGGTCGTGTAACCGGGCACGCCGCGCGCGAAAGCATTGTTGCCGTAGCCGGAGCTGTCGAGCGTGTTGGTCTCAAATTGAAATTGCACAACGCTGCGACTACCACCGGCCGGCAACGTTTGTGTGTAGGCCATGCTGGTTTGGGTGTCGCGATAAACTACGCCAGCGGGGGTGACCGTGACGCCATCGTCCAAAACCATTTCGCGATTGGTGGTTACCCAGTTGTAAATGGAATAGCGCTCCACAAACGCCGTGCCTTCGAGCACGCTGATGAATCCAGAAACCTCGGATGCTTCCTGTGCGGGCGTGGGCGGCACAGAACCGTTGACGCCGTCGCACCAATTCGCGCCGTAGTTGAATTCCGTAAGCCAAATCGGCTTGCCGGTCGCCGTATAAACGGCGGTGAGATAACTTAAAAGCTGCGCGGGTGTCTGACCGCATTTATACCAGTGGATGGGAATGAAATCCACGCGGTAGCCAAGATTGGTCGCCTGATTCATGAAGCTATAAATCCAGTCCAGCCCCGTGCCGGTCGTGCCAGAGTCAGACACCGCTGGTGCGCCCAGCCGCAAGCCCGATTGCATCAGGCTCGGCCAGTTAGCGATGGCCTGCGCCACCGTCAAGTTGGCCTGCACAGCGGAATCTGGTTCATTGAAGGCGAGCAGTTGGGTAGATTTTTGTTTGCTGTTGATGCCGGTCGAATAGCCGCCGCCCCATTGCATCGGCGCGTATTCCGCATCCGTTGAGGAAGTCCGGCCATTGCCCCAATCGTAATACCAATAGGGTTTCATCAACGCGCCATCGCCGCTCAAACCGGCGGTGTCAGCCCAACCTTTTTTGGCCGTCCAGCGCCACGGAAACACGCGCACAAAACTACATTGATGATCGAGATTCGTCGGCATCACGCCGATTTCCAAATCACCGTCTTGCGCGATGAATACCTGACTCGCGCCCGTGCCATCGGCGTTTTGCGCGAATGTGCAGGAGTAACCGCGCTTCAACTTAAAGGAACTGATGTTGTCCATCATGCCGCCGAGCGCAGCTGTGGTGTTGTAATACGTGTAAAGCGCAAGCGCCGCGGTTGAGCCGAGAAAATTTTGTCCGCTAAAAACTTGCAGCGGCGTGTAGCTCGGTGATTGTGGGACGATGACCGAGCCCATCGCGTATTCGTCCAGCCGACAATTGCTGCCCGCCACGGCTGCGGAACCGTTCACCAGCACTTGCGAAAGATAATAGGTCGAGACAAGCGAAGGTCGGATGTTTGGCAGAAAAAGCCACGCGTCCGGGGAAGTCAGATTGACCGTGCAACTTGGAATCGGATTCGTCGCGGCCGTAACGCGCAATTCACAGCGATTGCTCATCGTGATGGTAAAATTTGTCAGCGCGCCGTAAGTCTGCACGCCGTTGGTGATGACCAAAACAGTCTGCGCCGCCGCTGCCAGTGGCAGCAACGCCGCCACTGCCATAAGCCAACGCGCTGCGCGAAAACGGGGATTCATGGTCATCTCAAAGTATCACGGAATCAGGACTGGATAAAATGGGTTGTTGCGCGGTGTCGGATTGATTCAGGCGTTCACCAAGTAATGCGATTTTAATGCTGTAATTTCGCCATTTATTTCGCAGGCGATAGAATTAAGGGATGCGGATGGCGTAAAACCTCGCTGGCGTCGTGGCGGACAGGCTGTTGGTAACGATGAAATTGCCGTTGGCGTCACAAACGCCGGTGCCGACGACCGGCCAATTCGTCACCGCCGTCGTTAGGTTGGTCGCCGCGACGATGGAAAAATTATATCCCGCCGGGCCACCACTGCCGCTGAACACAAGATTCGTTCCCGCCAGAAAAATTTGGCCGACCTGCGGCGTCACCGTGCCCAGCGCCACGGCGAGCGTGCCACTAGTTGCGAGGCTGTTGGTGTTCCACAACAGATTCGTTCCCGGCGTTGCGGGAATGATGTTGGTGAAATAATTTTTGTAACTGCTCGCGTAAAAATTTTTGAAGCTGTTGCTGACCGTAATCGGGTCGCCGGACGGAACAAGTTGCAACGTGCCGCCATAAGCGAGCGTGGTCACACCTCTGATGGTGTCGTTGGTCAGCGTAGCGCCGCTCCGGTTCAAGCGAATGGATAAAGTTCCGTAGTTCGTCAGTGTGTTGTTAATAGTCAGCGCGCCAAGGGAATTGTCGCCCGGCGATAGATTTCCGCCCGCTAAAATAGTCACCGGTCCGGCAATAGTTCCGCTGCCACCCAAAGTTCCACCGCTTATGGTCGTGGAGCCGGTGAAAGTGTTCATACCGTTCAAGAGCAGGGAACCTGCATTGCTTTTGACCAGACTGACGGCAAAAGAATTGGCGTTGCTGATGATTCCAGAAACGACGAAATTGCCAGCGCCCATAAACGTCAGCGTGCGCGCGTTGGGAACGGATGGCGCGCTCGACGGAATCAAGCCGGACAAATTCAGCGTGCCCGCATCCGAATCGAACCAGTAATTGCCGCCGCCAGATGTGAAAATAAATCCGCCCGCGAGGGTATTGCTGCCGGAAATATTTTGGATGGAGATGAAGCTGGCGTTGCGCCCAGCGAGATTCACCGCCTGCGGGATGAAAATATTTCCCTGCGTGCCGTCCAGTTGCAATGTCGAGTGGCCGGAGTTGTTGTCGAGGATGTTGATGGGCGAGGCGATGTTCGTGACGGCGAACGGATTTGCCACGCGCACAATGCCGTCGTTGTTGGCGGTATTGGCGGTGTCCACGTTGAACGTGCCGGACAGAGAATTGCTGCCACTTAAAATCAGCGTGCCGGGCCCGCTCTTGGTGAAGCCCACAGTTCCGGCCAGCGGCGCAGAAATCGTCGCGGTGTTGGTGACGATAATTGCGGGTGCGCTGGCTGAAAGTGTCAGCGCGTTGCTGTTGGTAGAATTGAGAATCCAATTTTGCGCGCCGGTGGCATCACCAAATTTCAGCGTGCCGATGGTATGCGCCGAATCCAAGGTGATCGTGCGGTCGGCGGCAATGTTCACCGTGCTGAAATCTGCCGTCAAACCTGCGCCGTCCGCGACCGTCCCGCCGGCCCATTTTGCAATGTCATTCCAATTGCCGCTGGCATCGGCGCTCCACGTGCCGCTGCCGGTGAGCGCGGTGGTTAAAATATTTGTTGTGCCGGTCGAGCCGGGAAACGCCAGCGAGACGGTCGAACCGTTGGTCGTCCAAGAAATTTGACTCGCGAGTATCGCGGTCTGCGCGGCGTTCTTGCCGAGAAACCACACGGCGTAGCGCGGCCCCAACAACGATTGCGGCATGACGTGCAATAAATCCTGTGCGGCGTTCATCGTGCCGTCGTAAGCGGTGGCGGCTTTGTAACGAAAAAATCCGCCCGGTCCCGCGGCCATGCCGTGATGGCCGGAAATGCAACCCCAATTGTTCGTGATGTTGACCGTCGTGCCGGAAAAACTGGCGAGGTTCGTCGAGCCGCCAGTCCATTCAATCAGCCGCGTGTTGCCGGTGAGCGGATCATTTTGAATCCCATTCGTGAAACAGCCGGCGGGCGTGCCGTTGACGCCGGTGGCGGGCAACGGCACTTCTACAATGGCGACGGATTCGCCGATGCTTTTGATGGCGATGCGCGTGGAACCATTGGCACCATTGACGACGAGCAGTTCCAGCGAGAAGCCGCTGGCGTTTGTGACGAGGCTCGTGAGCGACGCGCTGGTGGCTATGCCGAGCGGCCCGTGTCCGAAAATTCCACCAAGCATCGGCGTGCTGGCAAAAGTATTTGTGGGCAATGCGGGCGCGGTTGATTCGATGTAGCCCATGATGCGTGCGCCGTAACTGATGCCGACAAATCCATTTGTGCTGCGCTGCGTCAAAATTCCTACGTCGCTGAAATTACCAATCGCCGCACCGGGCGCGCTGGACGTGCTGGTGGGATAATCTTCGAATTGATGATGCAGCCACGCGATGGCGGTGCGCCGCGCCTCGACGGCTTCGCGATAAAATCCGCCGGACAATGCGGCACCGACGAATCGCCCATCACCGTTCACTTGCCGGCGATAAAGCACGAGTTGCGCGAGCCGCGCATCGGCGTAACGCGCCACGGGATCATTGAAATGCGTCGCCATCCACGCGAGATAAGAATTGTATTCGTAGTCGTGCAGCGACCAGTCAACACTGGACGGATACGCTGTTTCGCCTGATTCCATCGTGACAAAACTCATGTTGTTCGACCACACGGCCAGAACATTGTGCTCGGCGAACGGCTGCAATTGCGCGGCGATGTTGGTGTTCGCCATACGCGCCATCAGCAACGAATCGCCGAGCGACATGCCTGCGACCATTTGATAAGTGGGATGATAGAAGCCGTGATTCTCCAGCGCGTAACTCGGAAATAATGTTGTTGTCGTGACCCACGACGCGAGTGAATCGCCGTTCGTGTTGGCGACGGTGTAACTGTTGGCAAGGTATTGCTTTGCCATGAACAGCCAGAGCGCGGCGTTGGCGTTGTTGGTCATCCACGCCGCGCCAAGCGAAAGAATGTTGCTGTCCCACGCATTTTCCTCCGCCTTCGTATCGCCGTCGGTGAGTGTGCGGGTGCAGGGCGCGATGCCGGCGCGATGATTTGCTTCCGACGCGACGACGGTCTGACAATCCGCAATCGTTTGTGCGGGCAAACTGGATTGCACTAGGACGCAAGCGAGCCCCAGCGAGCCGGACCATTCAGCGCTCTGCCAATCCGCACCGCTTTGCGACGTGCAACTCGCGAGCGAGCCGCTGCTCCAGCCCCAGTGACTGCCATCCACGCAAACTTTGCTGCCGCTGACGTGCGCTTGCGCGGCGTAATTCAGCGCCTTCGTGATGTGCGAAATGCGATTGGCATTGCGCGCGTCGCCCGGTTGCGCGACGACGAGCGTGGCATACATCACCGCGATGCCGGCTGAACCGCGAATGCCGCCGTTGCCGGTGCTGCCGCCATCGCCCCAGTAACCGGCGTTGGTCGGATAACTAGAACCGCTCGCGTTGACCCAGATGGTCTCCGCATAGTTCTCAAAATTGGTGAGGCACTCGAGATAAATTTGCTGCGCGGTAGTTTGCGCGGAAACTTCTGTAGGCAGGCCAATGTATAGGGAAAAGTCACCAGCAAGCAGCGCGCCGACAAGCCTTTTTTAAATTTTGCAAAAGCCATATCGCGGGCACGCCGCCAGAAGGGCACACAGCTTGGGTCTACTTAATTATCGCCAGCGTGTTTCGGTAAGGCTCCGCCGCGCAAAAATCATCCTGCTCAAAATAAAATTGCCGAACCGTGGAGGTGCCGACGGTCGAGTGAATGTAGTGCATTGTGCTACCTTTTACCCAATGCGCCGAGCCGTCAATGAACCCTTCATTGCCACCGGCCGGCAACCCGCCTTGTTTGTGCGCGGGCAAATTAGAATCTCCGCTGGGTGGCTGCTGGGTGGAATCGCTCCACTTACCGCCGAAATTCATCACGACATCGGCAGCCAGCATCCAGCTTAGTTTCGATAGTGTAGTTTTAATCGGGCTGGCCGAAGTGACAAAGCCGCCGGGATAGGCGGCGTTATACCATTTGTCAATGCCGCCAAAAAACATATAACCCAAAGTCCATTGCCCGCCGTTGGGCACACCCAGCCCGGGGCGGTTGGGACAGGTCCAAGAACTAACCGTTGTGCTATTGCTCGAAATAATCAAACCCATTGATTCCCATCCCGTGGTGCCTTGCGCCAAATAGTAAGGATTGTAGTTGGGCTGACCAACGGTGATGTCAGGAACTTTGTCTTCATTATTACCGGCAAAAATAATCGTGCCCAAACCAATTTGCTTTTGATTATTCAAACACTGGGTGCGCTTGGCTTTTTCCTTGGCGCTGGCGAGCGCCGGCAACAGCATTGCCGCGAGAATCGCAATAATGGCGATAACCACGAGCAGTTCAATGAGTGTGAACGCCCAGCGGCGCGGTAAATTTATTTTTTCCACAAAGCAATGCGGTCGCGATTGGCCAGGATGGCGCAAGGTAAAAGGCATTTCTTACCCTAATCCAAAACGTCTTTTTTTCAATTACCCGAAAGGGTAAGCCATACCTTGGAAATCTGCGCGGTATCAGGCTAAAAAATGCCAGAGGAGTTGGCAGAAAAATGAATTGAACCAGTGGCTGTGCGTCCGGCAACATGGGTGCAACGCCCGATGAAAAATCTGACTGCCTTACTCCAACGCCACACGCAGGCGTTTTGGTATGTGCTCACGGTCGTGTTGCCCGTCATTCTACGCACCGGAAAAAGGCCGGTGATTTTTTCGCGGTTCGCCGGCATGGGCGACATCGTCTGCACCATTCCCGCCGCGCTGGCATTAAAAAAACGGCATCCGGGCGCGACTTTTATTTACAACTGCGCCGCCAGTTTTGCCTGTCTTCCGCGCATGGCTGGCGTGACGGAACGTGTCACTTGCTTGCGCACCATCGGTGTGGTCGGGCATTGGTATGGTTGGTTGCTGGGCGGATTTTACCATTTTAGTTATGGCGATGAGGCGAGCCACACGGCATCCACGGAAATTGTCATCCGCGAATACGGTCGCGCTTTTGGTCTTGAAACCGGTGACGCCCATCCACGGCTGACGATTGATGCCGCCGTCATTACGCGTGTAAAAACGCATCTATCACGAATCGGTAGCGGAACGGATAATTTGATTCTCATCCACCCTGGTCCAAGTTGGCCAGTGCGCACCTGGCCCCATAAACAATGGCTGGAACTATTGCGCCATCTGCGCGAACAAGGTTTTACCAACATCGTTCAAGTTGGCGCGGGCATTCGTAGCTACACCAATCTCGGCGCCGAAGAATTTCCGCTCTTGCCGGAAACACGATCGTTGGTGGATCAATTGAGCGTCGAAGAAACCATCGCACTGATTTCGCTCGCACGACTGTTCATCGGCATTGATTCAGGGCTGCTGCATTTTGCCGCATGCGCGCGGACGACAGCGGTGGGAATTTTCGGCCCGACTTCGCCGCACCTGCGGTTTGCGCCCGCTTTCATAAAGTCATTTGTGACGAGCCACGTCGAATGCCAAGGCTGCCACCATCGAATTCCGCGATTACATTGGGAAAAGAATTGCCCGCACGACATTCGTTGCATGAAGGAAATCAGCGCGGAAGCAGTTCAGCGCGCGTGTTTGCAAGTTTTGTTGACGCCGAAAAAGTAAGGCGCGTTACCGCACGCCCCACAGCCGCCAGAGGCGAGCGCGCATTTCGGCGGCGTTGAATTCGGTGCGGGCACAGCGCAAAATGTCGTCGCGGAAAGCGGCTCGCGGCGATGCTAGCCGCAGCGATTCGAGTAAAAACTTTTCCAGATCTTCGCCCGTTGTCGCGTTGGTGAATTTTCCCAATCGGTGTTCCTGCATGATTTGTGCGAGGCTGCTTGTGGAGTGGCCAAAGCCGAGCACTGGCACGCCAGCGGACAGATAAGTGCCCACCTTGTTCGGAAAGCTGAAACGGCTGTAGCGTAAATCTTCGCCCGCTGAATCCATCACGACAATGCCCCAGGCGCAGCGCCGAAGTGCGGTAATCAGCCCGTCATCCGTGAACATGCCGTGTTCCGTCATCCAGTCCGGCTCGAACCACGCGCGGCTGCGGTAATTGCGTCCGCCGAAAAACTCCAACACAACTCTTTGAGAAATTTGCGAGCGGATTTTTTTCAATGCGGTGAGCATTTCCAGAAAATCATTTTCGGAAATAATTGTGCCGACGTAAGCCAGCCGCAGCCCGTCATCGTCGGAAACGGCTTCCAGTTTTTCCAACGCGGCGAGGTGTTGCGGTTCAAAACCGGAGTGCACCACCAATCCGTCGGTGCGGCCGGTGTGCGAACGGATTTCTGTCAACGCGCCGGGGCAGATGGCGTCGAACGAATTTGCGTGGCGCAGTAGATTGTGAATGTTCCCGACGAAACGCTGGCTTCGCGATTCGCCCAAAACTTTTTTCATGCCGTTGGTGTCGGGAAAATCCCAGAGCGAAAAATGGCGGCGTAGATTTGCGGGCCAATGCACGCGTGTCAGCACCGGCACGCTCCACCCAAACAAGAGCGCCACGACAAGGTCGGGCTTTTCCTGCGCGATGACGCGCTCGAGGTCGCGCGCGGCGCGTGACGCCCAGAAATTTTCCAACAGCAGGCATTTAAGGCCGTTGAACCGTTCACGAGGCACAAGCCAGTCAGGCAGGGGAAATTCATAGCAGCGTGCCGCCCGTAAATCTGGCGAGGCATGCCGGTCTGTCTGTCGGAATGACCACCAGGCGAGGTTCTCGGGCGGAAAGCCGAGGAACAACTGGCGGATCAAATCCGCCGTGTGCAACGAATCGGGCCGGAAGTCGTGGACAAATAAAATCCGAGGCAGCGCGGTCGGCGGGGCTGAGGCAGTTGAATTCACCGGCCATTGGTTCGCAAAAAAATCGGCGGCGCGCAGTAAAATTTTTTGATGGCAAGGCGCGGTTGAATGGGCCAGCCTTGGAGTTCACACGCATTGCAAATGAAAATTTTGGTCACCGGCGGCGCAGGTTTTATCGGCAGCCACATCGTGGAGCAGCTCCACGGGCGTTCCGAGGTGCGTGTTTTGGACAACCTGCGTTCCGGCTTCCACCACAATCTTAATGGGCTGCGCCACGAATTTATCGCTGGCAGCATTCTCGACCGTGACGTGGTGCGCCAAGCGATGCACGATGTTGATTATGTCTTCCATCTCGCGGCGATGGTGAGCGTGCCCCAATCTGTGCAACAGCCGGAAGAATGTTCGGCCATCAACACTACCGGCACGCTAATCGTGTTGGAAGAAGCCGTCCGCGCCGGTGTAAAAAAATTGGCGTTTAGCAGTTCCGCCGCTATTTATGGCGACAGCCCGGTTGTGCCGAAAGTGGAAACGATGCCGCCTGCGCCGGTCAGCCCCTACGCCGCGACCAAGTTGGAAGGCGAAGTTTTTTGTGCACAGTTTGCGCGGGAAGGAAGACTGGCGACAGTCTGCCTGCGTTACTTCAATGTCTTCGGCGCGCGGCAGGATCCGCGCAGTCAATATGCCGCCGCCGTGCCAGCTTTTATCGAACGCGCGTTACGAAATGAACCGCTCACAATTTACGGCGATGGCGAGCAGACGCGCGATTTTGTGCCAGTCGAAACCGTGGCGGCGGCAAACATATTTCTAGCCACACAATCGGATGCCACCGGTGTTTTTAACGTGGCCAGCGGTGAAGCTATTACGGTCAATCAACTGGCAAAATCAATTTGTGAGCTGACTGGTTCGCGTTCAGAGATCAAGCATGCGCCCGAACGTTTGGGTGATGTGAAACATTCGCGGGCTGACATAGCGCGGCTGTTAGCAACGGGGTTTTCCACCACCCACGATTTTTCTACGGCGTTGCAGGCGACAGTCAGACATTTCCAGACGCGGGAAAAATATATTCAACACGGCTTCAAGCCGCTACGGGTTTCTAACGCGTGAGCCAGTTCCAAAACTTTTGCGGCCAGTCGCGTTGCATGAACGGCCGTTCAAACAGCACGAACAGCACGCTGCAAAGGGTGAGCACAATCACTGACAGCACGGCGAATTGCAGCACCAAGTCCAGTCCGTAGATGTGGGTGGAGATTTTTTTGGTGACGTGGTAAAGCCCGGAAATTAGCAGCCAGTGATACATATAAATTGTATAGCACATCCCGCCGATGATGGTCAGGAGGCGTTGGCCCAGCAGCCAATGTAGAAACTTGCCGCGAAACGCTGCTGTTAAAATAAACACGGCCAGCCACGGCAGAAATGGATAATCCAAACCGAACCGTCCGCTCCACACGATGAAAACTACAATGGCGATAAAGAGGAAATCCCAGAAATGATTCCGGCCTTTCGGGTTCATGTGGCCACCGAGATACAATTCACCAAAAAGAAAGCCGGCCATGAAGAAAGGCAGTTTGCCCAGCAGCGTCCAATCTAGCCACGCCCACGCCGGGAGCAGCGGAGCCACGGCTGCGGGCAGCAACATCAGGCCGATGATGGTAAGCCGGCGGGCCGGCGCGGAAGTCAGCCGGAAAACACGCGCCAGCAACGGCGCGAGCAGATAGAACTGCACCTCGATTTCCAGCGACCATAGCACCACATTCAGCGTGGGATAGGCGTGATAGACCAGCCCGCTGCCATAGAATAAGCTGACACCAAAATGTTGCAACAGCCGCGCCAGCCAGTCCGGCTGCTGATAGAGTTCTGGGTGTGCCGGTTCATGGCGAAACACCAGACAAGCCACGAAGGAAAAAATTGCCAATTGGATCAGATAAGGTGGTTCCAACCGTGTCAACCGACGTAGATAATATGCCTTGAGTTGAACAGGCTCGCTCTGGCCTAGGTGTTGGCGTGCAAATGGCAGACAAAGAATGAAACCGCTAATGGCAAAAAAAAATTCCACGCCTTTACACCCGGCGCCAAAGACCCAGTTGGCCATACCATCAGCGACGACTGGGTTGTCAAAGGGAACCCCGTAATGCCAGACAATCGTGGCGCGGACGTGATACGCCAGCACGGCGGTGATGGCGAGGCAGCGTAGGCCGTCAATCTGCGGCACGAAGTCGCGTCCTTTGGACATCACGCGCGACAGATGCGATTGGAGGTTCATGCGGGTGAAATTTTTTCCGGTGCAGCGGGCAAACCATTTCACAAACCGCCAGCGATGTCAGCATTTTTTGAATCAGCCGGTATCAGCAATGGGGCTTGCCACTCGTGCGGGTGATGCCTAATGTCAAAACCAGAACATCAAATCGGACCATCCAAAAACGCATGGCAATTGAAGGACAACTAAACGCTGCGGAGCGGCAAATGCTTACCAATGCCATCCTAAACGCGCCGCACAAGCCGCGGGTGGTGCTGGAGGTCGGCACTTGGTTGGGTGGTGGCAGCACGCTCCACATCCTCCGGGCGCTGGAACAAAACGGCATCGGCCATCTGTGGGGTATTGAGGTGGATCGCTCCATATATGAACGGATGTTGGCCAACATCAATGCCGCCGCGCCCTTGGAAGCCAAGCGTTTCACTCCGTTATTCGGTTTTTCACAGGACGTCCTGAAGCGATGGAAAAACGAACAGCCGACGCAGACGCAGGTGGATTTTTGTTTTCTCGATGGCGGCGATAATCCCCGCGAGCAGATTGAGGAATTTGAACTGCTTGACCCACTCATTCCCGTCGGCGGCCAAATCATGACGCATGATGCTAAAATGCGGAAAGGCCGTTGGCTGGTGCCGTTTATTTCCCGCCTTGATAACTGGGAATCACAACTGCATGACATCAGTGAAAATGGCTTGTTCTATGCCAAAAAAAATACCGCGCAACCTTCGCCGCAAAGTTTGCGGGCGGCCAAACGCAATCTCTTTCGCCAGTCCTGTCATCCGGTCGAAATTGCTGCCACATATCTGCCTTCATCCGTCTGTAAATTTGCCCTCGGCCTGTTACCGGGAAAATTCGCCCGCAATCTTTCGGACGGGAAAAATTGAACTATGACCGACGACGCCAGTCTTGCCGCGCTGAAAGCCGGTCGCGCGGCGGCGCACCAGTTCACGCTGCGTGAAAAAATTCTCGGCGCGCTCGGCGCGTTGCGACTGCGGTTTTTTCCGCGTCGCGTGTTGGTGGCTGGGCCGTATGTCGGCGAATTCGGTCATGAACTGATGGATTGGCAGGCTTGGGTGCGCGCACAGGTTCCACGCTACCAGCAGGTTCATGTCATCACTTATCCCGGTCGCGATTTTCTTTATCCCGGCTGTAAAGTGCATTATCACGACGTCGCGTTGGAAACCGCCGGCTACAAACACGGACGTTTCAGCCCAGCGCAACTCGCAGCGATGGCTCACAAAAAAGCGGCGGAACTCGGTTTGAAAAATTACGACCTGATGACCGCGCTGCACATTTGCACGAGTTACCATCAGCGTTTTCTGTTGCCTGCCAAATTTGAACAACTCGGTGCGCCGCCTGCCGCTGGCGAAATGCATGACATAGCATTTCATTTCCGGCAGGTGAAAAAAGACGGGCCGGATCAGTCACGGAATTATACGCCGGAGCATTGCGATCGGGTGGTGGAATTTTGCCGCGCGCAGGGCTTAAGATTTTTTTGCATCGGCCATCCGCGTTACTCGTATTGTCCGGCGGGTGTGGAAGACCGGCGCAGTGAAGATCTCGCCGCGAGCGTGGCGGCCATCCGCAGCGCACGCGTGCTGGTGGGCGAATTGAGCGGGCCGATGCACCTCGCGCAATTGGCCGGCACACCAATTCTCATCTGGGCTCCCGGCCAGTGGCGGCTCGACAACTGTGAACGCTGGAATGTTTTTCACGTGCCAACTTACATTGTTTCTAATGAAATTCAGCCACCGACACCGGAACGTGTTGGACAGAAAATCATTGCCGCTCTCGTTGATTTGTCGGCGCGGCCACAACCAAAATAATTTTCCATGCGCATCGTCGTTTTGACCACAGACAACCGCAAGCCGCACAAGGATTATGCGAATCCTCAGCCGCACTTTGGCACCGCGCCCGCCGCGCTGCTGCAGGGGTTGGCGCTGATCCCGGAAATCGAGGTGCACGTCGTTTCCTGTATTCGGCGCCCGGTGACATCACCGGAAAAAATTGCGCCAAACATTTTTTTTCACAGCCTCGTCGTCCCCCAAATCGGCTGGATGAAAACTCTGTTCCAAGGTTGCGTCCGCGCGGCGCGCAAAAAAATTCAGGAAATTCAGCCGGACATTGTGCACGGCCAGGGCACGGAGGCGGATTGCAGTTTGAGCGCCATTTTTTCTGGCTTTCCCAACGTGCTGACCCTGCATGGCAATATGCGGTCGGTCGCCCGCATCAATGGCGATGCGCCGTTTTCCTACAACTGGCTGGCCGCGCGGCTGGAAGGATTTGTATTGCCGCGCACGGATGGCGTTGTGTGCATCACCTCCTACACGCAACGCGCTGTGGAAAATCTCGCGCGCAAAACATGGATTTTGCCGAACGCGGTGGATGCCAGTTTTTTTGATGTGACGGCGGCGCTAGATTTGGCCGCTCCGCCAATCGGCTTGTGCGTAGGAACGATCTGTGGCTACAAAAACCAAAACGACTTGATTCGCGCTCTGGATTCGTTGGCGCAGGAAAAGAAATTTAAAATTCTCTTTGCGGGTGGCGTGAGCAAAAATGCCTATGGGGAAGAATTCAAAAGACTAGTGCGTGAGCGGGAGTGGTGTGAGCACGTCGGCTTTTTGAATCGTGCGGAATTAAAAGCGCGATTAAAGGTGGCTACATTTCTCGCATTGCCCACCCGCGAGGATAATTGCCCGATGGTGGTGTTGGAGGCAATGGCGGCGGGCGTGCCGGTGTTCGCTTCGGCCATCGGCGGAGTGCCGGACTTGATTCAGCATGAGGTCAACGGTCTGCTCTGCAACCCGAATCAGCCGGAAACTTTTCGCGTAGCAACGGCACGTTTTTTGAATGACAAATTGTTTGCCAATCACATCGCGGCCACCGCAAAGCAACAGGCGTTGGCGCGGTTTCATCCGCGAGTCATCGCGCAGGAGCACGTGAAGATTTACCGCGAAGTTTTGGGTAAATAAGCGGTGTGGTTTCGGCCGCCGGACGAGTTTCAATTAGGAATTGTTTTTGCGTCCAGCCCGGCGGCGTCTTGAATCACCCATTGCGGCCGACCTTTGACTTCTTCGTAAATGCGACCGATGTATTCGCCCAGAATGCCGAGGCAGATCAATTGCACGCCGCCCAGAAATAAAATGGAGATGACCAGCGTGGGAATGCCGTGCGGACCGGGCGTGAAGCCGAACCGGGCAAATTGCTCCGCAAAAACCTTTTCGCAAAAGGTGAAGACCGCGCCCAGAAACGCGGCCACCGAAACTGCCAAGCCGAGGTAGGTGGCCAGCCGCAGTGGGACGGTAGAAAAGGAAAACATTCCATCCATCGCCAGTCGGAAAGATTTTTTGAAAGTGTATTGTGGCACGCCGGCGGCGCGTTCGGCGCGGTCAAATTCCACTGAGGTTTGGCGGAAGCCGCACCATGTGCGCAGCCCGCGTAGGTAGCGGTTGCGTTCTGGTAAGGCGTTCATTACGGCGACTACTTTTTTGTCGAGCAAACAGAAATCACCAGCATCGCGGGACATCGGCAGCGGCGTGAGGTTTTGCAACAACCGGTAAAAGCCCCATGCGAGAATTTTTTTGAGCAGCGGATCTTTGCGTTCCTTGCGGGTCGCAAACACGACTTCAAAGCCTTCGCGCCATTTTTCGAGCAGACGGGAAATTTCTTCGGGTGGATCCTGCAAATCAGCATCAATGATTACTGCTGCATCGCCGGTGGCAAAATGCAGGCCGGCGCTCACGGCGGTCTGGTGGCCGAAGTTCCGCGCGAAACACAGGCAGCGCCAGCGCGAGTCGGTTTGATTTTGCGCTTTGAGAATTTCCCAGGTGCGGTCGCGCGAGCCGTCGTCCACGCAGATGATTTCGTAATTGCAGCCCCATGTCGCCGCGACGGCGGTGAGTCGCGCAAATAATTTTGGCAGCACCGCTTCTTCATTGAAGCAGGGCACGATGACGGAGATTTTTTTCATGGCCGCATTTTCCTGATTAAACAGGAAAAAATCTGTGAACCCAATTCTTTTTCCGAGCGGGTGTAAGTCGTTTTAGTTTTGAGCCAGGACATTTAATTTCCGGCGGCGTTCGTCCAGATGACAAACGCCTGATAGCGGGCGGCGACACGGTAAGTATTTTGCGACATAATTTTTTGCACCGTTCCAAACGGGTCGTGCAGATCGGGTCGGTTCAGGACGATGACCGACGGCAATGGCAGCGTGCGAATATCCACTTGTGAACGAAAGGTCATAAAGGCCTTGCCCGCTGCCGGCTCAAGGAAGGAGACGTCCATGCCGTAGAAAGTTGCCGGGTAGGAACTCGCCAGCCACCAGACGGTCCGGCCTTGGCCCAGTGCGGCGATTCCGAATTGTGACGCCGAGCGGTAATCTTCCTTTCGCAACGAGGGCGCAAAACGGAAATTCACCGCCGACCAAAGTAACAGCGCGCATACGACCAACGCCAGCCACTGCAGCCATACTTTCGTCTGCGTCTGGATACCGGTTAACGCGAGTCCGAGCAAGGTGACATAAAATGGAAATACTGGGGCGTAATGCCGCGCCCAAAATGCTTTTTGCAGGCCAAGGCTGACCACCACGAAGACGCCAGCGGTGAGTGCCAACACCAATATGATTCCCAGCAGAACTTGGCGGGAACCGGATTGCCGCCAGCGGCGCAGACCCGTATAAATTAATACGATGAGTAATCCGCTCAAGAGCATCGGTAGAATTAATTGCGGCAGACGCAAGCAAAGTTCGTGGGTGAGTTGGGGCGAGCGCGCCAGTTCACGGATGTCTGCATACGACAGGCCGATGCCGCCCATGCCCGTCAGCTCATAAAAAACATAGGCCACAAATTTGGCATCTACGTGCCAAACTTGTGCGCCCTTGGTGCCATGTAAAAGCGTGAAGACATAATAAATGGCCACGGGCACGCACGCGGCCAGACCGCCGAGTAAAATTTTTACGGCCTTGCGTTCTGGTCGCCAGCCATTGCGCCACGCGATGAAGGCACCGACGAAAACGGTCATTCCCACCGGCAGCGGCGCGAGCATTGTGGCGCAGAATAAAAGAAAACCGGCGACCGCCATCGTCCATGCCCATGCCGTGCCAGCGGCGCGCGCGAAAATAAATTCCACGAGCGCCACCAGCACCCACGCACCGACGCCAAGCTCCAGCGCGTAAGGTCGCGCCTCGTTCATGTAAAACCAAAAATATGGTTGTATGGCGAGAAGCAGCGGGAGCCATGGAATTTGCAAGCGGACACCGATACGGCTCATTGCTAGCAAGGCGGCGGCACCCCAGACTAAATTAATTGCCCGCAACTGCCATTCGGCGTCCGCCCCCAAAATCACGCCGCTGACCCACGCCGACAGCATCGCCAGCGGCATCTGGCAGTCGGCCTGAAGATCAATCCATAAGCGATGGCAAAATGCACCGAGATCCGGCTGCAACACATACATCGCCGTGTCGCCCTCGTCCAAATCCAGACTGTCGCTGCTCACCATCAGCGGGAGCAGACACAACGCGGCCAACAACCAGAATCGTGGGGAGGAAAATAATTTCATGCGGCGGGCTTCAACGTTTTTTGTAATCGCCCCGGCTGAAATATTTTTCCAGCCACACGTAGGCGCAGATGAAAAGGTAGCGGCTGCCCATTTCTTTAATTTTTAATTTCGCTTCGCCAAAACGCCGGTTGCGCCAGGTGATCGGCACGACCGTCCACGAATAGCCGCGCACGATCGCTTTGAGCGGAATCTCCACCGTGAGATTGAAATGCGGCGCGATCAACGGCTCGCAACCTTGAATGACCGTGCGGCGATACGCCTTAAACGCGTTCGTGGTGTCGTTCAGCGGAATTTGAAAAATGCAGCGGATGAAAAAGTTTGCCAGCCGGTTCACGAATAATTTGAACTTCGGATAATCAATCGTCCCGCCGCCTTTCACGAAGCGGCTGCCGAACACGCAATCCCAGCCTGCATTCAGCAATTTCCAGTAGCGCACCGCGTCGCGCGCGTCGTCCGATTCGTCGGCCATCATGATGACCACGGCATCGCCGGTGCAATTATGCAAGCCAAACGTGATGGCACGGCCAAAACCGTGGTCGCCGGTGTTTTGAATCGGATTGAGCGTCGGAATTTTCTGCTTCAGCTTTTGCAGCACTTCCCACGTCTTGTCCTTGCTGCCGTCGTCCACCACCACGATTTCGTGCGGCACGTTGTTCAAAGTAAATTCCAGATGCAAATGCTCCAGCGTCGCAGGCAGCGATTCTTCCTCATCGCGCGCCGGGATGACGACGGAAAATAATTTCAGCGCAGGCGCATTCGGATTGGGCGTGTTTTGCGGCATCAGGAATTAGAAATATCCAGCCAGTTCGGATTTTGCTCTGCGTGCTGCGCGATTTCGTCCAGCACCTGTGATAGCAAAATTTTCGGCGACCAGTTCCAGGATTTTTCTGCGAGCGACGAATCCAAAACCATCCATGGAATATCGAATGGCCGCGGCGCGGCCTCGCTCGCGACGGCGTGTTTGCCGAAACGCGCGTCGCACCAGTCCGTGAGTTGCGCAAGCGACATGGAATTGCGTGCGCCGCCGCTGAAATTGGCGATGTGCGGTTTTGCCTTGTCATTATTACTCATTTGCGCGAGCAGCACCGGCACGAGGTCGCGCGGATGCAGACAGTCGCGCACCTGATGTCCGCCTCCATCAAAGCCGATGTATTTCAGCGGACGCCGGTGCAGATGCGCGTTGATCCAAAATGAAAAAATTCCCTGATCGGCTTTGCCAAACTGCCCCGCGCCCGCAAGCACGCCGCAACGATTGATCCAAACGGGGAAATTAAACGTCTCCGCGTATTCCAGCGCAATGACTTCGCTCGCCAGCTTGCTGGAGCCGTAAAGTGAAATGGGCGGCGCGGTGGAAAATATTTCGCTGACACCAGCGGTAGAAATTCCGTCCGGCAATTTTTCATTTGGCTTCGGCCGAAACGCTTTTTGATGAACTTCCACCGGCAGCGCGGCCAGCGACGGCACGGAATAAACGCGACTGGTGCTCAACAAAATCAAACCGGCGCGATGCGTTTTGCAGTATTCGAGAATGTTAATCGTGCCCCACAAATTATGTTCGAGCAGTTGGCGCGAACTGGTTTTGCCGTCCACGCCCGCGAGCACACTGGGATTAGCGGCGGCATCAATCACGTAGTCCGTCGCCGGCAACGTCTCAAAATCCGTAGCGCTGCGGACATCCGCGTGAAAAACTTTCACGCCGAGCGCGGCGAGTTCGCGGCGGTTGAGTTCGCTGCCGGGCCGGATGAAATTATCCACGCCGATAATCTGCAAGCCCGGCGTAGATTCCAGCAGCGCGCGCGTGAGCGTGCTGCCCACGAAGCCGCAGATGCCGGTGATGAGAATTTTCATTTTATTTCAACCACGGATGGACACAGATAAACACGGATGAAAATTGATTTAACTCGCAACCACAGCGGCGTGAATCTGTTCCAAGATTGCTTTCAAGTCGAACTGGTATTTCCAATTCGGATAATGCTTCTGAAATTTTCGCACGTCGCTGATATACCAGATGTGGTCGCCGATGCGATTGTCTTCGACGTAAGTGTAATCCAGTTTTTTGCCGCTGATTTTTTCGCACATGCCGATTGCTTCGAGCATGGAGCAATTCGAATGGCGGCTGCCGCCCATGTTGTAAACTTCGCCGGAACGCGGTGCCTGAGTGAATTGCCAGAACGCTTCGACGAGATCGTGGCTGTGGATGTTGTCGCGCACCTGCTTGCCTTTGTAGCCGAACACGCGATACGGGCGACCGGTGGCGGTGCATTTCATCAGATAGGCGAGAAACCCGTGCAGCTCCGTGCCCGCGTGCGCGGGACCAGTGAGACAGCCGCCGCGAAAAATCGCCGTCTTCATGCCGAAGTAGCGTCCGTATTCCTGCACCAAAATGTCCGCCGCGACTTTGCTCGCGCCGAAGAGCGAATGTTTCGTCTGGTCAATGGACATCGTCTCATCAATGCCCTCGTGATACGCGTGCGTCGGATCAATTTCCCAGCGCAACTCCAATTCACGCAACGGCAGCAGATTCGGCGTGTCGCCGTAAACTTTGTTCGTGCTCGTGAAAATGAAAACGGCTTCGGGACAATGCTGCCGCGCGGCTTCGAGCAAATTCAAAGTGCCGACGGCGTTGACGCTGAAATCCGTATGCGGTTCGCGTGCCGCCCAGTCGTGTGACGGCTGCGCGGCGGTGTGGACGACGACTTTTACGGACGAGCCGAGCTTGGCGAACAGTTTGTTGACCGCGTCGTTGTCGCGGATGTCCAAGGTTTCGTGGCGGTAATTTTTCAGCGACTGTTCGAGCTTGGTGCGCGTTGACGCGGTGGAGGCTTCGGTCCCAAAAAAGGTTGCCCGCATGTCGTTATCAATGCCAATCACGTCAAAGCCCTCCGCGTGAAAGCGTTTGCAGGTTTCCGAACCGATGAGTCCGGCGGAACCGGTGACTAAAGCAATGCCCATATATTTAATAAAACATGACTGGCTACAAAAATTAGGATGCCCGCCGCTGCCAATCGCGGCAAGCGGGAAAGCGGGTGTCAGGAGATGGCAGTTGGGAGCGAGGAGTTAGCGGGTAAATGTTTATGAACGAAATTTTCCACGCACGGCCAGACCTCTGCCACGGAAACGCCGCGCAAACAAAAGGGGTCGGCGAAACGACAATAATCGGAACACGGTTTGTAGGGACAGGCGCGGCCTTCAAAAACCTCCGAGGCAGGATGTAGCGGGGCAAACCACTCGTGCAGTTGCGGGCCAAAGAGCGTGAAGGTCGGCAGGCCGCAGGCGGCCGCGAGATGGCCAGGGCCGGAATCGTTGCCGATGAAAACGCCAGCGTGATCTAGTTGCTCTATTAGTTCGGTGACGCTGCGCGGGCAAATGGCGTTTTCGCCGCGCGCGCGCCACCAATCCAACTGGTCGGCATCGCAGGCGATTTGCACGGTATAATTTTTTTGCCGCAGGTGGGCGACGAGTTCGGCATAATTTTCCAGCGGCCACACGCGCAGCGGCAGCCGCGCGCCGCTATGGATGAAGATGATCGGTGTTAACGCGCGGGTGGTGGCGAATATTTCGCCGCGCGGCGGTAGGGCGAGCCCTAGGGCGGTGCCCGCCGTGCGCCAGTATTCATAGCGGTGGGCGAGCGGGTTGGGACGAGCGAGATCGCGCGTGAGGTAACGATCGCTTTTCAGTCGCGAAAAACCGAGGCGCTCTCTTGCGCCGACAGTTTTCATCAGGAAATGATTGCGCGGATCCCAGCGGGCGGAGACGGCGTAGTCAAATTTCTTTGCCCGCAGCGTGCGACGCAGCCGGTGCATTTCCCGCCAAGGCCAGCGCAGTAAATTATATTTGGCGCCGAACGCAAAGGCCGTCCACGGCGCGGTGAAGGGCGCGACCTCCACGTCCGGCCACAGGCGCGGACGGAGTTCCGCCGCGAACGGTTTGGCCAATAGGGTGACCTCAAATTTTTCCGTGGCGGCGCGAAGGAAGGGCGAGGCAATAACTAGGTCGCCGAGGCCCCAGAGTTCCAAAACTAGCAGCCGGGGTTTCACGCGGAATCAGGCGGGTTGAGGTGTGCCGGCCGGGAGCGGTTTGATGCGCGGATTGACGGTGGCTTTGGCGGGGCGCTTGCCGAGGCCGCCGTTCATCGCGATGCTGAAGCCGGCCATGCCCCCGTAGCTGGCCATGATGTCTTTGTAGCTGCCAAAGATGAACATGAAGCTGATAATGCAGCTGATACAAGTGGCCAGCAGATAAACATTCAGGGTGTGCACTTCGGGATCGCCATATTTGTAATTACGATAGAGCACAAACCAAGTCGCTCCCATCAACCAGAGAGTGGCGATGCCGCCCCAGAGGCCAAAGGGCATCAAGGCTCCGAGCGGCCCGCTGTGGTAATCGCCGGAAATAGCCAGAGATTCCTGGGAAGCATCAATGTGCGAGGCTTGCACCAACTCAAATTGACCACCGCCGATCATCTCATAATCTTCTTTCGTGATCGTGTAACCTTTACCCAGTAGCAAATGGGACGGCACTTGGGGCCAGGTGGCCCGCCAAATCCGATACCGCCATTCCGCAGAGCCATCCGCATCAAACAGCACATCCTGATCCCACTTCAAAGGTAGAAAACTCATGGAACGCTGAATCGTATATGGCAACTTGTTAGAGCAGGTGGCCAGCACGGCGACCCCTAAAACCCCACCCAGAATTAACACGGGCACCAGCCGGGTGCGGTGCATGCCTTCCATAAAAAACATGAGCGTCAAGGTGATCATCATGCCTGCCAGCGAACTACGAAACCCGCCCAGCATGGATAAGCCAAGGGCGGCCACAAAAAAAACTGCCCGCCACGGATAGCGGGCTGAAAGAATGCCGCGCAAACCATACTTGGCCAGCATGAAAACCATGATGGTGCCGATGGCAAACGAAAACGAGACGAGCCGGGTGGTGCCGATGGTGATCCCCTCTTCATAGGTAGAGGTGGGCGGAAATAGCAGGTTGATTTTATTCAACGGGCTGGGCAGGTAAGGGAAAAGATTACTGATTATGCCTAGCAAACCCGGCAGCATATACAACATCAAATACAGATTACGCTTAGGCTTCGGAATGATCTGACTGGTAAAGGCAAAAAACACACCACAGCCGATGAAGATATCAATGTATTTCCGGCCACCACCGCTATCGCCACCCATCGAATGCAGGCCAATGCCACCGTTTAATTCTGCGGTTAGATAAGTGATGGCTACGATATAAAGAATGGGCCAGGTCATCACCGGCACGCTCAGGAACCGTTTTTCACCGTTCAAAATCCGCTCGGTAATGGCAATCATCAGGCTCAAGGGCACCACCACCTGTGCCAGCGGCGGTTTACCCACGATGAAGAAACAGATCATGGGACAACTCAGCCCGAACACCAGCAGCGGATAATGCCACCGGATAAAGATGGGCGAGATGAGAATGCCAAGGAGCAATCCGAGAAAACCGAGCGTGCCGTAATCCAGCGGATTGGTGAGCAGATAGCCGACCGTGATGGCCACAGGAATGCACACCGCATAGGTGATCAGCATCCGCATGGCGCCGGTGGGATTAGTCATGGCTTAATTCAAATTCTTTGAGCCGGAAAGATAAGCGTGGAAACCGGAAAGCGGAAGGCGAAAAAAATCCTTCCCGTTCTGGTCCCGCATCGCCAAAAAATGCCGGAACGACAATCCAACGCTTGAAACTAATCAGCCAGCCTCGGCCACTGGCTTTACGCCTTACGGTTTTGTCTTGAAATTCGGTGTTTCAAAGCAGTTAGTCATTTTTGAGCCCGAAAACGGCATTTCCCAATATTATGAAATGATTTTCTAACCTTGAGAAATGACGGTCAAACCTCGGACATGGTTTTTTAACCTTGGGAAACGGCGGCTCAAACCTAGGAAATGATTTCCTAATCTTGAGAAATGACGGTCAAACTTCGGACATGATTTCTTAACCTTGGGAAATGTCGGCCCAAACCTGGGAAATGATTTCTTAACTTTGGGAAACGTCAGTCTAAACCTCGAAAATGTTTTTCTAACCTTGGGGAATGCCACCTAAATTTGGGAAAGAGGTTGCCAAGCTTGGGGAACGTTTTTAAAACTTGGGCCGCGCCAAAAGAATATTGGGAAAAGCTGGTAAAGGGTGCGCACAGTTTTCATTAACTCGTTTTGCCGGGGAAGCCAATAGCTTGGTTGTGGTCACCAATGACGCCCAGCCTGGTTCAAGGCCATTGAGCCGGACAGCGGTGCTGCCGCACAATAATTATGGTCGCTTCAGCTGCTCCCGCAGTTCCAACAGTTTGGCGGTGGGCGGGAATTGAAGCAGCCATCGTTTCAAGTTCCGCCGGAAGCGGAGATAATAAAATTGCCGCTTATAGTTCAGACGCTCCTTCAAAGTCATGCCCAACGTGCGGTAGTGCAGAAAAATTTCTTTGCGGAACATCGTGGGATGCGCGCAGCCGCACCAATGGATGAAGGTTAAAAGTTTGCCGTCCGGGGTGATAGCGCGCCGTGTCTTTGGGTCAAAATGAAAAGGTTGTCGGGCAAAAGCTTTGCGCGCCAGCTCTGGCAGCA